>Ga0302200_10002730_pt1 | contig 15400 bp, 10 predicted proteins | sample II_Bog_N3_1_FD_194585 | JGI IMG/M metagenome (GOLD analysis project Ga0302200, IMG submission 194585) | Peat permafrost microbial communities from Stordalen Mire near Abisko, Sweden - II_Bog_N3_1 | ecosystem: Environmental > Terrestrial > Soil > Wetlands > Peat | place: Sweden: Abisko... | reverse complement strand
ATAGGAGACGACTCCATCACGATTCGCCATAGCATTTCAGTCCCGCAGCAGAGCCCTACGCAAGGCGGCAATCTGCCGCCTCGCGGGACTGACGGTCGAAATTACCTTTTGTGTAAGGGGAGTGAGAACTCCGCCTTGTGGAATTCCAGAATTCGCGCTTGCAAAGAGCTCCTGAAGCTCGGTTTTGAAGCTCTCCAGGTTTCCGAGTTCCAGGTCGAAAGATTGCCTAAGCAGCGGTAGCAGTGATCTCTGCCGGACCCGTCTTGAAAACTTAGTCCAGAGAACCTCCCTATCCACTGCTCCAAAGAAGTTTATGATGTCGGCTTCGAAGTAATACTTGTGGCCCTGCTGCACAAGTTCTTGAATTCTCGTCACCGCTTTGTTCACTCCACGTCCTTTGATGAATGCGTAGCTGCATTCTTGGTCTAACTTTTGAAAAGTCGGGCCGATATGCAGTGCAAGTGCCTTCATCACAACACGATCTCTGACCGTGGCAATCTGAAGAGGGCGTGGCTTAGAGCAGCCGGCTTTTTTGATCGGGCGAGCACGAAGTTTGTTGAATTTGAATTCGCCTGCCCTGATTTCCTTGCTGATTTCTTCTAAATTATTGTCTAAGTTGTTTTTGAAGGATTTGATGGTTACGTTATCGATGCCCTTTGATTGCATGTTCTTCTTTGAAATCTGGCGCCATGCTTCGCGCAGCGAGCTTGTCGAGGATATTTCGTAAATTGCGGAAGTATTTTTCATCTGGCTTGAGTGTTGCAGCCTGCGGAGAAATTTCGGATGCAGGCTGCATTATCGCAGGCATTGCGAGAGCATTACGAAGAATCTCCGTAGGCTGATCGCAGTCGCCTTCGCATCGCGCCGAAGCGACGCCTCCACCAAGACTCCCCCGAATCTCGAACCGGATTCCCAGGTCGAGCGTCGTTATCGTCGTGGTGATTGCCACAAGTAGAAATAAGATCGTACGGGCCGCTTTGAGTACCCTAAGCGCCCCATTATCTATTCTACTCGGATTGGTTTTTTGTCAAGTCCTTTCGAACTCCGCCCGCCGACCGCCACCTGATTCATCTTGCTAGCCATCGCTCTCCTTAAATCCCCGACAGCGGAATTAGGTGTTGCGAGATTAGGCTGTCTCTGACGACCGGCCCTCTTCGCAAGCAGTGGATGTCCCTTCTGCGGACTCGCAGGCATTGCGAGAGCATTACGAAGAATCTCCGTAGGCTGATCGCAGTCGCCTTCGCATCGCGCCGAAGCGACGCCTCCACCAAGACTCCCCCGAATCTCGAACCGGATTCCCAGGTCGAGCGTCGTTGGAGCGGTGGGCACCAATAAATGAATGATACCGCAGGTTTAGGCTCTGGTAAACGGAAATCTGCGTTATGCCCACTCAAGTATTTTGAGCGGTATGAAGTTCATGGAACTGACTGCTAGCCCAAGAAATCTCTGAATTGCCATCGACGACAAGAAAGCATCGTGACGCCAGCTTTGCATGGCTTGTCAACTTTCACCCTCACAAGGGCTATGGCGAGCTTCTCGATGTACGGCTCAAATCCGAAAAAGTGACCAGTCCTGCCGGTAACCTACTAGAATTGCATAGAGTTGGCAGTGTCATTTTTGGCGGCTCATAACGCCCCTGCAGGATGTCTCTGAATCGGCAAATCAAGAGGAACGCAGACAAACGATGGACAACCAATTCTTTGAGCATCCGATCCTGAACTCGCCCTATGAGTACCCTGCCCGCCACTGGGAGTTGGATACGCATGGGCAACCTACCCAGCAGATCGTCGAGAATCGCCGCAAGGCTGAGTTCATTACCCCCATTCCCAAACCAAAGAAAAGAAAGAGTCCCGAAACACAGGAATCGATCATCTTCGATGAGGGTGCGGGCCTTTCGACCCAAAAGCAACTTTACGACCCGACCCCGATCATTAACGACCTTCGTAGGCAAATCGACCAGTGGCGGCAGCTCCCCAGCCCCAACGATTGGCTTGTTACGCCTGAAACGGCGCGCCTGCTCCAACACTGGCGCCAACACAAATTTCAAAGTATCAAACCTTTTTTTGCCAGATAGAAGCAGCCGAAACAGCAATTTGGCTAACCTCGATCCTCTGAATCTGCCAACCCAGCTTTGCACCGCCCTCGACGCGCTTTACGGTCACTACAAAAAGACTTTCGATATATGGCAGGAGGCAGGCACCAGAGTGCCGCCTTGCTTCATTGTTGTCTGCAATAACACCTCCACATCGAAGCTCGTCTACGACTACATCTCCGGGTTCTTTCGCACCAACGAGGACGGCACAACCCAACTCGAAAATGGTCGGCTGGAGTGTTTCCGGAATTTCGACGAACACGGCAATCCCTTCCCGCAGCCCAGAACCTTATTGATCGACAGCGAGGAACTGGAATCTGGCGACGCACTTGACCCTAAGTTCCGAGAGTTCGCAGTGGACGAGATCGAACGCTTCCGCCGCGACATTCTTGAGCGCACTGGCGACCGTCAGCAAGCGGACAATATCACCGATCAGGATTTGCTGCGCGAGGTGATGAACACCGTGGGCAAGGAAGGCAAACTTGGCGGGCAGATTCGCTGCGTTGTTTCCGTTTCGATGCTCACCGAAGGCTGGGATGCGAACACTGTAACGCACGTTCTCGGCATTCGGGCCTTCGGCACACAGCTTCTATGCGAGCAGGTCATAGGACGCGCCCTGCGCCGTCTCTCCTACGATCTCAACGAAGAGAATCTTTTCAATGTTGAATACGCCGACGTTCTCGGCATCCCATTCGACTTTGCCGCCAAGCCGGTTATCGCACCACCTCAGCCGCCGCGTCAGACCATCCAGGTCAAAGCCGTGCGCCCCGAACGCGATCCCCTGGGAATCAGTTTCCCGCGCGTTACTGGCTACAGAGTGGAACTCCCGGACCAGCGGCTCACCGCCGCGTTTACCGATGATTCCGTCTTCGATCTCACGCCAGAATGGACCGGCCCATCTATTACGCAGAATGCGGGCATCGTGGGCGAGGGCGTCGATCTGACCGTGGCACACCTCCGCGACACGCGCCCTTCCACTATTCTTTACCGTCTCACCACGCACCTGCTCTACACCAAGTGGCGCGACCCCGGCGAAGAAGCCAAGCTCCATCTCTTCGGCCAATTGAAGCGCATCACCAAGGAATGGCTCGATACTTGCCTCAAATGCAAAGGCGACACCTACCCCGCGCAGGTGCTCTATCGCAACATCGCCGATGAAGCGTGCAATCGCATTACCGCAGCCATCACGCAGGCGACCGTGGACAAGGCTCCCATCAAGGTTCTTCTTGATCCGTACAATCCGACCGGATCGACAAGCCATGTGAACTTTACCACTTCAAAGACGGACCGATGGTGGACCGGCGATGCCAATCCCATCCGCTGCCAAATCAACTGGGTCATTCTTGACAGCGATTGGGAGGCGGAGTTCTGCCGCGTTGCGGAGAATCATCCCCGTGTGCGCGCCTACGTCAAGAATCACAATCTCGGTTTCGACGTTCCCTACCGTTGCGGCTCGGAGAACAGAATCTACCGCCCTGACTTCATTGTTCTCGTGGACGATGGTCATGGCGACGATGACCTGCTGCACCTTGTCGTCGAGATCAAGGGCTACCGCCGCGAAGACGCCAAAGCCAAGGCTGAGACGATGAAAGCCTATTGGATTCCCGGCGTCAACAACAGCGGCAAGTTTGGCCGCTGGGCCTTTGCCGAGTTCACCGAGGTCTGGGGTATGGAGACGGAGTTTGCGGCCAAGGTGGAAGCTGAGTTCAACAAGATCATGGAAAGCTGCGCGCCGGTTGCGCAATAAGGAAGCCAGGATGGCAAAGAGCAAATCGAACGACAAGCCGAAGAAGGTTGTTGAAACGCTGCTGCACGACGACGCCTCGCGGAAGAACATTCCTACTGCCGAGTACCAGTCGGTGATGCGCGCCGACGAGATGTCGCCTGTGCGCGTTGCCTACGAGCGGCGCAACCGCGATCTCGATCCTCAATTGGTGTGGCGCGGCAAGGACGAGCAGGACTGGTCCGATCTCGTTGTTCCGGCGCCGCCGCTCTATATCCAGGAGAAAGTCCATCCCAAAGTGCTGATCGACGACTTGCGCCGTCAGTCGGAGAAGACGGCCAAGGCGGAACAACAGCAGTTCGATCTTTTTGCCGACTTCAACGGACTGCCTAGTGAGGCGGCACGGACCGAGTTCTATCAGCACGATGCGCACTGGTCCAATCGTATGATCCTCGGTGACAGCTTGCAGGTAATGGCCTCGCTTGCCGAGCGCGAAGGACTGCGCGGCAAGGTGCAGTGCATCTATATCGATCCGCCCTACGGCATTAAATTCAACTCGAATTTTCAGTGGTCTACAACGAGCAGAGATGTCAAAGATGGCAAAATCGAACACATTACCCGCGAGCCGGAACAGGTAAAAGCGTTTCGAGATACATGGCGGGATGGAATTCATTCGTATCTAACTTATCTGCGCGATCGTCTAACCATTGTCCGCGATCTACTTAGCTTGTCTGGCTCTGTTTTTGTACAAATCGGTGAAGAGAATGTCCACCGAGTACGCGCACTACTCGATGAGGTTTTTGGTGATGATAATTTCGTCAGTCAGATTAGCTTCAAAACGACAGGAGGCGCTGGATCTCCAAGCGGTGGTACGGACACATTAGCGGCTGTAAATAATCACCTGCTTTGGTACGCCAAGGACCGAGTTAATGTCAAATATAGGCAATTCTACAGAATCAAGGGCGACCTGGGAGGAGGTGCGTCTGCATACAACAAACTCGACTTTTTTTCCGAGCATGATAGACGTAAGGCAGCAGATGAGGAGCTCTTTTCAGCCCCTAAGGGTTCACGATTGTATCGCTTTGACAATCTCACAAGCCAAAGCTCTGGTGGACCGCAGTTTTTTGACGTCGAATTCCAAGGGGCAACTGTCCCTGTAGGGAAAAGTGGATGGAAGACAACCACACTTGGAATGAAGAGGCTAATCGAAGCTGACCGTATCGGGATGGCCGGAAACACGCTGAGCTACCTGCGATTCATTGATGACTTTCCGGTATATCCATTGAACAATTCTTGGGATGATACCGTAACAGCAGGATTTGCATCCGATAAGCTTTACGTGGTTCAAACAAATGCCAAAGTGATTGAACGATGCATTTTGATGACTACTGATCCGGGAGACCTCGCTCTTGACCCCACTTGCGGATCTGGAACAACGGCATACGTGGCGGAGCAATGGGGACGCCGCTGGATTACCATCGATACTTCCCGTGTGGCTTTGGCTTTGGCCCGTGCTCGCGTAATGGGGGCTCGCTACTCTTACTATTTGCTAGCCGATAGCCCTGAAGGACAAGCAAAAGAAGGCGAGCTTCAGGGCAAGGTTCCTTCAAGTGCGCCTACGCACCGCAGCATTCGTCACGGATTTGTTTACGAGCGCGTTCCGCACATTACTCTCAAGTCCATCGCCAACAACACTGAGATTGATGTGATCTGGGAGAATTACCAGACCCGACTTGAACCCCTCCGCCAGCAGTTGAATTCCGCACTCGGCAAGAAGTGGGAAGAGTGGGAGATGCCGCGCCAGGCCGATGAGAAATGGTCTTTGAAAGCCAAGGAACTCCATGGAGCATGGTGGGAGCAGCGCATCGCCCGTCAAAAGGCCATCGATGGCTCCATCGCAGCCAAGGCTGACTTCGAGTACCTCTACGACAAGCCCTACGACGACAAGAAGAAGGTGCGCGTTGCCGGTCCCTTCACCGTCGAGAGCCTTTCGCCGCATCGTGTGCTGGCGGTAGACGAGAATGAAGAACTTGTCGAGTCTGGCTCGACTGGCGACGATGAGACGCGCAGCGCCCGGAACTTCGTTCAGTTGATCCTCGACAACCTGAAGACCAGCGGCGTGCAGCAGGCCCACAAGGAAGACAAGATCACCTTTACCTCGTTAACCGCGTGGCCCGGCGACTATATATGTGCGGAAGGCCGCTTTGAGGATTTGAGTGGCAAGGAGCAACGCGCCGCCATCTTCATTGGCCCCGAGTTTGGCACCGTGGCCCGCGAAGACCTAGTGCGCGCCGCCCGAGAGGCCGGCGACGCCGCCTTCGATGTGCTGATTTCCTGCGCCTTCAGCTACGATGCCCACTCCGCCGACTTCAACAAACTCGGCCGCATCAACGTGCTCAAGGCTCGCATGAACGCCGACCTTCACATGGCCGCCGACCTGAAGAACACCGGCAAGGGCAATCTCTTCGTCATCTTCGGCGAACCAGACATTGAGATTCTTGATGCGCCGGGCGGTCAGATTACGGTGAAGGTCAACGGCGTGGATGTCTTCCATCCAAGCACCGGAGAAGTCCGCAGCAACGGGCCGGACGAAATTGCCTGCTGGTTCATCGACACCGACTACAACGAGGAGAGCTTCTTTGTCCGGCACGCCTACTTCCTTGGCGCAAGCGATCCCTACAAGTCCCTCAAGACAACTTTGAAGGCCGAGATCAATGAAGAGGCATGGGAATCGCTGCACAGCGACACCTCGCGCCCCTTCGACAAGCCAGATTCAGGCAGAATTGCAGTGAAGGTGATCAATCACCTCGGCGATGAAGTGATGAAAGTGTTTAGGGTGAAATAAGCCATGTCCAATCAAAGACCATTTGATCTCTACGATGCAGTTATTCGAATCGGTACGTCTGCGGAATGGATCGATGAAATCAAGATTTTCGGCTCTCGCCGTTACCTTGAGAATTCGAGCTACGGTTCTGATATTGATCTTCTCGTTGTTTCTAATCGCCAAGTACCAATCAGCAAATTACGCGAGCTTATCTGCGATGAATATATCGATGCTTTTTTACTCGATGGAAATGTCGCAATCAGTTCTGCAAACGAGACACGCATCAACTTAGATACCGATGAAAGACAGGGGAGACTAGATTCTGTAAGGCTCTGGTCGAAGGCAAATGGCTGGGAAGTTGGACAAGAGTATCGATCGCTCGACATCATCCCGGACAGAAATCCCGCAAAGACGGTCGTAGGTGTGCGCCCGATAATAATATTCTGCGCCTTGAACTCTGAATTTGAGGCAGTTCGGAAAAGATTGGGCGATGGCATTACCAAAACTCACGCGAATATCCCACCCTATTTTCGCTCACACGTAATGACAGCATCAGGCAAGCAGCGGTTGGTGATTGCCGTTCAGACGGGAGTTGCATCTGTTTCTGCTGGGATTTCCGCTGCAAGAATACTGGACTATTTCGATCATCCGGAATTTTCGGTTCTGGTTGGGATTACGGCAGGTCTGAGAGATAATACTGACCCTGCAGGCCAAGACAATGCCCCTGTGCTTGGAGATATTCTCATTCCAACAGCAACAGTAGATGTTGAGTTTGGCAAGGTTACGCCTAAAGGAAAGGAACCAGCTGGGCTGACTATCCCGGTTGCGGATAACCTTCATCGTGCAATCTCTTCATGGTCTGGATTCAATGCGTGGTCTCAAAGGTGGCCCCGTAAGGACAACGAAGCAACCATTTACCCAAAGAAATTTTCTGACTGCACCCTAGCCTGCACTGCCAGCGTGATTGCTTATGGAGACCATGCGCAAAACCTAAGACATCAAAATCGAAAGATCAAAGGCATTGAAATGGAAGCTGTTGGGATAGCGACTGCTTGTCAAGGCCGTTGTGGATTCATCGTGGTGAAGTCAATATCAGACTGGGCTGACGAAGAAAAAGGAGATGATATGCATTCCTATTGCACTCAGATCAGCTCGGATATGGTGATTTCGATGATTGAGGATGAGACGCTCTAACCTCGTTCTTTCATGGTCAATACAAGAGGAACAAAACCGATGGAGTTTCGGATTGCAGACACATTTACGGACAGCCTGGTGCGGTTGACCGCCGATGAGCAGAAGTTGGCCAAAACTGCGGCCTTCGACTTGCAGGTGAACCCTGCGCATCCGAGTCTGCAATTTCACAAGCTGGAGAAATCGAAAGACCCGAACTTCTGGTCGATTCGCGTCAGCCGCGATTTGCGGATTATTGCGCATCGCACTGGAACCAGCCTACTGCTTTGCTACGTGGCGCATCACGATGACGCTTACCAGTGGGCCGAACGGCGGCGTCTGGAGACGCATCCAAAGACCGGAGCCGCGCAGTTGGTCGAAATGCGGGAGCGTATTCAGGAGATCACAGTTCCGAAGTACGTTGAGGTTGAGCAACCAGTCGCAATGCCGCGCGTATTCAAGCTGATCTCCGAAGGAACATTCCTGTCGTATGGCGTGCCGCCGGGGTGGATTCCTGAAGTAATGGACGCGACCGAGGACACGCTGCTGGAGATCATCGGCCACTTGCCCGGCGAGGCGGCAGAGGCATTACTGAATCTGGCTACCGGGATTCGCCCGCCGTTGCCGGAGCCAGTGGCGACCGGGACCGATCCATTCGAGCATCCAGATGCACTGCGGCGCTTCCGTGTGATGAAGAACGTGGAGGAACTGGCGCTTGCACTCGATTATCCGTGGGAGCGTTGGGCTGTTTTCCTGCATCCGGCGCAGCGCGCGCTTGTCGAGAAGGATTTCAAGGGTCCAGCAAGAGTTTCCGGTTCAGCCGGTACGGGCAAGACGATTGTTGCCCTACATCGCGCTGCTCATCTGGCGCGCACGCACAGGGAGTCAAGGCTACTGCTGACTACATTCTCTGAGCCGCTTGCGAATGCATTGCGATCAAAGTTGAGGCTGCTCTTGCATAGCGAGCCGCGGCTTGGCGAGCACATCGAGGTTCACTCGATGGACGCCATCGCAAGGCACTTATACGAACTGAACATCGGCAAGCCGCAGATTGCGTCTCCGTCTCAGATCGAGCAGTTGATTCAGGCTGCATCGGCGATGATCGGCGGCCACTCGTTCTCAGATCGTTTTTTGATTACAGAATGGGAGCAAGTCGTCGATGGCTGGCAGTTGGATTCTTGGGAAGCATACCGCGATGTCGTCCGGCTTGGCCGCAGGACTAGGCTGAAGGAAACGCAGCGAAAGGCGCTTTGGGCGATTTTCAGTGCAGTCAGAGATGAATTGCAGGCGCAGTCTTTGATTACCGTCGCGGGAATGTTCGGTGCCCTCGCGAAGCATTATCAAAAAGGGGCGGCGTCGCCATTTGACTTCGCAGTTGTTGACGAGGCGCAAGACATCGGTATCGCTCAACTGCATTTCTTGGCTGCAATTGGCGCAAGAAGGCCGAATGCGCTGTTCTTTGCCGGCGATCTTGGTCAACGCATCTTTCAGCAGCCGTTCTCTTGGAAGGCCGCTGGCGTTGATATTCGTGGCCGTTCCGCTACGCTCAAGATCAATTACCGTACTTCACATCAGATCCGTTCGCAATCCGACCGGCTGCTTGGACCTGAGATTGCCGACGTAGACGGTAATTCTGAGGAGAGGAAAGGAACGGTGTCGCTCTTCAACGGGCCGCAGCCTTTGATCCAGATTCTACCGTCACAGAAGCAGGAAATCGATGCCGTTGGCCAATGGATCAAGGGACTGATCGAAGGCGGGATTCAACCGAATGAGATTGCCGTATTTGTTCGCACGACCTCGCAGTTGAATCGTCCCAGGCTAGCAATTTCAAATGCCGGGCAACATTGCAACGTGCTCGATGAAAAGCTGGCGACCGAACAAGGCATGATTTCCGTTTGTACAATGCACCTGGCCAAAGGGCTGGAGTTTAGAGCAGTTGCCATCATGGCTTGCGATGACGAAGTCATCCCGTTACAGGAGCGAATTGAATCAGTATCCGACGAATCCGATCTTGAGGACGTGTACAACACTGAGCGGCATCTGCTTTATGTGGCCTGCACTCGCGCCCGCGATCAATTGTTCGTAACCTGCGTTGAACCTGCCTCAGAATTTCTTGACGACCTGAAATTCTCGCGAGCCGTGTAGACGCGGCGTACAGAGATTTACGAACTCCTCTACAAAGCGGGATCACAATAACAGGGCGGAGTGATGAATTTAGCTGATGTGGTTAAAGAAAGTGGAACGCGACTATGGGTTAAATCGGAATGGGGGCCAGCCGGTTCAGATTGGCCCGCCGTTTCCTTCTCCAAGCGCAGCGTTGGCGATTATCTGAGGCAGGAATTTCGGCCTGGCCGTGACTTCATTGTCTACATCGGAACCAGTAGCGCAACAACGACAGAGAATCCAGCACATAGGCAGAGATTGCTGTCGTCGGTCAGCATCGAGCCAATGCAAATTCTGGAAACACGAGAGTGCGTTCCAAACTCCAGTTGGGAAATAGCTCAAAGTCAATTTCGAGGACGCTGGCAGTGGTCCATGCCTGCTCTTGAGATCTATGAATTCGATGAATTTCCGTCCGCCCACGACGTGCTCCCGAGCACCTATTCCCAGTTGGGTTTGATTCCAAATCGCGGCAGAGTCGTTGAAATTGCCGGTTCGGAAAGAGACGCAGTGCTGCAACTTTCAGTGCACGATATAGCATTTCAGCGTCCAGTAAAAGCGCAGAATTTCAGCAGAACGCGGCAATTTCTGAATCTTGATGCTGCGATCAGACAAGATATTGGGAAGATGGCTGCGAATATCCTTGCTCGTGTTGCAGCCAGTGGAAATGAGCATACCGGAACGAATCCCGTGCGAAAAATATCCGAACCAGATTTGCATCTATTGCTGGGAGAAAAATGGAGTGAACAGGAAGGGCGTTGCTTCCTTTGCAGTGGCCCCCTGATTCCCAACTCAAAGAACTATTTACTACAATCGTCTCCAGATCGTACTGACAGCACAAACAATGAGTATGGCCGCACAAATACGCAGATCACGCATCTGGGATGCAATCTCGCTAAGAACAAGGTCACTCTCGAAGAGTTTGAGGACTGGCTTGCGGTTGTTAAAGGTGACGCCGAATAGTAGCGCATCCATCTTGCCTCTACAGCCGCAGCTCACTATCCTAAGCAATTCAAAATCAATAAGTACCTCGCGACATATATTGTCTTCTCAATGGTGTGTGTGCGTTTCCGGCGGGAAGGCGGCTCTGCCCCTTCCCCCGCTGCGACCGCCGGTGAAGCTGGCGTTCTACGCTTCCCATCCATGCGGGCCTGTATCCTGCCCGCAACGCCGACCCTGAAAAGCAATGCGGTGCAGCCTTCGGCTAGACCACCGGTTCGACATTCATTTCCCGGCGAACTCTAGGCTCCGTTCGGCTCCTTCTGTCAACTCCGCTTGTGCAGCTCCGCGCGGCATAAAAACCGCCGTGCTCGCTTCCGCGCCCCTTGCGGGCTTCGGGAGTTGACAGCGCCTCTCTGCGCCCAATTCGCCAGTCATGAAATGAATGTCTTTTTTTAGCCCTCCCAGGGCTTAAAAACGGCAAATCTCACTCCGAAGGAGCCGAAAATCATGACCTACGCAGCTACCAGCACCAACAACAACGCCACCACCGCGCCGCACAGCAAAAAAGCGGCGCACCGCAGCGAATCCCCCTACCAGCAGCGCACCACGCAGCGCGACAACCCCACGCAGCAACTCATCAAGCAAGCCGTGGATTACCTGCTACAGCAGCTTGAAGCGGGCAAGAGCGAAACTCTGACCGCCTATCTCGCAGCGATGGCCCGTTTCCATAATTACTCTTTCGGCAACATCATGAGCATTGCGCGGCAGCGCCCAACGGCGACCAGAGTCGCCGGATTCCACGCGTGGAAGGAGTTGGGCCGGTTTGTAAAGCGCGGCGAAAAGGGTATTCAGATTCTCGCCCCGATGGTTGGACAGCGCCGCAAGAGAGACGACACCGACCGCAACCGCGCACACGATGACAACACCAAGGCCGCGCCTGTGCTGATCGGCTTTCGCGCCGTCTACGTCTTCGACGTGGAGCAGACCGAAGGTGCAGAGCTTCCAGAGTTCGAGCACAACATTACCGGCGAAGTCGGCGAACACCGCGAGCGCCTAATTGCCTTTCTCGATTCGCAGAATATCGCGCTCGAATACACCGAGAATATCGCGCCCGCGCTTGGCGTGAGCTACGGCGGAAAAATTGCGATTTTACCCGGCCAGTCTCCCGCCGAAACTCTGGTTTGTTTGGTCCATGAAACGGCGCATGAGCTATTGCATAAGAGCGACCGCCGCACCATGACCACCGCCACCGTGCGCGAGACGGAGGCCGAGGCGGTTGCTTTTATCGTGGGCCAGTCCATCGGCCTTGAGATGGGCCGAGCCTCTTCGGACTACATCCAGATGTACGCAGGAAACGCGGCGTTACTGGCTGAAAGCCTCGAAGTCATCCAGCGCACATCGGCGGTCATTTTAGACGCCATTACCGGCGAGACGGGCGGGAAATTGTCCGCCGCGTCTGTCGCCGCATCAGAGGCACAGAACGAAATGGCGGAGGTGGCGTAGTGAAAACCATCCTTCGCATTCTGGAGCGGGCCGGGGGATACCGGCCCACGCTCTATCTCAAGATCGAGAATCCGCCCTTCATGGCGCTTGTCATCGAAGCCACGCCGGAACCGGGGCCGTGCGGATCGCCCGCAATCTCAATTGCGCACTACGGCGAACAGAACGGCGACCTGATGCGCGACCCGGAGATGTGCCTTGAATTCGTGAAACCGTCGCTCTGCGGATTGTCACTATCGAGTTTCTATTTTCGGAATGACTATCTAGGCGTCGAGCAGTATTCGCGCTATCGGGACGGCGAGAACTATGTTTTCGTTCCCGACCTCCACCGGCAGCATGAAACCTTTGCGCGGCATTGGGACCGTAATCTTCGCGCTCAGGGTTTTCTCGAAGCGTTTACGGACAAGTCGATTCGTGGCTAGTCCGCCCCTGCGGAGCGGACCCACGCGCGACGTGTTCCCGCTCCGCCCGCCTTCACACTTCAACCGCTCGAAAGGAGCAATGAATCATGGATACGACAGTTATCAATGCTACCGAATACCGCGAGCTTCCGCTCGCTCTGCTCAACGAATCGAAGACCAATCCCCGCCGCGTCTTTGACGATGTTAGTCTTCGAGAACTCGCCGCCAGCATTCGCAGCCAGGGTGTGCTTTCGCCCTTGCTCGTCCGGCCACTCACCGAAAACGGCTTCGAGATCGTGGCCGGAGCGCGGCGGTATCGCGCCGCGCAGATGGCCGAAGCCGTCACCGTGCCAGTGCGCATCAAGCAGATGGGCGACGCCGAAGTATTGGAGGCGCAGCTTGTCGAAAACCTGATTCGCGCCGAAATTCACCCGATGGAGGAGGCCGAAGGCTTCGCACGGCTTTTGGCACTGGAGAAGCCGAAGTACAGCATCGAGCAGATAGGCGCACGTGTCGGCAAATCCGCGACTTTCATCGCCTCGCGTTTGAAATTGATTGAACTTGTACCCGCTGCGGTCGATGCTTTCTACGCCAACGAAATCGGCGTAGGCCATGCGCTGCTACTGGCGAAGTTGCCCGCTGACCAGCAGGAACAGGCTCTTTCGGCTTGCTTCAAGGAAGCCTACAACGGCAGCCAGAATCCGGCGCGGATTCTTCTGCCGGTGCGCAACCTGCAATTCTGGATTGAGACGAATGTATTGCTCATCCTGAAAGATGCGCCCTTTGACAAGCGCGACGCGCAGCTTGTCTCCACAGCGGGTAGTTGCGCCGACTGCCCCAAACGAACCGGCCACAACAAACTGCTTTTCGGCGACGACCTCGGCAAGCAGGGCGACCAATGCACCGATCCCCGGTGCTACAATGCAAAACTTGCGGCGCACGTAGCGAAGGCCGTTGCCGCCAAGCCGAACCTTGTGCAGATCAGCACGGCATACGGCGGTCAGAAGGAAGGCAGTCAAGTTTTGCCGCGCAACAAATACACCGCGATCCGCGACGACAAACCTCAGAGAAGAGAAGATGCCCAGCGCCCCGAGTTCAAGGTGTGCCGGTTCGCTACCGATGCCATCATTACCGAAGGCAGCGACATCGGCACCATTCACAAGGTGTGCGCGAATCCCGATTGCCCGATTCACCACGCCCGCAAGCAGAACCCCGCAGCGGATTTGGCTTTCAAGGCAGAACAGGAGAAGCGCCGCCGCGAAGAGGCCATCGCCCAGGCGACCGGCCTTCGCGTCCTGAAAGCAACCAGCGATGCGGTCCCCGTCCGCCTGATGAAGCGCGACCTGCTTTTTGTCACCGAGCGCCTTGCCGCCGTCTTGGATGAGCGCCGTCTGGCGATCATCTTTCGGCTTCACGGCATCGGCAAGGCCAGCGGAGCGGGAGACGCTCCGGCAAAATTGCTCGCGTCCTTTCTTCGCAAGGCCGACGAGAGCACCCTTGGCCGGATATTGGTGGCAATCACCATATTGCAATCGGCACACAGCTCCAATGAATCCGCGAAAGCCCTGCGCGAAGCTGCCGAGTTCTACAAGGTGGACGTGGCCGCGATCACGGCCAAGGTCAAACAGGAATTCGCGGCTAAGGAAAAGGTCAAGGAGACGAAGAAGGTCGCTCCTAAACCGGTAGTAAAGGCCACCCAAAAGGCCGCCGCTTAATCCTCAACGCAGACAACTTTTATCGCGGAGCCGGCAAACGGCTCCGCATTATTCTGCCCGGAGCCCGTCTACCCACCCTCATTTGCGCTCCCGCTTATGCGGGAGACCGGCTCTCACCCGCCCGACGGGCTGGTGCGCATCCCCGCGCACACAGTGGTTTGTAGCCTGTTTCCTAATACCGATTCATCTTTCTAGGAAGAGATTCTGGTAAATGAGGGCACAGTCCATACCTTTCACTGATATAAATCGAGTAGCAAGCTGTACAGGAACTTACACACACTCATGAAATCGACCGACCAATATGATCCAGAGTGCCCACCCGACGAGGTGTTTGAGACGCCGTTAATGAAGATGGAGCGGCAGGGTCGGTTCCTGACGATTCAGACAGATCGAACGCCGGAGCAACAAGCTGAGATCGTCACGAACATCGTCAACAACCGCCACAAGCTGCTTGAACGGGCAGTAGAGATTCGAAACGAGTTAAAGGACCTACTGCACCGTTTTACTTCGCTGGACCTGTTGGCCCACCAAATCGCCCAAGACATTCTGCAGGACCCGAACTCGTACCAAGAGATTGACACGAACCTTCGCCCGCATTTGATTGAGTATTTGGCCTTGCTGGAACTTGAGGATGCGGGCTATACCGTCAAATTCCCCGTATACCCCCAGCCTCAGGACGTTGAGAAAGCACGTCAGCTTCTGGAGGAATTATTCGACTGCTTCAAATGGCAGATCATGACCGAGCACGTTTCAGAGGGACAGAGTTCCGTTCCATCCGTGTCGCAAGAAATGCGGTTCCACTCTCTGATGTATCACGTCTTCGTTCGATCACCCGCGTATCACGATCACTGGATTGAGATTCTGGAACCTCTG
>Ga0302200_10002714_pt1 | contig 15453 bp, 15 predicted proteins | sample II_Bog_N3_1_FD_194585 | JGI IMG/M metagenome (GOLD analysis project Ga0302200, IMG submission 194585) | Peat permafrost microbial communities from Stordalen Mire near Abisko, Sweden - II_Bog_N3_1 | ecosystem: Environmental > Terrestrial > Soil > Wetlands > Peat | place: Sweden: Abisko... | reverse complement strand
AGGGTTTTTTCACGCTTGCTGGCCGCTTCATGCGGGATACACTGCTTAACGTTGAACTAAACCGCTTCGCGGAGAGTTTTCGTTCGATGGCTTCTAACAGTTTCCAGTTTTTCCGGATGGGACGAGGGTTGTTGTCTTATGACAACTTTACGTCAAAAGTTCATCGAGGAAATGGTTTTGCGCGGCATGTCCGAGCGAACCCAGGAAGCGTACGTTCACCAGGTATATCACCTGGCCAAGCATTATCACCGGTCACCGGATGTGCTCACCGAGCAGGAGGTTCACGCCTATCTGGTTTACCTGGCCCAGGAGCGGCATTTGTCCGCGAGTTCGATCAATCAAGCGGTCAACGCCTTTCGCTTCTTTTACCTGCACGTCTGCCAGCGAAAGTTGGAGTTGGTGCAGACGGCGATGCCCTTCGGCCGGCGCGCGGTGGTGCGGCCGCAGGTCTACAGCATCGAGGAACTGGAGAAGCTGTTCACCGTAGGCTGTGTGCACCCGCGGGATCGCGCGTTGCTCATGACGGTGTACGGAGGCGGATTGCGCGTCAACGAAGCGTGTCATCTGAAGGTGGCCGACCTGCTGGGCAGCCGGCATCAAATGCGGGTGGTGCAGGGCAAAGGCAAGAAGGATCGATATACGATCTTATCACCGCAACTGCTCCACGAGCTGCGGCAGTACTGGCAGTTATTTCGCGTGACGACTTGGCTGTTTACCGCGGGGGTGGATCCGCAGCAGCCGATGCTCGATTCGACGGCGCAGCGGATATTTAATCGGGCGCTGCAGCGCGCCTGTCTGCCGCGCCGGGGTGGGATTCACAGTTTGCGGCATTCCTTTGCCACGCACTTGCTGGAGAGCGGGGTGGAGATCACCGCGGTGCAACGGCTGTTGGGGCATACGAACCTGAGCACGACCGCGGTCTACCTGCACGTGCGCCAGGAGCGATTGGGGCAAGTTAAGAGCCCGCTCCAACTGTTGGATCTGAGTTTATTAAAGCCAGCCACGAGGTAGGTCATGGACCGACCCATGGCTGGGTCGGATCCCCCGAGGGGTGGCGTGACGTTGGCGGCGGTGTTGCGCACCGGCCTGCCGTCCTTTTGCCGCACCCATCGACTGACCCGGCACCAGTGGAAAATATTACGGGCCATTCAGCGCTGCCGCACGCTGGCGCTGGGCGGCCATCGTTATCGATGCGAAGCCTGCGGCCAGGAACATTTTGTGCCGCATGCCTGCCGCAACCGGCATTGTCCGCTCTGTCAGGGGGCGCAGGCCCGGGACTGGCTGGAGCGGCAGGAGTCGGTGCTGCTGCCGGTTCCGTATTTTCACGTGGTCTTCACGCTGCCTCACGGGTTGAACCCCTTGATCCGGCAGAACCAGCGGGGGCTCTACCACCTGCTCTTTGCCGCGGCGAGTCAGACGTTGCTGGAGTTTGGCCGGCAAACCTTCCAGGCGCAGGTCGGGGTGACGGCGGTGTTACACACCTGGGGCCAGACGCTGGGAGAGCATTATCACTTGCATTGCATCGTGACCGGCGGCGGGTGGGCGTCCGACGGAAAGGGTTGGGTGAGTTCCTCGCCGCATTACCTGTTTCCGGTCCGCGCACTGAGCAAAGTCTTTGCCGGCAAGTTTCGCGCGGGACTGAGCGCCCTCCAGGCGCAGGGCAAGCTGGAGTTTCATGGGCAAGCCGCCGAGTGGGCCACGCCAGCGGGTTGGGCGCAATTGGTGCAGGCCGTGGCCACGCAAAAATGGGTGGTCTATGCCAAACGCCCCTTTGCCGGTCCCAAACAGGTCCTGGCCTATCTCAGTGGCTACACTCACCGGGTGGCCATCAGTAATCAGCGGTTGCAGGCGCTGGACAAAACGACCGTTACGTTCGGGTACAAAAATTATCGCGATGGCGACCGGCGCAAAGCCATGACGCTGGCGTTGCCGGAGTTTGTGCGGCGGTTTTGTTTACACCTCCTGCCCAAACGGTTCGTAAAAATCCGGCACTATGGACTGCTGGGCAACCGGGACCGGCAAGCTCGGATCGCCCTGGTCCAACAAGCCTTGGGAGCAGCGCCGACGTCAACGGGGGAGACAACCTCGGGGACGGAACCAGTCGCCAGGAGCGAGGCCCGGCAACGCTGTCCTCATTGCGGGGCGATTGCTTTGATTTGGATAGCCGAGGTGCCGCCACAGAGCACCCGCTGGTGGGCGCCGATTTTAGATACCTCATGAAGCATTTGGTCACCACCAATTTAGCGAGGCCAGGCAAACGGACAGACGTGCTGTCCCGCTTACCGTTTTATCTTTCAGGCCACGGCGCTGGCCAAAAGGTGAAGGTCAGGCACCGCCGCCGAGCCAGCGGGACTGAGTGGCAACCGTGCCCGGCCCTCCGGCGGCCCGGGAACAGGAGTCGCAACCCGTCGGTTCCTCACCGGCAAGGACTGTCACAGCCTTACTTTGGCATATAAGAAGATCGCCGAGTCAGCGGTTCAGTCCAACGGCAGTGTATCCCTCAGAGAGCGGGCCCAACACCTCACCCATTTTGAACGCTTGCACGCCGCTCCCTGAGAGATACACTGCTTGGCGTTAAAATCGAAAAATATAGTAGATATTAACGGCAGAAATGATCTGGTGACATCAATTGCTTGGCACAAATCCGTTGGTGTTTGTAATGTTTTATTCTATATATATACGACCAATTATATCGTATATAATCGCAAAAAGGATGGGTGTCAAATTCTTATTCGGGAAATGTTCACATTCCTTCCCCCCACATGAAACTGCTAAGAACTTCAACTTTACTCCGCGGGCTGTGCTTTTCCAAATCGAGGCAAAAACCTCTCTCTGTTGTACCTTATCGTTCATTCGGAAAAAAGGCTGCCCGACAATCTTGCTCGCGAGGTACAACTCAATTCATCACCTGAGCCATCTACATTTGGCCTTGGTCCGGGAACTATGCGAATCAGGGCAGCACTTTCGCCGGCGCGGCTGATCGCTTGGAACCATGAATTGAGCTGATTGATAGTGGAACCAAATTTTTGTGACAGGCTGTGGAGTCCTCCCTGCTTCAAAAAACGCCCGGCCTTAAGGCTTCCCCGTCAGCCGTTCCGAAAGAAAATCTTCGTAAGCGTCAAGGTCATTCCATCGAACGGCTACGTTGACCACCCGGGCCTTGGGATCAATGACAGTAAACCCGTCATCGGTCACCCGGAGGTTCATTTTCTCCATCACGCATAAATCCTGATGCTGGGCAAGATAGACGGCCACGGTGTCAAACAGTGTGCTGCTGCGCTGATCGGCCAAGCCCGGCGACGACGCAGAATCGGCGGTGAGCCAGAGGCAATAGTTGGCAATAAGGAGGGTGGCGGTGCGATCCGTTGCGCGGCGGACCCGCCGGTATTTGTCGCCGTTCAACTGCACCAGACCGCAGGTGTCGAGCGGCGTGATTGTGATATCCCACGGAGCGGCAAACACGGCTTGCATCGCCTTGGGATCGGCCTTTACGTTCCATTCCGCGCAGGACTGTTTCGCGCCGCCGTAGCCCAGTCGCACACTGCCATCCATCCCCACGAACCGCGCATGCTGCGCGATGCGCGGCTCGCGCTTGAGTGCTTCCGCAATATTCGGTGCGGGACCGATGCCGATCAGCGTGACCGTTTGCGGCGAGCGCATGATCGTGTCAATCAGTGCCTGCACGCCGTCCGCGTCAATTTTTCCCGGATAAGAGTTGAGATCAAAATTCTTGACCCACGCCGCCTGACGCCCGTCACCCGATGGTGGAACGTCGAGGCCCACTCCGACGGGAACGTCACTCCGCCCGGCGAGTTCCAGAAATTTCGCCAGCAGCCGCGCGCGGTATTGCGGCTTGCCATAGTCTCCCACCACCAGCTTCAAATCGAGTTCCGGCGATTTGAGCAGCAAGGCGAGCGCCCAGGTGTCGTCAATGTCATCGCCGATGTCCGTGTCGAGAATAACTGGCGTTGGCCTGACGACCGGTGCATCGGCGGCGTGAATTGCCGGAGCGGAGCCTGCCAGGGCAAGCAGGCCGAGGAGACAAAATGTGGCAATGTTTGGTTGCACAATAAGTGTTAGTATCGAACCCTCTCAAGCCGTGTAATCAGTGTCAACGTGAATCGCGGGTAGCTTTAAACGCGGCGCCCGCCGCCGCTCGCCCGATGTAGTTTGTGCCGGCAAAAGTGGCGTTTTAAACCTGGCACAAAGCCGCTTAAACTTTTAGAAAGCGAAGGCGGCTAAAAACCAATATATGGCTCGGAATTACGCATGCGCGTCAGGCTATTTTGATTTGCTTTAGTGATGGCTCGACCAATCACGTTGGTGGCTTTGTGCGTACCGGTGGTACAACCCGCGACGAGCGTCAAAACGGCCAGAATGATATACTTCACAAAACAACCATATTCTCTGCCTGTTTAGTTTCTGGCTATCAGGTGTTCGCCGTATGTGCGCTCGCCAGGATTCCTGTTCGGTTTGTTGCCAGCGACAACCGTATGCCTGTTTCATGGTCTGGCTGTTTTTGTCCAGGACATCGCCCTGACGTCTCGCCGCGAAAGTTGCTTTGGATCTTAAATTATTGGGCGAAGCCCATCCTGCACTATGACCAGGAGGATTGCCCCGCAGTTCCTCTCCAATTAGGATCGTGGGACCGTCGAGCCGATAATCCAATGCTGGAACGGCAGCCATTCACGACAGCCAGCCGGCACCGCAATCAAGCTTCTGGTAACACCCCATAGCGAAGGACGGAAATATGCCATAGGGTTTCAAAACTTAATATGACAACATTATCAAAAACACTTTTGGCTGCTTCCGTGACTGGCCTGGTGGCGGGAAGCATCGTTGATTTCGGCGGATTTAACCTCAACCCGGCGTGGACGGTGGCGCTGCCTTTCGGGGCGGTTGCTTACGGCCTGTTTTTAATCTCTTTCATGCTGGAAAAAGAAGTGGCCAAGTTCGACGAGGACCAATCCAAAGAATTGCAGTTGATTCAAGACCATTTTACGCCGGTAGAGCCGAAACACATGCCAATTACCCGGCCGGCGATTATTCAATTCCCGACGCAGAAGTTCGGGCATTAGCCGAAGCTGCCGCCGGTAAACTTTTGCCTATAAGTATAAGAACGCAAAAACAAATCGAACAATGAAAACAAAAAATCTGCGCGTATGTTTCCTGTCAATCGTGGGAGGTGGATTGGTCGCAGGCTGTGTCGTTGAGCCAAATGGGCAGGTGGCGTTCCAGCCATTCGTAATTGCCCCGGCACCAGTGGTGGTGGCTCCTGCGCCCGTGTGGGTGCCCGACAGTTACACTTGGGACGGTTATGAATACGTCGGTATCGTTGGTGATCAGTATTATTATTTGGGACCGGGCGACGTTTGGCTGGTCTGCGATCCATTCCGGCTGGACCGCTTTCATGGATGGGAAGGCGGCCACCGTGATTGGCGAGACCATGCAGTCCGCAATGATCGTTTCAGAAGAGATGAACATGGGCATGTGCAGCCAAGGCATGACGGGCAGGGGGACCGGCATTGAAATGCAAAATGGTTTCGGAAAGTTGTCCTTCGGAAGTAGTTTGATACTGCCTGCGAGCAAATATCCAAATAGAACGCATTTAATCCATCAGAAAACTCCAGCTAACCCCGTAGCTCAATCTGATGGTGAACATATTGCCAGGCTTTTCGGCATGCCCCGTCCAAGTATTTTGTAGCACTTTTCGCGTCCATTCTTCAGGGCCAACGCCACCATGAATCAACCCGAACCTAAACGTATATTGTTGACGGGTGCCAGCGGATATGTCGGCGGGCGTTTGCTGGTCGAATTACAGAGGTGTGGCATGGCGGTTCGTTGTCTGGCGCGCCGCCCTGAGTTTCTTTTGCCAAAAATCGCGCCGGGAACCGAAGTAATGGCGGGCGACCTCTTGAACCGGGACGGTCTTGCGCTGGCCATGCGTGGCATGGAGACAGCTTATTATTTGGTGCATTCATTGGCAGCAAACGATTTCGAGGAGACGGATCGTTTGGCCGCCCGCAACTTTGCGGAAGCGGCGCGGGATGCAGGGGTTCAAAGAATCATTTATCTCGGCGGCCTCGGCGCCGGTAGCCAACTTTCGTCGCACTTGCGCAGCCGTCAGGAAGTGGGAAATATTCTACGTTCCACCGGTGTGCCAGTCATCGAGTTTCGCGCTTCAATCATCATCGGTTCCGGCAGCCTGTCCTTTGAAATGATTCGCGCGCTGGTCGAACGTCTGCCGATGATGATTGCGCCAAAATGGGTGGCTGTTCCCGCGCAGCCGCTGGCCATCAATGACCTGCTGCAATATCTCATCGCCGCGTGTGATTTAAGCGGAAGGGCAAGTCACATTTTTGAAATCGGCGGTCCCGACCGGGTTTCTTACGGTGATTTGATGAGTGAATATGCGCGGCAACGCGGTTTGCGACGGCTGCTGATCCGCGTCCCGCTGCTGACGCCGCGATTATCCAGCCTGTGGCTCGGCTTCGTGACGCCTCTTTATGCGCGCATCGGGCGCAAACTCATTGACAGCATTCGCAATCCAACTGTGTTGTGCGACGATTCCTCATTGAAGGCTTTTGCCATACGTCCAATGGGCGTGCGCGATGCGATTGCCAGCGCGTTGCGCAATGAAGACAAAGAGCTGGCGGCGACACGCTGGACGGATGCATTATCGTCGGGCGGCGCAACTCGCCAATGGGGCGGGACACGATTTGGCAACCGTCTGATTGATTCGCGCCGGGTGTACGTGAATGTTCCGCCCGCGCTGGCCTTTGAACCCGTCCGCCGGATCGGCGGCTCGACTGGCTGGTATTACGCCAACTGGCTTTGGCGTCTGCGCGGCTGGCTGGATTTGCTGGTCGGCGGCGTGGGAATGCGCCGCTCGCGCCGCGATCCTGAAAAACTCCAGACCGGGGACGTGGTGGATTGCTGGCGGGTTGAAGCACTGGAACCTGATCGGCGTCTGCGACTCGTGGCAGAAATGAAATTACCGGGACGCGCCTGGTTGGAATTTGAAGTGGTCGCGTGCGAAAACGGATCGGAGATCCGCCAGACCGCCAGTTTTGATCCAGCGGGATTTTTTGGATTGGCCTATTGGTATGCGGTCTATCCCCTCCACGAACTGGTGTTTGGCGGAATGTTGCGGCAGATTGCCAGGGCGGCCACAGTCCAAAAATAAACTTCGCAATGTGCTTCCCCAAAAAGTGCCCGATTATACAACAGCGCGGTGGCACTCAAAGCATTTGTTGCAGCCTGAGCAGTCGGCCGATTCCAAAAAGGTCAAAGATCAATATGGTATTAAAGTTGTGTGGTTTGCAGCGAATGGAGCGGGTGAAGGGAATCGAACCCACCACGCGATTGCAGCTCCGTGCATAAGTGTGCAGTCATGTGCAGCTTACGTAAGACCTATTTGGCTCAAACTGCATCAGGCTGCACACAATTGCATTTTCTTTGGCACCAATTGTCACTAAACTGTATGAGGATACGTGATGTGTCGAATCCTGTTTTCGACGCTCATCAATGCCGATAGTATTGGTCTGGCCAAACCTAGCTCACTCTATGAGGTCGCCCCATCCAAACCTCATCAAAGCCCGGAGAATAATTCGCACAAAGGAGACGGGCGTCCTGGAACCATTGCCAACGCCGGGCAAGCAGCGTCGCGTCAGTTAATTTGACCGAGAACGCGCATTGTGGCCAGGGTAGGTGCCACACCCGGAAATATCGTTTTCGCCGGCCAGCCGAATTGAATGCGGTATAGCGTTCCATGAGCCACTCCTCAAGCGAGCCCGCTTTGCAGGGCTGAACGGGCTCAAAGTTTCGACACATGGTTTGGTATTCAAATTTGTCGCCGCTATCCCCGTCTTCCACCTGCCCTTGGATGACTCCGTTCGGATCATGATGATAGTCAATCTCGCCATACCGATAAGGCAAACCGAAGGTTGGTGGGCCGAGTTTGGCGGCGAGACGGCTCGACAACCATTCTGCAAGAAAATGAATGCCGGTTTCGCTGCCGTGGCGGACATATGTCCGCACATTTAGAAAATCATGCGTCGCGATGGGAAGGAGAAACCAGGCGGCAACTTTGCCGCCGAGTCGTGGCCTCATCCCGCACATGGTAAAAGCGACGGTGCTTACAAAAGCACGACCCTTGAACAAATCGAGTTGAAAAGGAACATCGCGTTGCAGCGCCTCTGCATTCACTTCGAAGTGTATCATCAATACCTGATGCCAGCCCGCGACAAAGAGCGGCTCGCCACGCCGCGACAGCATACGCTCGCGTGCGGCCCTGCTTGGCTCGCAAGTAAGGCGAACATCAGATGTTCTTGAAATTGTTTCATTCATTCAATTCTGCGATTGATCCGCAAATCTTTCAGCGCCTCGCGTAAGAATGAAAAATGGAATACAAATCCTGATTCAACCAACCGTCGCGGGATGACGCGTCGGCTCTTGAGGATCAACTCCGTTTCGGTGCGCAAAGCGAATGCTCCGACTTCCAGCATCCACCTCGTGGCGGGCAAACCCACGGGCATGCCGACAATTTCGCGGAATGCTTTCATCATTTCGGCATTGGGAAGTGGATTGGGCGCGCAAATATTTACCGGCCCACGCAGTTCTTCGCGTGCAATCAACCATTCCACCACCCGACAAAAATCGGTTTGATGAATCCAGGAAACAAATTGCCGACCGTCGCCCATTTTTCCGCCGAGCCCGAACCGCGCCAACCGGCACAACATGGGAAACACGCTGTTTTTGTCGTTGCCCAAAACCATGGCCGCGCGCATTGCGACCTTCCGTGTGGCTGGCGTTGGCGCTTCACTCAATGCTTTTTCCCATTCCGTGGCGACCTGGACAGAAAACTCGTCCTTGGCTTCGCGTGTGCCGCAGATGTTTCCGGCTTCGTCCCACGCCGGGCCGAAAGTGTGCTGGTAGATCGTTGCCGTGCTGGCGTTGAGCCAGATCAGCGGTGGAGTTTTGCAACGGGCGATGGCCTCCCCGATCACACGGGTTGAATGCACACGCGATTCCAATATCAATACTCGGTTTTCTGCGTGGTAACGGCAATTCACCGAACGCCCGGTGAGATTAATCACCGCCGTGGCACCTTCCAATTCACTCTCCCAGTCACCAACTGTGCGCGCATCCCATTGTAGTTCGCGAACGCCATTAACCATCGGTTTCGGCGAACGTGTCAGATTTGTCACCGAATGGCCCAAACTCAGGAAGTGCGCGGCCAAAGTGCGACCGAGAAAGCCAGATCCACCCGCGGGAATAATCTTTTTCATCATTTTCTTTCCAGGCGTGGAAGCACACGCCATTCATGCTCGATGTTTTGCATCAACAGGGCGCAATCAAATTGGATTGTCCCGTTCGGAAACAGGCTGGGGTCGTCAAAAAAACTGGAACTCACCCATTGAATTTCCAGCGGCTCGACCTGCCACTTTGAGGTGTGAAGTTCCAAGCCGTCGCAGCAGTCTGGTTTGTCCGTGGCCGAATAACCCATCGCACCGCGGGAAAAAAACTCCGAAGCATCGGCCAAAGACGCAAAGATGGATGCGGCTGGCATTTTGGCCGCGCGGCGCGCATTTAATCCGACTGACGTGGTGCCATCCCGCGAACGCATCTGCAAATGGAATTCATCGTTATGCTCCTTTACTTCAAAAGTGGCTACGTGATGAACGCCGGGAAATAGCCGTCCACCGGCGAACGCTTGCAACGCTGAAGAGGTATCCCGGCGCGGTATATAAACCCCCTCGCGGACAATACCGCCGTCGTCCCATTCCACGGCAATTCGATGCGCCGCATTCTCGGACGTAAGACCGCAGACGGCAGGAAATCCCTGCGGTCGCATCTCTTTGAGCCGGATGAGGCAGATGCCAGCCATCGCCCAACCGTTCACCCGTTTGGATCGGAAGAAGGGCGGCAGCAATTGGCTGGCAACGTCCGGACGGACGCGAAAGTTAACCAACATCCGCCGGTCAATCATCCCGTGCATGCTCGATGTGATTGCTTTCATAAAAGAATTACGGCATTTCGAGAAATACGATTTTCCTGCCGGGTAATCGCCTGCCTGGTTTCACATTGCCCTTCTCGGTTTTGGTTAGCACTGCAGGTTTGTGACCTGCTCGAGTCTTTTTCGATCTCAGCCAAACCCAAAAATCATGAGCTGGGTTGGTCGTAGTCATTTGATTCCTCCTTTCAACGCTGCCCACACATAAACGACCGGCAGGTAGGCAAAAACGATATTGGTGGCGTGATAGCCGAGCCGCCAGAGGTTGTTCTTTAAATAGGGCCGCACATCGAAAATGAACGTGGCGGCGATCAGCCGAATCGTCCAAAACACTGCGAGAAAAGCGCACACTGCTCGCGCCAGCCCATCGCCGGCCGCCAGCGTGCCCGCGAACACGAACGTGATTAGCCCAAAGCTAACGAGGCAGAGGGCGATGAACGTATAGTAAACCCAGAACAGTTTCTGGATGAAGGGTGGCAGCACGGCAATATTCTGGCGCAGGTTGACAGCGCGCGGCATGAGCGCACCGGCGCAGAGCAGACCCAGGTGCATCAGGCCAGCCAGTTGAAGAAACAGGATCAGGTGGTTGTTCATGGTTTTTCTTTCAGGTTGCGCCGATGGCTTTGAGCATCGGCAGGATTACGTTGTGGATAAATGGCGGATGAAAGAGCCAGAATGCCGGGCCGGCGGTGACCGCCAGGGCGAATAATCTTCCGAGCAGGCCTTGGCCCAAGCCAATGCACCGGCCAAACGGGCTTCGCTCCAGGAGCATCCCTAATCCTTGAATTAAAAAATACGCGGTCGGCAATCCGTAGCCTCCGTGCGCGGGCAGTGAGATCACCAGTTCGTGAATCAAGCCCGACAAGCCAAACACTCCCAGTGTCGCGGCAATCGAGTTGGTCCGGCGACGCAACGGCCGATACGCAAAACGGAAGGCGAGCTCATTGAAAGCGGCATTCCAGCGTTTCCCCCAAAAGTCACTCAGTGAGGTTGCCGCCAGCGGGAACTGCATGAGCGGCGCTGCCTTCACGCCGGCCTGTCGCCAGATGAGCGACAAGATATGAAACAGACCAAAGTGAAGTATTAAAATCGCCCCACACATTCCCGTCCATCCTGCCACCAGGGGATGATCCGGAAGCAGAATCCGCGTGGCGCGGAAAAGTAGCGCAGCGCCCAGAATGGTTTTGGCAATGGCAAAAATCCATTCATTGCCTCGTGGTCTGGCGGGAATTTCTTCGCGGTTTAGAAAGGCGGGGTCCATACCCGGCCACGTCAACAGATACACGGCGACCCGCCATGTATTGTGAAATGAGGTGCCCCGGCTCGCGACGCGATAGGTCAGCCATTTGCATCCACCATAGAGGGCAAACGCCATCCCCCACATGAAAATCCAAGGCGCAACCCAATTTCTGAAAACTGCAGCGAACAGTGGCAAAACAACTAAAGGCAAATAATCCAGCCATAGACTTTGTTTTCTTGCCGCAATGCCGCTGATTTCACACGCGCCGCTTGCGCAATGGCGGTGGCGAGCCATCCAACGATAAATTCCATGAAAAATATTTTTAATCGCCGCGATTTGCGCCAGCTTTCTGATCGGCCAGGCCAATGGAAACGGACGGCTGATTTCAAGCAGCGCATCGACCCCACCCAGCAGAGTCCCGTCAGGTTTCAAAAGGCGCATTTCCGCCAGTAATTCGTTATCCGCCAGATCCAACTTTTGGCGGACCCAAGGTGTTTGCAGCGCCAGCAGCTCAAAATGGCGGGCGGCGAGCAAAACGCGGAAACGCTTGGCCAAGCCGGTGCAGAAGCGACAGTCCGCGTCATACAACACCCAGCCGACAACTTCCTTCACGTCTGTAATTTCAGTATTCACAGAAAAGCGTTTCCAAAAAAATTTAACTACCCACCAAATCCCAAGATTTTCAAAACCTTGTCTCCTAGTTTTACAAACTTGACGATGGAGCTGGTCGGCCACTGCCGGATCTGCACATACCAAGCCGACGTCGTTTCAAAGAAATCACGTAAATCACGCAGCCGCTGCTGCGTATAGATATCCGTAGCCTTATCTGCTTCGGCTTCGGCGATACATTCGTTCAGCACCAGGGTCGTCGGATCAATCTCGCGGCGTTTGCGTTCGTTCAGCACCACGCGAAATAATTCCCAGACGTCCTTCATGGACTCAAAATGATCGCGCTTTTCCCCCATGGTGTGGACCAGTTTGATGATGCCCCAGCTTTGGAGTTCTTTGAGGCTGGTGCTTACATTCGAACGGGCGACTCCCAGCGTTTCAACGATGTCATCCGCATTTAGTGGTTTGGGGGAGATGAAAAGCAGCGCATGCACTTGGGCCACCGTGCGGTTGATGCCCCAGCGCGTGCCCATTTCTCCCCAATGGAGAATGAACTTTTGCTGAACTGGAGTGAGTGCATTCATTTTCTGTTGATTCTGTCTATACAGAAAATACCAAATAAACAGTTTTCGTCAATATGTTTTTTGCGCCCGGTATCTTGGCCTTCGTTCGGCAGTCGGAATATTTGCTTTCTGGATTTACGGTTTCGTCAAAGCTGGAGGCGTGAGCACCAACCTTCAGGCCACGCTGGATCAGGCTCAATGTCCGTCGGGCTTAAGCGGATCGTTACAACGACGGAGTCGACCCTGACAAGCACAGGGGTCTGCTTTGCGGGTCTCCGTTTGGATTGTTTGGCCTTGTTCGCTGAACGTGCAATAAACGACACTTTTTGGCACTAAAGCGGCACTAAAATTCGAGACGATTGATTTAACCCCTGAAATGGAGCGGGTGAAGGGAATCGAACCTTCACCGCAAAATTCAGAGTCCGCACAAAATCAACCACTTCCAACACACGCCCCTGCGGACTATACACAAGGGCGCGCACAGATTCCAGACGCTACCAGTCCTGATCTGGCAAAGGTAGTCGCAGCCTGGGCAAAACTTTCTCCACCACTCAAGGCGGCAATTCTCGCCATCGTCAATTCATCGGAGGTCAACCGATGAACTTCAACCGACTCCAACAATTTCCCCGCGGCGTTCTGCCCGTCGTGAGGAGTCAAACGAAACCGGCAGAAATTGAAAGGAAAAAAACATGATCGCTAAACTGACGGTGTTCAAGGAGGTTCACAACTCCTGGGATGCCAACGACAAGCGCAAAGCCGGGGAAGCCTGGGATTTGCTTTGCCTGGACGTTTCCGAACCTGCGGAACACCGCATGGAGGAAATGCTCTATTACCGGCTCAAGCCCGAAGAACGGCAGGCTTTTTGGGGCAAGTCGGTCGGCAAGACCATCGAGGTCGGCATTTCCAAAATCCGCCACGGTGACAATGGCGGCAAGGCAACGCTGATCGGCAAAATCATAATCGCGAAATAAACGGGTTATGGCATACAGAAATCCTCAAGCGGATAGGCAATGGCGCGAGCCGTGGCGACGGTTTGAGGTCGGCACAGATTATTCGGTGATTCTCTCCAGGGTTCCCTGGGAGTTTTTCGGCACACCAACATTTGCGGGCAGAGTCCCCCGGCCTGGCGTATGCCAGTCCATTTTTGAAAATTGGAAGCGCAGAATCATCGAAGCATTTGACGTTCCTCAGAAAAACCTTCTCGTGGCACTGCGTGGCGAAGAAGGAGAATTGAAGGGGCGGTTCCACTATCACTATCTGTTGGGTGGAATCTTTTCGCGCAATGGTCACGCGGACGCGAAGCGGCTTGAATTCTTTTGGAAGCAAGTCTCGCATGGTGCCCGTGTTGAGGTTCGGCAATATGACCGGTCACGCTCTGGACCGGAATACGTGAGCAAGTGCCTGGGGGCAAACTCATACGAGGTGTCAAAATACGCCTTTGCCAACTCGGTGACGCTGTCAGCGTCTGTGGTGCGCTTGATCACGCATCTTGACGCCGTGGGTGACAGACGCCACAGGGCGGACACACGGAAGAACGGACAGGTGGCAAACGTCGGTGGGGCCATAAATGGTTCCTCATTTCCCCCGGCCAGTAGCCTTTGCGATGAGACTGTCTCGCAGCTTGTGGGCAAAAACGAGACTGGACGGCTTGCCCCTGATAGCAGGGATGTTGTCCCGATGGAACGTCTCGACAATCCACCGCGGATGCTGCGATAAAACGCCGGATTTCCACGGCCTGTGTCAAACTGAATGGATTCCTTGGCCGGTGGATCGGTGGGCGGGCGCGCCAGCGCCCGACCGCCGACCACCGGCTAAGGCTCCTTGTAGTTGAACCCTGCCCTGATGGGATTGCCGTAAATCACGCTGCTGGCAATCCTGGGTCAAACCGTGTCCAACGGACTTTCCACACTGAGTGCCTCGGCGTGCAAATAGCCCATGGTCGTTTCCAGCGACTGGTGTCCCATTGCGTTCTGAATGGCCCGCGGATTGTCCCCGCGGTTAAGACAATGTGTGGCATAGGCATGACGCAATTCATGGGGCAAGATGAATAATCCGGCTTTCTGGCAGGCTGTTCGGACCGCCCGCTGGACTTGAGCCTCGTGCAATCGCCAGCGCACGATCTTGCCTGTTCGCGGATCGAGACAAGTTTTATTTGCTGGAAAAAGCCAAGCCCAATGCCGGTCGAATTGCGCCGCCGGATACTTGCGCGCCAGTTGGTGCGGCAAGGCGACTGGCACTTGGTCCTGTTGGTCGCGCCGCCAGACCGCTTGCGCCGCCTGGAGTTGCTCGCGCAAGTCCTCCAGAGTCGAACAGGGAATGGCGACAACGCGGTCTTTGCCGCCCTTGGCCGCGCGGATGGTCAGTTGCGCGGCCTCAAGGTTGACGTCCTTGATCCGCAAGTTGAGGGGCTCGGTCACGCGCAGTCCGCAGCCGTAAAGCAGCCGCACAGCCAGGCTTGTGGCAAAGGCTGCGTCGCTCTGGATGGTCTTGAGCAACAGCCGGGTTTCCGCCGGCGTCGGGGCGTGGCGAATTTGAGCGGGGCGTCTGGCCCGCAGCGCCTGGACGTTTTTCAACTCCGCCCCCAGGGCCTCTTTGTAGAAAAAGACGATTGCATTAAAAGCTTGATTTTGGGTGGTGGAGGCGACATTTTTGCCAGCTAAAGCGGTTAGAAACCGTTCCAGTTTATGCTCACTTGGCAAATGCAACGGCAGCCCTTTGAGGAAGTCGCAATATCGCCTGAGCCAGGCACAGTACGTACGCTCCGTCGCGAGCGCAAGATGTTTGCGTCGAATTACTTCCGTAATTCGCCGCACTGCTTCATCCGCATTCATCCGGCCATTGTAATATACGAACAACTTGTTGTATATTAATTGTTGAACTAAACCGCTGCGCGGAAATGAGTTAGGTTAGATAGTTTCTAGTATTTTCCCGTATTGCCTGAAGGGTGGATAGTGGTTGTCTTATGACAACACTACGTCAGCAATACATCGAGGAACTGGTTCTGCGCGGATTGGCTGAGCGAACCC
>Ga0302200_10002702_pt1 | contig 15497 bp, 8 predicted proteins | sample II_Bog_N3_1_FD_194585 | JGI IMG/M metagenome (GOLD analysis project Ga0302200, IMG submission 194585) | Peat permafrost microbial communities from Stordalen Mire near Abisko, Sweden - II_Bog_N3_1 | ecosystem: Environmental > Terrestrial > Soil > Wetlands > Peat | place: Sweden: Abisko, Stordalen... | reverse complement strand
GAATTTTGGAACAGCGGTTGTTGGCGGTTCAGGCGTCACTATTCCGTTGACCTTTACCATCGATCCTGGAACGCAGGTAGGCGGCACTTCAATCAATTCGGGAGGAGTCGCTTCGGCAGACTTCACGCTTTCGAATACCACCTGCACCTATGGGACAACGGCGGCTACCTGCGCCATCAATGCCACCTTCCTACCCAAAACTGTAGGCGTACGGAAAGCCGTGCTTGTCATCCAGAACCAAAGCGCCGGCACGCTGATCAGCCTGCCGCTCAATGGGACAGCAACAGGACCCATCCTTGCCTTTACTCCCGGCATTCTCTCTACCGTCGCGGGCACTTATAACGAGTACGGAGCACCGAGCGTTGGAGGCTTCCCCATCGCAACTTCTGCATTGCTCGAGGAGCCCCGAAACATCGCTCTTGACGACGCGGGGAACTTCTTCTTCCTCGATTATGGAAACTGGGTTGTTCGCAAAGTCAATTCAGCCGGCTACATCTCCACCGTCCTCGGCAATGGCTATTCGGCCCGCTGGTTCGATCAGCCGAATGAGGGTGATTGCGGTCCCGCACTCAGCGCCAGCATCTCCGCACTGTGGGGCATGGGTATCGATGCGGCAGACAACATCTATATCGCGGATTACGGCATGAATCAGGTTCGCGAAGCGGGACTACCCATCTTGTCCTCAACCTGCACCAACCCACCCGCTCCCTTGAACCAGGACATCTACACCCTTGCGGGCATATGGGATCCTTATTACGGACGAGCCTATTATGGTGGCGATGGTGGCCCGGCCCTTAGCGCCGTGCTCACAAATCCGTGGGATGTGCTCCCCGATAATGCCGGCAATGTCTACATCTCCGATTACGGCAATTCTGTAGTCCGTAAAGTTTCTCCCAACGGAGTCATTACCACGGTGGCCGGCAAATACGCAGCGGGAGTCGGTTACTCAGGCGACGGACAACCCGCTGTGTTCGCGCAGCTCAATCATCCTGAAGGACTGGCTCTCGACGGCCAGGGCAATCTCTTCATCGCAGACAGTGTTAACAACGTGGTCCGCGAAGTAACTCCTGATGGAACTATTTCCACTGTCGCCGGCAACTTCACAAAGGGCGCAGGATACACTGGCGACGATGGCCCAGCCACCAGCGCACAATTGAGCGAACCAGGTGGGCTCTCTGTCGATGGGGGAGGAAACCTCTACATCACCGACACGGGCAACAACGTAATCCGCATGGTGACGCCGCAAGGGACCATCTCAACAGTCACCGTAATCGGACCATGCAACCCACCCGCCAACAATCAATTGTGCTACACCGGCACTGTTCCCGACGTTAACAACAGGATCGGCGCCTCCACTGGCACGCTCACCTATCAGCCGAGCGGCATCGCTGCTGCTCCCAATGGCAACCTGTACTTCAGCGATTTTGAAGGCAATGTTATCGACAAGATCGATGTGTCGGATCCGCCCTCGTTGAAGTTTCCACCGGTGGTCATCAACAACTCAAGCAGTCAGCAGGATGTGACCCTCCAGAGCCTTGGCACTGCGCCGCTGACCATCAGCCAGATTTCGATCTCGCCCAATTTCACCTTCGGATCGGACACCACGTGCAATCTGGCAAGCGCCACCGTTCTTACCCAGGGACAAAGCTGCGTCCTTGGTATAGCGTTCTCGCCGCAGCAGACAGGAACCCTGTCCGGCAGCGTCGTAATCACTGACAACAGCCAGGGGGCCGGCGGAACCATGCAGACGATTCCGATGACCGGCATCGCCGACCTGGTGCCGCCCGTTGCTTCCGCGCTGATCAGCCCCACTCCCGGATTAAGTACCATCCTCGGTACCACCAGCGTGCCCTTCCAGTGGACCCCGGGAACTGAAGTGACCCTGTACCAGCTCACACTCGGAACCACTGCGCCGGAGGCAAGCAACCTGTTCTTCTACAAAGGTGCGGCAACTTCAGCGAACGTGCCCTCTCTGCCCGGCAATGGCGCAAAAGTCTACGCGCGGCTCTCTTCTCAAATCAATGGATCCTGGCAATCTACCGATTACCTCTATACCGAATCCGGTGCGCCGGTTCCGGCCGCTCTCACATCTCCCACCCCGGGATTGACAACAGTCCTCGGCTCCAGCAATGTGGCCTTCCAGTGGAACACTGGGACCGGCGTCTCTCTCTACCAGCTCAACCTGAGTGCAGTCGCGCCTGGCGCAAGCGACCTGTACATCTATAAAGGCGCGGCAATCTCTACCAACGTGTCCGCCCTGCCCGCGAACGGCGCAAAGGTTTATGCGCGGCTCTATTCGCAAATCAATGGTGCCTGGCAGTACAACGACTACCTCTATACCGAAAGTGGCTCGCCTGTTCCCGCGGCTCTCACATTTCCCACGCCGGGCCTTGGCACCGTGCTCGGCACCAGCAACCAGGCCTTTATATGGAACACTGGGACCGGCGTCTCTCTCTACCAGCTCAACCTCGGAACCACTGCACCCGGTGCAAGCGACCTGTTCTCCTACAAGGGCACGGCTACTTCCGCGAATGTGCCCAGCCTGCCTGTAAATGGCGCAACCGTCTATGCCCGGCTTTATTCCCAAATCAACGGAACCTGGCAGTACAACGATTACCTCTACACCGAAAGCGGCACGGCCGTTCCTGCCACTCTCACATCTCCCACGCCGGGCCTTGGCACAGTGCTCGGAACCACCAGTGTGTCCTTCCAGTGGACTACCGGGACAGGTGTCTCCCTCTACCAACTCAACCTCAGCGCCATCGCGCCTGGCGGAAGCGATCTGTACCTGTATAAAGGTGCAGCGCTTTCCACGAGCGTTCCCACTCTCCCCGCAAACGGAGTCACGGTCTACGCAAGGCTCTATTCGAAGATCAACGGAGCCTGGCAGTATAACGATTACCTCTATACCGAACAGTAGTAGATCCGAATGCCACGCGCCGCGCAGAGTCCGCGCCGCGCGTGGCATTTGCGATGGTCTCCTGGATCGCGTTTGGGTATCCTGCTCCCGTTGTTTGGGAACCCGACGGAGCTTCATTTGAACTGCGACCGGCAAATCGACGATGGCGTAAGCTAACTCGATCAACAGCCAGCGCCAGCCCGTAAAGAATTCGAGTGGACAAAGCTTCCCTTAAATAGCAATAAACCCAGCGGTTTCTGCTATCCTCAAGGCGTTAGCCCCCGCGATTCTCGAGTTTTCTTGGAGATCGCCAAGTTCGTGCCTGGTTGCTCATTCAGAGGAAAACCCCTGAACGGTCCTCGTGACGCAGCCACAAACGAGCCGCTCTAAAACTTCTTTCTCAACAAGGGAGTCCTGTGCCGAGCCGCAAAGAGATTCAGTGGTCGCAATTGAGAGTGGGAGCCCTGGTCCTGATCGCGCTTGCCGTGCTGATCGGACTCATCTTCCTCATGGCCAACAGCACCGGTGGCCTTTTTGAGCGCAAGTTGCTTCTTCGTGCCTACTTTGTGAATGCAGCGGGCCTGAAAGACGGCGCACCCGTCACCCTGGAAGGTGTCACAATCGGCAACGTGATTCATGTGCGTGTACTTCCGCAGCGAAACCCCACCCCCGTCGAAGTGACCGTGAGTGTCGGATGGGATTTCCGGGAAAACCTGCACACCGATTCCACCGCCTCCATCAGCCAGGCGGGCGTGCTGGGTGACAGCTTTGTCGACATCAGCTCAGTGCGAGCCAGCGGCCCTCCTCCGCCCGATAATGCTGAGTTGAAGACCGCCAGTGTCGCCAGCATTCAGGACGTGATTGGCAGCAGCCAGGTTTCGATTCAGCAGGTCAATGCACTCACGCTGAAACTGGAAACGCTGATAGATACTCTCAATAGCAAAAAGGGTACGGCGGGCGAACTGATCAACGACCCCGGGCTGTACAAAAAGCTTGACCAGATTGCCGGCAATATCCAGGTAATCAGCGGCGCAATCGCCGGCGGAAATGGTTCTCTTGGCAAGCTGATCAGCGACGATACCCTGTACACGCGCGCCAACGCAGCAGTCGACAAGCTCGACAAGATCACCACCGACCTGAATGACGGCAAGGGCAGCGCCGGCAAGTTTCTCAAGGACGACTCGCTCTACAACAACCTGAATTCTGTTCTGGCCAATACCAAGCAGCTTACTGACCAGATCAACTCCGGCAAAGGCGCATTGGGCATGATCGCCAAGGACCCTGCTTTTGCCAAAAAGCTGGACGACACGGTCGAAAAGCTCGATGCAATCCTGAAGGGCGTGGATGAGGGCAAAGGCTCGCTTGGACAACTGGTACAGAATCGATCGGTTTACGATCACCTCGACCAGACCCTCGACCAGACACAGCAGTTGGTCAAGAGCGTCCGCGAGGATCCCAAGAAATACCTCGTCATTCACATGAAGGTGTTTTAAGCTGATCTGCCCTCGAATGCAAACTGTGCCCCTTTATCGAAGCGTTTCGCGATGAGTGGGTCGTCTCAGGGAACTTCCCTCTTGATCTCGCCGTATCACAAGCACCGGAGGTTCTCTTGTTCCCCAAATTCACCATCCGCGTGGTCGTTCTGTGTCTGCTCGCCGGCGCTTTGGCCCTTACCTTCGGCATCCACTCGCCCAAAACCGCCATGGCTGCGGACTCCGCGGCGCCGGCCTACACCAAAAACGGAGATCTTGTCCCGCCAACGAATTATCGCGATTGGACCTACCTCACCACCGGCATCGATATGAGCTACGCCCCGAAGCCACCCGGCATGCAGGACCATTCTACGTTCGATAATCTCTTCGTCAATCCGGCAGCCTACCGCAGCTTTCTTGATACAGGCACGTGGCCCGATAAGACAGTCCTGGTCCTTGAAGCAAGAGATGCCCGCACCAAAGGTTCCATCAACCAGAGCGGCCACTTTCAAGCCGGAGGTGTGATGGATCTTGAGTTTCACGTGAAAGACGAGGCGCGATTCCCGGGCAAATGGGCCTTCTTCTCTTTCGATCCCAACAGCGGCAACGCCACCCTTATCCCTCAGAAAGCCGACTGCTACACCTGCCACGCTGCCCACGCCGCCGTCGACACAACCTTCGTCCAGTTCTATCCCACGCTCTTGCCGATCGCGCAAAAGAAGGGCACCCTGAGCGCGGAGTTCCTGAAGGTTGAAGCCGCCGCTGCCGTCGGCAAATAGACGCTCGCCGAACCCCGGTCTCGATTTTGAGACCGGTGATTCGGCTACTCCCCAGGCCCTCGACCCCGGAACATCTTCCAGAACTCCATCAGCCCCTTAAGCCGAACGACCTGGAAATAATCGTTAGCCACAAGATAGAAAACGAGCGACGCGCCCCACACAACATGCAGCGCATCGCCGCCCAGTTCGTCACTGAAGGGCAAAGGCGCGGCTGAGAACACCATCGCCAGCACAATCAACGCCAGCCGAACGATGCCCATCACCATGTTGATTTCCACCAGCTTGCCGGTAAAGTCCTTACTCAGCCTGAGGCTTTGACCGAGCGCTGAGAGCGCAGAGCGTTTCTCGTGCAGCATCAGCAGCGGCGCGATCGAAAGCGGCCAGCTCACCAGCGCCCACGCAGTAAAGAAACCCAGCGAAAGAAAGATCAGCCAGATTGCAAACCCAATCAGGTCCGGCTCGCCGAAGGCTGGAATGTGCGTCGCCGCCACCCACTCCATCGAACGGAACCATCCCCAGATGGTGATGCCCAGAACCGCCAGCCACGCGGCTTGCAACACCATCAACTGCAGCGGTCGAAACGGCAGACGCGATGCTGAATCCGGGTCTAGGCGTCTCAAAACCAAGCTACGTCCCAGCCCGGAGACGATGACCCAGGCCAGCGCAGCAACAGGCAACAGCCAGCGCGCAACCGCCAGCACATGCGGCTGATACACCCCCTCAGCGTGCGCAAGTTGTACGGCCGCCACCCAGGGATTCTGCGCGTCGATCCCGTTCAGACCCGCAGATTCCAACGGAACTACAGCCAGAATCTGCTTCACCTGCGCAAAGCACACCGCAAGAAACGGGATACCGAAGATCCAGCGCCAAGCCACTTCAAGCGCGGTAATCGAGGGCCGGTCAAAGACCCAGCCCATCTGCCCGACGAGCGACTGAGTACCGCGCAGCGGCCGCGCCATGCTTAGCGACCGCAGATTGCTAAGCGGCTGCGCCATATCTATTTGACCACCAGGTTCACCAGCTTGCCCGGCACCACAATCACCTTGGCCACTGTCTTGCCCGCCGCGCGCAATTGCACCTTCTCATCCGCCAGTGCCGCCGCTTCAATCGCCTTCGCGTCGGCGTCCGCAGGAACCCGCAACACCGTCACCAGCTTGCCGTTGATCTGGACTGGTATCTCCAGCTCGTCTTCCTTCGCCAGCCCCGGGTCGCTCAGCGGCCAAGGGGCACGCAGAATCGATCCCCCTTCGCCAAGCTCTTCCCACAACTCCGCCGCCAAATACGGCGCAAACGGCGCCAGAAGCAACGCCAGCGAGCGCAGTAGTTCATGCACCACCGCCGCACTTACGTCGCCCGCCGCCAGCTGCGCATCCGCCCCCTGGATCTCGTTCACCAACTCCATAATGGCCGCAACGCACGTATTGAAGTGCCAGCGCCCCTCAAAATCCAGCGTAATCTTCGCAATGGTCTGGTGCAATTTGCGAAGCAGCGCCGCGCTCGTCTTACTGTCAGCCTTACCCGCCGCCCCACTCCGCGCATACGGCGCATACTTCACTGAAATCCTGTAAACCCGACTCAGGAAGCGGCTCACCCCCGCCACACCATCTTCCTGCCAATCCAGGTCGCGATCCGGCGGCGCAGCAAACAGCGAGTACATGCGCGTAGCATCAGCGCCGTACCGTCCCACCATGTCGTCGGGCGAAACCACGTTGCCCCTGTTCTTCGACATCTTATGGCCGTCTTTGATCACCATGCCCTGCGAGAACTGGTTTCTGACCGGCTCATCGTCCTTCACGAGGCCCAGGTCGCGCATCACCCTCGTCCAGAACCGCGAATAAATCAGGTGCAGAATCGCGTGCTCAACACCGCCAATGTATTGGTCGATCGGAAACCAGTACGCCGCAATTTTCGGGTCGAACGGAGCATTGGAATTCTTCGCGTCGATATAGCGATAGAAGTACCAGCTTGAGTCGACAAACGTATCCATCGTGTCCGTCTCGCGTTTTGCCGGCCCTCCGCACTTCGGGCAAATCACATTGACGAACTCCGGCACCTTGCTCAGCGGCGATCCGCCCTGCTGCGTAATCTCTATCTGCTCCGGCAGCAGCACCGGCAACTGGTCTTCCGGCACCGGCACCAGCCCGTCCGTCTCGCAATGAATCATGGGAATCGGCGTACCCCAGTAGCGCTGCCGGCTCACACCCCAATCCTTCAGACGGAACGTCACCTTGGGCTCGCCAAATCCGCCGCGAACCGCAACCTCCTGGAGTTTCTTAACAGCCTGCGAATAGCTCAAGCCGTCGTATTCGCCGGAGTTCATCAGCACGCCATCTTCCGTAACAAACGGCAACACCACTGCCAGCGTTTCGTCCTCAGGACGAACCACCTGCACTATCGGTAAGCCGTACTTCGCCGCAAACTCGTAGTCGCGCTCATCATGCGCCGGAACGCTCATAATCGCGCCGGTCCCGTAATCGGCAAGAATGTAATTAGCCACCCAGATCGGTACGCGCTCACCGTTATATGGATTGATGGCAAACCGGCCCGTCGGCACACCATGCTTCTCGATCGCGCCCAAGTCGCCCGCTTCCCTCGCCAGTTTTTGCTGCTCAAGCAGCTCGTCAACCTGTGCCTTCAGCACAGCATCGGCAGCGGTAAACTCCGCCACCAGCGCATGCTGCGGCGCCAACTGCACGCTGGTCGCCCCAAAAATCGTATCCACCCGCGTAGTAAACACGCGAATGCGGGTCTTTTCCGATCCCTGATCCCTGATCCCTGATCCCTGGATTTCTTCCAGGAAGAAATCCACCTCCGTCCCTTCGCTACGCCCAATCCAATTCCGCTGCATGGTGCGGACCTTCTCCGGCCACCCATCCAGCTTGTCCAGCCCTTGCAACAATTCATCGGCATAAGCAGTAATGCGGAAGAACCACTGCACCAAATCGCGCAGCTCCACAATCGTGTCTTCGTGCCGCCAGCAGCGCCCGTCAATGACCTGCTCGTTCGCCAGCACCGTGGCGCATTCCGGACACCAGTTCACCTTGCTCTTCTTGCGGTACGCCAGGCCCCGCTCATACATGCGCAGAAAGAACCACTGATTCCAGCGGTAGTAGTCCGGCATGCAGGTGGTCACTTCCGTGGCCCAGTCAAACCCCATGCCCAGCCGCTGAAACTGCCGTTTCATGGCCGCAATATTCTTGAGCGTCCACTCGCGCGGAGGCGTGTGATTTTTAAGCGCAGCATTCTCCGCGGGCAGGCCGAACGCATCCCACCCCATCGGGTGCATCACGTTATAGCCGCGCATCCACATGTGCCGCGCCAACGCATCGCCAATGGAGTAGTTGCGCACGTGCCCCATGTGCAGCGCGCCGCTCGGATAAGGCAGCATCTCCAGCACGTAATACTTGGGCTTGCCGCAGTCCGCGGGCTCCGCCGCATAGAGTGTGGGGTCGGCAGCCCACCGCTGCTGCCACTTGGGTTCAATTGCCGCCGGGTCGTAACGAACGTCTTTGTCTTCCGCCATAACCCTTTAAGTGTAAATGGGCGGCGCCTATTGCTCGATGTACCCGGATGGCGGTTTCTCACCTTGTATCTGAGAGGGAGGACATTTTGGATAGTCCCGTTGCACGATCTGGTATCCCGGAGGAGGAAGATAGACTCGCGGATCTGGCTCGTTCATGTCCAGATCCTGCAGCTCTCTTGTCAACTTACCTGATAGTGGATCGTCGACCATCATGCGCACAATGATATCCAAGCCGGGATCGACAGCAAACCATAATTCCGTGGTGCGCACGAGAGGCTCGATGTTGCCCATTGCGCCCGCTGGAAAGGTGATGGTGGTGCGACTGCCACGCGCCTCAACACCATCGATCACCACCTTTCCGAGACTTTGCGTCACGGGCCGTTCGTGGCGCGCTTTTGGCATTGGAACCTCAAGGCGAGGCCCAACCAAAGCCAGTTTCGCCGCGCATAGCGAGTTTCCCGACTCCTTCTCGGGCAGACGCATAACCGTTACCTGATCACCCGGCACGCTCCAACTGCTTTTTGTGTGGGCATCTCGATCGAGAACTGTGACATGCGTCAGCGGCGTCTGTTCGGCCGACGATGGAATCTCTGTTATGGAGGTCACCTGCCGCCTTTGCGAGTCCCATGCGAGCATTTCAATCGACTCTTGAGTAGTGGTGTCCCCATCCTTTTGCGGCGTCACTCGCGTAATCTTGAAGGTAGCAGTGGACGGTAACCGCGGCGTGACTGAATGATCAACAATCTTCGGTGCCCTCGGCACGTTTGTGTCTCCGTTGCGTTCATCCTGGCCCAGTGCTGTCAGCGACAAACCCACAAACAGCGCCGCCACACCACAAATACTTCCGCGCACAACGTACCCCTTCCACAAATATCTGACAACACAACTAGGACACAATTCGTCGAGATAAACCTGTGCGGCCCTGACCCTTCCGCCCGTCTACGATCGGCTGAACAACAAGTCACTTCTTCGGCCGCGACTCAGGCGGCACCAGTCCCGCCACGCGATAATAGACAACCAGTTGCCCGTAGTGTTCGCCTGAGTGCTCCACAAATCCCCAGGCCAGGTCGGAGAACCGGTCCTGCTGGTTGGCGAATGGATCCAGGCACAGGTCGTTCATGCCGGCGTCGCCCTTGCTTTTGATCAGCTCCGCCCCGTCCGCAAACGACTTCTTAACGAACGCAACCACCGCAGCTTTGGTCGCGTAGTCGGCACGCTTCGGGTCGCCGGTTGGGCCCTTCAGCCCCTTGGCAGGGTTAATGAAGAAGTAGTTCCCACCCGCGGCATGCAAAAGCTGCTCGGCGAAACTCCGCTGTTCCGGCTTCGGCTTGAAGTCGTACTTGTCTTCGGGGAAATCTTCCGCCATCGCAATCAGCTTGCGCCCAACATCGTTCCAGCTTTCCAGCAGCACCTGCGAGGGGCTGGACGGCGGCTTGGGAGCGGGTGTTGCTGCAGTCGGGGCTGGGGCGCTCTGTGCAGCTGCCGCTTGGACCATAAAACATGCTGCCAAAACGAGCGTAAACGCCTTTGCAAGGGTTTTCATCGGGGCAATCTCCTTCAAGTCAGTGCAAGCAGTCTAGCCCAAACAAAGCGCCGTGAACATGACCAATACTTCAAAATGTACAAATCAGGCCCTCCCCCGCAACCAGAACGGAGCCAGCACCCTCAATCTGAGGATTGAGGGTGTATCGCCTGAGGTTTAGATCCAGTTCCTCCGTCGTCGTGGCAAGCCGGTGGCTTCTGAACCACGATCTCGTAATCCGCTGGAGGTTGGAAAAGAGTCGGGTCCGGTTCTCCCAAAGAGATGGTCTCCAATTCCTTCGTGTAATGCACCTCCGGATCGTCAATGACCTGGAGCACCATGAGGGACTGCAAGCCAGGTGTAGTGTCGAGCCACTGCTCGAAGGTCTTTTCCAACGGTCCTGCATTGTTGATCCCGCGCGCGCCTGCCGGAACCGTAGTGGTGAATCGGTGCCCCCGCACCTCGATCCCCTTGATTGTCTTGAACCCCAGGTCCCCGCTCCTCAACTCTGGAGGCATCGTAAGCCTGATCTGCGCCCGAATTGCATTGAACCCTTCATGGACCCTAGCCGCTTGATCATCAGCCGTAGGCGGCGCGGGCTGTGCGTCTGCGGTCGCTTGATTCGCTTTTGTTGCCGAACCCTCAGGCGTGGGGCTGGCAGGCTGGGCTGCGGCCGTCAATGCCACAGGAGCCTTGCAGGAACTTACCGCGTCTGGCTTAAGCGGATATTGCACTGTCGCCCGATGCAGCACAATCCCCCTCTCTCCTGGGCGAATCACCATCCAACTGGTATGGGATTGAGCCAAATCTGAAAGGGAGAAATAGGTCGTTGGTGCAAGGGCTCCTGAAGGCAGGATGCTGGTTGTCGAGTGCAGCAGTCGCCAATCTGCGTCAACGGCTTCGCCCTCGATTACCGAGTAGGTGCTGGTCTCTCCGTTGGAAAGCTTTCTAACCCACGTTTCTTTGTACTCGGCCGTGTACGACAGATGCGCCGGACGAACGAGTCTTTTCACAGCGGCAGTCGATGTCGGGGCCGCAGGTGCTTGTCCAAGTCCCGAAATTGTCAAACCTGCAACCATCGCCAAAACTTGACAGGGGTTTACGCGCATATCTCACCTCAAATGACGCCTGGTGCGACACACACACACAGTCTGAGGCCACACCGGAAAGAACGCAAGCACACCGCACCCAGAGTTATTACTCAACCAGGCTCTTCAGCACGCGCACATTGCGCTCCTCATCGCCCGGCTCGTCCACCGGCGTCTCCGCAATAAACGCGGCATGCGCAAAGCGCTTGTCGTTCAGCAGCCGACGGAACGGCTCAACCCCCATGGTGCCCTGCCCAATGTGCTCATGCCGGTCCAGTTTCGATCCGCGAGCGGCCTTCGCGTCATTGCAATGCCACACCTTTACCGCGTCAAACCCCACCGTCGAGGCGATCAGCGCCATGGTCTCCTCGTAGCCCTCGGGAGTCACCAGATCATAGCCCGCCACGTGCGTGTGGCATGTGTCGAGGCACACGCCTACGGGCGCACAGGCACGCAGAAGTTCAACTAATTCAGCAACTTGCTCGAAGCTTCCGCCCAATGAAAACTGCGCCCCCGCCGTGTTCTCAATCAGGATGTGGAAGCCGGTTCCCTGCCACGCCAATCCATCAATCGCGCGTGTAATTGAATCGGCCGCAAGCTTCAGGCCCTGTTCGCGGGTCAGCCCGTTCCATGAGCCAGGATGCAGCACCAAATAGTCCGCGCCAAATGTAAGCGCGCGCTCAATCTCGCCGCGAAAGGCGGCTATGCTCTTCTCGCGAATGTCGTCGGTCTGGCTGCACACGTTCACCAGGTAGCTCGTATGTATAACAATCGGGGTGACATCGAGCTTTGCCCGCAGCTCGCGCATGCGCTCGGCCTGCTTGGGATCTACTTTCGGCGCACGCCACATGCGGGGGCTGGAAGAGAAGAATTGAAAGGTGTTGGCGCCAATTTCACGCGCCTTTTCTACTGCGTTCGAAGCCCCGCCCGCCGTGCCCAGATGCACACCAATTCGCTTAGCCATGCGGTTAGTTTAATGGCTGACACATCGCGCGCAAGGACAGTTGAATAGTTCGCTTATAGGGGTGCGCTACCTAGCTGAAATGGCTGCAGAAATGGTTACAAAACACGCGAAAGGGTTGAACCTGTGGTTGCGACTCGTTGAGACACGTACCTTGCGGGCAGCCTTTTTGTGATGTTTCGGTTGCAGAGAGTTTCATTCAACGAGGTACGGGGTTGCAGAGATTTGGCCGTTTTTTCGGAAAATGCGCTGATTTCGCAAGGCTTATTGGCGTAAACTGTTGATTGCGTGTTGGTTATTCGGATATTGTTTGCAGTGCAATTGCCCGCGGATTGCGACGCGCGGTTTGATCGCAGCGGCCCTCCGGGACGCAAACTCCGGCTCGATTAATATACCCCGGGTTGCCCCTTCGCTGCGCTTCGGGTTCACTCGCTACCCCACGGACGAAGACCTGTCCGCGGGGACCCCGGCCCGGGGCTACTCTTGTGCTTTCTCTCCGGGACGCCTTCAGCGCGCCGTCGCCTTCATTCTCAGTCTTAAAAACCGGACCTGATGACTCAGTCGACATGCAAGAACTCCGCTCATTCTTTAGTCGTCGTCATCCTTGGGGGATTTCTTGCCCCGTACCTTGATCATCGCCGGGACTGCGGCATCGCCCATCGCGTCCTTCCACAGGATCACGTTCAGCTTCTGCGCGTCTGCGTGGTCGGCGTGGCGGAAGTCCATCTTCATGCTCTCCTTTGCTCCCGGAGCCGTCTTCGCGTTCGCCGTATAAATCAGTCCGTTGTCGCGGTTGGAGTAGTCCGCGGCATAAGCCGGCTGATCGCCCGGGCCCGTGAACAGCGTCGAGATCAGCGAACTGAACGCATCGTTGTTGTTCATGGGAGGAAGGCCGAGCAGCGTCTCCATAGTTCGCACCACGCTGACGGTCGAATAGAACCGGCTGTCAATAAATGGAGCCCCGGCGGTAAATGGAGCCCCGGAAGTAGATGGCGCGCCGTCGGCTCCATGTGGCGCGTACTTACTCACCACAAGTGCCAGGCTGCGATGCGCGTCCACGTGGTCGCCGCCATCCTGCGCATCGTCTTCCAAAATGAAAAATGCTGTGTCGTCCCAAAACGGCGAGTGCGAGATTGCTTCGACCGCCCTGCCCACAGCCAGATCGTTGTCAGCCACCGAGGACTTGGGGGTGGGCCCACCGGGGCGCGTGCCGGCGGTGTGGTCGTTTCCCAGACGGAGCAGCACAAAGTTCGGCATGGTGTCTTTGCCCTGCTCTTTGTCGTCAAGCCAACCCTTCAGATGCTTCATGAAAATCTCAACCCGAACCTGATCGGGAACGAACAGTTCAAAGTCCGGCGCCTCTTTGGCAAAGTGACCCACCAGTTCCGGCTTGGTGGCCACATTGGCGGCAATCCGCGGAATGGCCCACGGCCACTTGTTCACCCCTCCGCCCCACTCCGCAGGCAGAGGCTCACCCGGCGCAATCGCCTTCTGCGTGCAGTCGCGGCCTTCCATCAGCGGCCCCATGCGCGGATCGGCAATTCGCTTCTCATTGCAAAAGGTCGTCGAAATGTATTCGCCGAAGTGGTAATAACTTTTTCCATGAGAGGCTAGATTGCCCCAGAGATAGCCGCTGGCCGGTTCATTCACATCGGGTATCTTCTGCAGCAGCGGATAGTCCTCCGCTACCGCGCCTTCCCAATCGTACGTTCGCTGGCCACCGCGATAGTTCTGCTGCCAGGTCTTCTCGAGATAATCCGTACCGATGGCCGCTGTCGACCATACGTGGCCATCGCCCGACACTTCGCCGGAGTCGAAGAAGTTATCGAGCACGCCAAATTGCAGCGCTAACTTGTGTTCGTTGGGAGTTACCGCTTCACCATACATTGTCAGCTTAGAATCACCATTGCCAACCGGCTTGCCATCCTTGCTCAGGTCGCCAAGGATCTGATCGTACGTGCGGTTTTCCTTGATGATGTAGATGACATGCTTGATCCGGCTCTCGGTTCCTCCCGCGAAGGTTATCTTCTCCTGGGCTGCCTTCATCCGGTTTGACTCGACGACGACCTGAGTCCACTGGGCGAGCTTGGTCTCGATCTCGCTTTCATTGAGCGTAGCGAGAGAACCATAGATCAGGGTTCCAATATAGGTTGTGGGCCGGTGGTATCTCTTATCCTTGCTGGTGGCGTCCGTCACTTTTTGCGGAAAGTTGTTGGGCCCGGTTCCATGGCCCTTCGCGGTTGCAACATACAGCTTTCCGCCCGCTCCCTTCCCGATAAACGCCATCGACATGGGCATCCATTCGGTGGGCACAAAACCGATGGGTTCCACCATCCCTTGCTTCGCCGCTTTGGCCGTCAGTTTCCCGGTATCAATCACCGCGACCGCATCGCTGATCGCATTCGCCACATACAACCGGCTCCCGTCCGCATTCACCGCGAGTGCCTCAGGCTCAGCGCCAAAGTAACTTTGCCCAGGCAGCCGCGTATCGAAGTAACCCCTCACCGAGAATTGACCGGCCGCCACATTCACGGCCGCTACAGCATCGCGGTTGGCCAGCGCAACGTACAGCACCTTCGCATCTGGAGAGAACTCAAGCGCGCAAGGATGCGTACCCGGAGCCACTGGGTTAGATGGCTTCAACAGAGCAAGCTTCCGGCCCACCGTTCCCTTTGCCAAATCGAGCTCCGCAATCTCCGAGGCATTCCACAGGGCCACATACGCTCGTGCGCCATCTTTCGAAACAGCCAAAGCCTCGGGATACGTCCCCGGCACAGCATCGCTCTCGGAAAGATCAAAACGTTTCTCAATCGTCCCGCTGGCTGCGTCCAGCAGCAACACATCGTCGGAAAGATTGTCGGCGACCAGCAGCTTCTCCGCCCCGGCCGCACCGACGACCGCAATGGCTGACGGAAACGGCACTCCCTTATCGCCCTCAACCTCGCCGAGGAGTCTTGTCTTACGTCCGGGAGCCAACTGCTGCAACGGCAAATGGATGAGCCGCTCCGGCGTAATTTTGCCGCCAGCGAAGCTGTAAACCACAACGCCGCTCCCGGTCTTATCTTTTCCATCGCCCAGCGGGTCGGAGGTGGAACCCATGCTGGCGTACAGATGGCTGCCGTCGCGGCTGAACGCCAGTCCGGAGTAGAGCGTCTGTTTGGCGGCTCCTTCCAGCGTTCGGGCATCCGGAAAATCTGACAATGTGCCGGTTTCGGTGTCGAGCACCGCCAGTGACTGCTCATACTGCGACTCG
>Ga0302200_10002701_pt1 | contig 15499 bp, 17 predicted proteins | sample II_Bog_N3_1_FD_194585 | JGI IMG/M metagenome (GOLD analysis project Ga0302200, IMG submission 194585) | Peat permafrost microbial communities from Stordalen Mire near Abisko, Sweden - II_Bog_N3_1 | ecosystem: Environmental > Terrestrial > Soil > Wetlands > Peat | place: Sweden: Abisko... | reverse complement strand
TACCGGTATTGCCTGGTATTTTTACGATTTTATCTTCGGGACCATCATCATGGGCCCGTTCCACGGTGATTTTTGGACTTATCGCATGATGTGCAAATTCGGAAACGGATTTTGTATTACCCACATCAACGGTGAGATTATCAATACCGATATGGCAGGCCAGTTTATGCTCAAACTTAACTCCTCCATACTAATAGGCATCATATTGGCTGTTCCATACATTTTATGGGAGATATGGCGTTTTATAAAACCCGCTCTACTGGATAAAGAACGCAAAGCTGCAAGCGGCTTTGTTTTTTATGCCTCTATTCTTTTTATTATAGGCATATTGTTCGGCTACTATGTAATAGCGCCTGAATCTATTTCTTTTTTGGCCGCGTACACTGTTAGCCCTATCATTCATAACCAGTTTACCATCAGCTCCTACCTATCTATGGTAGCAACCATTACGCTCATCATTGGTATCGTGTTTGAGCTGCCGATCCTAATCTATATCCTTGCTTCAATAGGTATATTATCGGGTACATTCATGCGTAAAACACGCAGGTACTCAGTGGTTATCCTGCTGATCGTCGGCGCTATTATATCGCCCTCGCCAGACTTTTTAACCACAATGATTGCTACCGTGCCATTATTCGCATTATACGAAGTGGGTATAGTTGTAGCATCTGTTGTTGAAAAGCGCCGCCTTAAAAAGCACGAAGAGATAATGGAATCATAAGCCACTAATTTTCGCAAAATATTTATCTTAGCCCCTTAATCATTACAAACCAAAATGAAAGAGGGACTAAGAATTGCCATAGGTGCAGATCACGCCGGATTTGAGTATAAACAAGCCTTAGCGGCAGCATTAACTACCGCCACCGAAATACGGGATTTTGGAACCTACTCCAGCGATTCTGTTGATTATCCCGACTTCGCCCATCCCGTAGCCCTCGCTGTTGAAAGCGGCGAATACGACTTAGGTATATTGGTTTGCGGCAGCGCAAATGGCGTAGCCATAACCGCCAACAAACACCAGGGCATCCGCGCCGCCATCTGCTGGAATACCGAATTAGCCTCCCTTGCACGCCAGCACAATAACGCGAACATCGTTTGTATCCCGGCCCGGTTTCTCTCTATCTACGAAGCCGAAGAAATAGTAAATACTTTTTTAAGCACAGATTTCGAAGGCGGCCGCCATGCCAGCCGTGTAAACAAAATGAGCTGTTAATCTCTGTGAAACCCCAGGTAAAAAATATAACCAAACAAAAAAGGCAGTTGGATCATCTCCAACTGCCTTTTTCTATATATCTGTGAAATCACCAACAAAATCGGTGAAATCCAAAAAATATTATTCTGAATCTACAGACTGTAACTGTCCTTCAGGTAAATGATGGCGATACTTATCAGTAAAAGGAGATTTGCGGGTAAATGTACCGGCAATAAATACCAATCCACCGATTAAAACTTGTGGCCAAACTACTTTATCAGAAAAGTGGAAAATAAACGGCGACATAAGCAAGAACGAACCCATGATCACATCTAAAAATAAATGCATTTCCATTGGCATTTGTTTAATAAACCCATGCTTATTATCGCTAAAAACAGCCATAATAAATTCTATCCAACCAAACAGCAAAGGCAAAAATAAAGCCGCGCCGCCTAATTTATAAAAACCTAAGGCCCATGGGCTGCCTAATAACAATATAACCGCTAACCAGTTGATAACTCCGTAAGTTGATAGTGAAATGAATGGTTTCATTCTGCTTTTATTTTTAAAATAGTAATAACGCTGCTAAATTAATAATTTATAGCGTGAGTTTGTTTTGAAAGTTTAAATTTTATTTCATGTAAGCTTTATAATTATCATCAAAAATTGTCATGTCTGCCTGTATTGGCTTACTTTTTCCATTAAATAACAATACAGCCCAGCCCAGGGTGTCCAATTTCATTTCGAATGTTTCACCGGATGCGGTTTTAAAAGATAGCGTACCTATTGATTCCAGTTGAATTTTCTTTGCTTTTACAGAATCCAAATAGGTCAAGGACTCGTCCATGTAATTCTGATTGTCGTCGACGATAGTATTATAGTCATCCTCAGAATTAGATTTTTTTAATTTGCTGATGGTCTTATCGCTTGGGTATACTACAACGGCACAAGGGAAATCAATAACAGCGTTGTTATCTTTAACTCCTGTATCAACCTTGTGAGTTAAAAATGTTGGTTTATGCTGAACTGCGGCTTTATTCTTTTTTGTATTGTGATTACAGGATACAAAAAACACAGTTAAAAGGGAAAGAAACAAAAAAGATTTCAAATACATGGGAATAGTGATAGGGTATATTTAATTGGCTTAAATATATCAGCATAAAATCACTTTGCCAATTATCATTCACTAAAATATACTCCTACTCGCCCCACCATCAACCTGTATCGTAGCTCCCGAAACATAGGATGCCTGTTCTGAAGCTAAAAACACAACCACAGCCGCAAGCTCCTCCGGCTTACCTATTCTTCCCAATGGAATGCTTTTAGCTTTCTCTTTCAATGCTACTTCCGGGTCGACTCCTTTTGGTGCCGTATCCTTTATCCTGTCAGTAAGTATTAATCCCGGTGCTATATTGTTTACGGTAATATTGTATGGCCCAAATTCATCAGCCATTAGCTTGGCCATGCCCACAATCCCCATTCGCATACTGGTTGATAATACTGAATTCGCCAGTACCGACTTCACCGATCCACTCACAATATTAATAATACGCCCATTCCCCGATTCTTTTAAATACGGTAAAGCCAACCTACTCATATGCGCTACGCTCAATAAATTCAATTCAAAAGCCTTTTGCCAGGCAGCTTCATCAAAATTTTCAAACTTATCAAATGGTGGTCCGCCGGCATTATTCAATAAAATATCTATCCGCCCAAAAGCAGCCGCGGCCTTTTTAACAAAAGCTTCAATATCCTCACTCTTGCTCACGTCAATCGGTATAGCCACCACCTCGTTACCGGTTTGTTTTTTAATTTCCTCCGCGGTTTTGTTTAACGCCGTTTTATCGCGCGAGCCAATAATAACCTTTGCGCCCTCGGCGGATAGCATGGTGGCTATCGCTCTGCCTAAACCTTTGCTGGCGGCTAATATAATTGCTACTTTGTTGGTGAGTTTTAAGTCCATTTTATATCTAAATAGTGAATCATCAACCAAAAATGAGTGATTTTGTTCCATTTTTTAGATAAGCTATACATTTAGTCTTCCTTGTCATTCTGAGCGCAGCGAAGAATCTATCCGTTATATATGGCGCAAATGTCTATCGATCGATTCTTCGCTGCGCTCAGAATGACAAAAGGAAAGAAGTTATTTTTAACTAAATTTGTTTCAATGATTAACAAACTGATCCGCAGCTTTGGCTATGCATTTAAAGGCTTGGCGTACGCTACCAAAAGCCAGCTAAACTTCAGGATACACTTATTTGCATCAGTTATAGCCATAGTCTTAGGATTTACCCTAAACGTAACAACAACCGAATGGCTTTGGATTTCCCTTAGCATCGCTATAGTTCTATTAACCGAACTTATCAATACCGGCATCGAAACCCTAACCGACCTTGTATCGCCTGATTATAACGAGAAAGCCGGCCATGTTAAAGATATATGCGCTGGGGCGGTAGTTGTTGCTGCCTGTTTCGCGCTGATTACAGGTATCATCATATTTCTGCCCAAAATAATTTTCGTTTTTCATCATGCTGCATAAAACGCGGGCCATTGTATTTAAAACCACCGATTACGGCGAAAGCAGCGTTATCGTACAGCTTTTTACCGAGAAATTTGGGTTGCAATCCTACATCATTAATGGTGTAAAAAAGCCCCGCGCCAAAATAACAGGCAATATGCTGCAGCCCCTGCATTTGCTGGATGTGGTGGTTTATCATAAAAACAATAATAGCGTACAACGCATATCCGAGCTTAAAAATTCGCCGGTACTGCTCTCGCTGCCTTATGATGTAATAAAAAGCTGCATCGCCATCTTCCTGAACGAAGTGCTGTACAAAGCAGTAAAGCAGCAAGGCACCGATGAAAGTTTATTTGGGTTTGTTTTTAGTTCGATAGAATGGCTGGATCATCAGGCCGATGGATTGGCGAATTTCCATTTGTTGTTTTTAATTCAGCTTACCCGATACCTGGGCTTTTACCCCGATACTACTTTTGCCGCCAATGCAGAATATTTTGACATGAAGAACGGCGTTTTTACCCGTTACAAACCGGATAGCTTCTCCTATTTGTCACCCCCGCATACCCGAAATTTTTATAATCTGTTGGAATGCAGTTTTGAGAATTGCCCCCAATTAAAGTTAAATAACGACGAACGCCGCTACCTGCTGAATAAGTTGTTAGAGTATTACGCTTTGCATATCGAAAGCTTTGGGAATATCCGCTCCCAGGCCGTGCTGGAAGAGATTTTGAGCTGATCCCGAAATTTGGGCAAAAAAAAAGAGAAAGCTTTCGGGCTATCTCTTTTTTTTCATTTTAACTGACCTCATTATTATATCATAAAGAACAAGCTTGTTAGACCGATAATAACAATAGCACAAATATATAATTTGAATCAATACCTGTATAATTTTTTTACATTTTTTAACAAAAAAGTCGTCAAAAAACAACAAAATTGCCCCATTTTTCACTATAAATAGCTCAAAAAAATATAATATTCATCACTAATTACTCTAATAAATGCATGTTTTTAATAAAAATAACTTAAAATCGCCATTATCATTATAAAAATTGAAAAAATGCATATTTTTTGATTGTTTATAAGGTAAAAGTGTTAAAAATAAAATTTTTGTCAGTTGGGTTAATATTTACTTCGGGTTTTAATAAAAACCGACAACTGTCATAATAACCAATACCTGCTGTTAAGCCAGTTATATTAACTAACTTAGAAAAAAGCCATAATTGTGGTTTAAAACCCTCTCCACTTAGGCATTGCCATTAATCTGCAACGGTAATATTTAAGCTTTATGCTAATTGAAAAATCATGAGTAAAGACAAAAAAAATATGCCCAACCCGGTAGGGAAGAAGGGCCCATCCGACTACCAGTCGGGTAAAACCTCGACTGCTAAAATTGAAACTGCACCCCCGACAAAAAAGAAAAAATAATGATAAACGAAACGATTGAACGCAAAGCGAAAATGTATGTATACGATTTGAACAACTGCGCTACTGAAAATGGATTTAAACCCGATGAAACCTGGGAGTTTAGCCTGGCAACTGATTTAGAAAAGATAGCTATCGAAAAGAAATACTTCCCAACTATATCTGCCAAGGTATTGCCTGAATTTTTATCAGAGCTATTTCACCAGGTTAAATCAAAGTTGGTACACGTAAAATACAATGCCGAAAGAGCAGGTACCCACAACGTAACCGAAAGCGGTTTGCAATATTTAATTGCTTACAACCCAAATAGGTTAAGGCACTAAATAAATACTGTTAGGTGGTTGTGGATGAGGTAGCTCGCCACAATTTCCACCACGGCAGCCACGGCGCATCATGATGCTCATAGTGGTAGCCGAAAAAATAGCAGGAAAAAAATGCCAGCACATGGTTCTTCGCCTGGCTGCGCGATTGGTGCTTATTGTCATGTTCGCCCTTGTGGGGTAGGTATGTGCCAAAATAAAATAACTGCAAGGTGCTTAATAACGATGGCACCACCCAAAATAGCAGCAAATTAGCCTGAGGGATCCACAGCTTTAATACATTAAACAACACCGCCATCACCACTATTTGCCAAACCGACAAATAATTACGGATAAACCGTATATACCATTGCACAAAATTACCTGTATGATAATCCGGATCTTCTGCAGTATGCACATGGTTATGATGCTGATGGTGCTTAGCATATAACTTCGGGTACCAAAATGATGCGTAAAGCAAGGTGCAAGTATATCCCACTAGATTATTCAATGTTTTGTTGGGGGACACCGTACCATGCATAGCATCATGTGCGGTAATAAACAAACCGGTATATAAATGCATCTGTACCAAAATAAAAAGGTAAAGCAGAGGGTTTGCGAAATTAACCCGCCATTGCATCAGCAAAATAATAGATGTGGCCCAACATCCCAGTACCATTAAGGCAATTAATAAACCAATGTTGGAGGCTGATTTTTGCATTTGGTGTACTGTTTACCACTTGTCATTTCGACCGGAGGGAGAAATCTTCTCCGATTTGCTTTAACGATAAGCATGATTTTAGAAGATCTCTCCCTCCGGTCGAGATGACAATTATAAATTGATTTTGTTTGCGGTTAAAATGCTTCCAACGCCGCCTTAACTTCCTGCATCAGCCACATAGGGGTTGATGTCGCGCCGGCTATGCCTACGCTATCACCCGGAGCAAAAAGATTAATATCCAATTCGTCGGATGAAGATATAAAATAAGTATTGGGGTTGTTCCTTAAGCATACCTCGTACAAAACCTTACCATTTGACGATTTACGGCCCGATACAAATACAACCTTATCAAACTTTTTGGCAAACTTAGGCAGGTCCTTATCGCGATTACTTACCTGGCGACAGATGGTATCGTTTGCTTTCAGGTTATAGCCGCGGGCAATTAATTCATCTTTTACGCCATAAAACTTGTCCATGCTTTTGGTGGTTTGGCTGTAAAGCGTAATGTTCTGCGGAAGTTCTACATTATCCAGTTCGGCAATATCCTGAAAAACCAAAGCCTCATTGTTGGTTTGGCCTTGCAAACCGATAACCTCGGCGTGGCCATGCTTGCCAAATATTAATATTTTTTCGTTTTGATCGAAGGAAGATTTTATCCGGTTTTGTAATTTCAACACGACCGGGCAGGATGCATCAATCAATGTAATATTATTCTCTAAAGCAGTGCGGTAAGTATCAGGGGCCTCACCATGCGCGCGGATGAGTACTTTCTCGTTACGCAAATCCTTCAGCGCATCATGCTCAATAATGCGTAGGCCTTTGGCTTTTAAGCGTTCAACCTCTTCATCATTATGTACAATATCGCCAAGGCAATACAGGTAGCCTTCCTCTTCCAGTATTTCCTCGGCCATATCAATGGCGTAAACCACCCCAAAGCAAAAGCCGGAATCTTGGTCGATAGTAACCTGTAAATTATATGCACCCATAGTATTACAAAATTACGTTAAAATATTTATATGATATATCGCGTATTCTGACTATGATGTCATTTCGGGTTTTATTGGTTTAATAGCTTTGCTTTCTGAGTATCGTATTCAGCTTGCGTTATGGCGCCGCTATCTAAAAGGCCTTTTAGTTTTTTTAATTTATCAAACTGATCGTCTGATTGTTGAACAACTGCCGTGTTATCGGTTGAAGAACACGGAACTACCTCGCAGGCCTGGATAGCATCATCAATTGTTAAAAGGTAATTAGTGATATTGCCACCGCCAACAGTAAAGTAATATTTTACTATACCTTGTATTTTGCCTGTTTTTATTTTCTTAATTATAACAGCTGTATTAGCATAGCCTCGCCCTATATTTAATTGGTTCGGGCCTGCATTTGGATCATAGCTTAAAGCGGCTCCCCAGCCTCCCATTTGCAAGTAAAGAAATGTACCACTTGGCGACGATCCTCTGCCTAATCTTACGGTGTCGCCAACTTTATAGGTAATGCCGTTAATGGCCTTGTATTCTGTTAACTTTTGCGCGTTACAAACAAAGGAGAAACAAATTAATACTAATAAAGTAAGTGTAATTTTCATGCTGAAATTGTGATGGGTTATTGGACGAAAATAATAAAAAAGATAAATTATTTTTAACCGGGTGTTGACTTATTCTCTTGATTTTTTTAAAAGCGTTATTTTTAGAACAGCAACAACACCATAAAAAACACAAACTGCACCAACAACAATACAGGTGCCACCATGCCCTGCTTTCTAAACCCGAACTTCTCAAACACAAAAAGCATTACTCCGCTCACCAAAAACCAGCCTAAATAATTTTTCAACGGGACGCTATTATTAGCCCAATGCCAATAACCAAGGTGTTGTGCCACGGGCTCTATTATCAAATCCAGCAGCACTAAAATAATGGCACCAACAATTACCCTTATTAATATACTCCTGATCCTTGTCCGCTGCATTAATACACCTGCCGAGTAAATCAGCAAAAACCAATTTACTCCTATTATTAACGGTATTTCATCAACTTTTAACCCCAAAGTGGGCCCGTAACTATAATTGCCAAAAATCAGGTTTTTGTGCACGCCTATCCATTCCAAAATAATGCTGCCCGCAAATATCAGCAAGGCAAAAAGTATGAATTTTCCCTCCATTGGTCGGTGACTGCAAACAATCACTATCAGCATCAATAATATGTGCCAGGGCACTATCTGTAAAAAAAGTGTTCGCGTTGATGGAACCGTGAGGCCAATTAAACCTACAACATGGAATATTATAATAACCAAAATAAGCAGGGTTTGCTCTCTTCGGGTAGACTCGTGCGGGTTTAGCTTCAAACCTGGCGACCCTTCCATACCGTAGTTTTGGTTAAATGTTTCTGTATCGCCATAAATGCAATGATAGTTAAATTGATCATTTGTAAAGGATGCAGCAATACGTTTAACCAGGCACTCTGGCTTGAGGACAATGAGATCATAATACGGGTAAGTATAATTAAGCCGATCATAAACACTATCAGTTGCAAATTGAGGGTCATGATAACAATCATCGGCCCGCCAATAATAATAATAAGATAAATGAGCAGGGTGATGATGCTATAATTAAAACCCGCCAAAAAATTCTTACTGAAACCATTCACAGCCTCGGTATAATTTTTATACATGCGGCAGCTGATCATGCCGTTAGCCAGTAAAGCCTCACCATTATAGCCCGATGATTTTACAATCCGCATTATCTCTACATCCTCAACCACCCTATCCTTAACTTGTTTGTGCCATTCGCTTTTTCGGTAAATTTCAGCGTCAAAAAGCATAAACTGCCCGCTTGCTGCCGCTACGGTGCTATTCTTAACCAGGTAAACCAGCCTGAGCGGTAACAGATTCAATAAAATATAATGCATTAACGGCACAACCGATTTTTCGCCAAAAGTGTCCATTTGCTGGTTGGTAAACAGGCTCAACAAACCAAGGTTATATAAGCGCATACGATGAATAGCGCTGTTTAATAAGCTATTATTAACTTTCTCATCGGCATCTAAAAACAAAAAATAATCGCCTTTGGCTTCCCCGGCCAACTGGTGGCAGGCGTAGTTTTTCCCCAGCCAGTTGTGTGGCAGCTTTTTACCTTTAATAACCCGGAATTGATGATGCTTTGACGCGAATTTTTCGCAAATACTATACGTGTTATCTTCTGAGCCATCATCCAGAATGAGAACTTCATAATCGGTATAATCCTGATTATAGATGGATTGCAATAGCGTTAAAATATTATCCTGCTCATTGCGTACCGGTATTAAAATGGATATTAAAGCGGTATAAGGCCTTTTTATATGCGGCAATTTGGGGTTCGACATAAAATTGAACAACGTAACCGTGAACCGTAATACAATAAAAATAAAAGTTATAAAAATGGCTACTATCACTGTTCAATATCTATTTCGGTTTGCAGCAGCTTTGATGCTGTGTAATGCTGCTGGTAAGCCTGTTGTAAATCACTAATGGTTTTGTCGGCATAATTTACCGTTTCTTGTTTTAAATAAACGGTCGCGGTGGGTTTTTTGTGTTTAAAGTACTGCACAAATGTAGCGGCAAATACCAATTGCACCTCCGGGTTTGTTTTTTGGATGATGTGCAGCACCCCTTTTTCAAAATGCACATGCTCCACAAAATTGGGATATAATTTACCCTGCGGAAACATCAAAACTAAATTACCTGGCTCATTTAATAACCTCGTGGCATAGTTTAGTGATTCAATTATATCCCTTGGCTTTTTCCCCACCGAAAACGCCCTGCCGTATTTTAAGAAAGATTGTTTGCGCATGGTCTTCTCCAAAACCATCACATATGCTTTCTTTTTAAACAGGCGCTCATTCACACAAAATAAGATTAGCGAATCCCAAAAACTAAAGTGGTTGGCTATTAAAAGGATGGATTTATTGCCTTCAAGACTAATTTTGTCAAAAATTATTGATTCAAATTGCTTGTTGACAATGAATCTTACATAGCATCTAAAGATCCAAGATATGAGGCCTTTACGTTTTGGGTAGATCATTAATCTAATCTCCTCTTTTTAAGCAACGTTGGTTTGCTGCCGTTTTTCGGATATCGTATACGCAGTTTCTCATTATAATCGTATCCTGCAAAAACGTAATGCTCTTCATTATACTGTTTCATTAACGGTTTGTTTAATTTGCAGTTATTTTCTACCGGATATACAAAGAAAGGTGCATAAGATCCTATCATTGCGTCATGCGTTTGCCCCTCAAACTCATGCAACCCGCAATAAATAAAGTTCAAGCGATTATTGGTTAAACTAACAAGTTTTTGAGGGGATTCGATATTGAGCGTTCCATCATCGTCAAATACCATATTTACAGCATTATTCTCAATATTAATAATAGAGAATTCATCCCTTTCCCCCGACCCGTATGGCTCACCAAAAAGCAAAATGACAGATTGTAACTTGGTTATTTTCAGAAAAAACAAATTGCAATTAGTTTCATTTTTATTGGAAATAAGAAACGGCTTATCGACAATGGTCCATGAATCTTTTGCAATAAATGTTCGCATCTGCGATCCCGAAAGAATGATAGTTATTTTATTAAAAAAGGATTCTGCTTTCAGAGATGAACTTAAAATTATGGTGTCAGGTTGGCCATCATTATTCAGATCAGCATAAATGGTTTTTAACTTTCTGTAATTAGGGGTAGTTTTTTGCCCCCAAATATTAAAGGCAAATAATAAAAAAAGGGGTATTAAATAATTTCTCATTTAAATCTTAATATGATCCGCGATAGTTTTCGTAGCCCCGGTATTTTCCTTCACATATTCCCGAACAATATTACAAGTCTTATTATACCGCTGAATATCTTCGGTAATATAACCCACTGTAGCTTTTAACTCCGGTTCATCATTAATGCTGTAACCTCCTTTAATAGCTATCAAATCCTTAGCCTCCTTAAATTTATCATACTTAGGCCCGAATATTACCGGTAAACCAAAAGCAGCCGCCTCCAAAGTGTTATGTATCCCCACACCAAAACCTCCACCTATATAAGCTAAATCAGCATATTGATATAGTGATGACAGCATCCCAATATTATCAATAATTAGCGTTTGATAGTTATTAAGCGATAATTGATTGTTCTCAATCTGCGAATACCGGATTGCCGAATTTAATGGCAATAAGCTGATCAGCTTACCGATTTTTTCTTCCCCAATCTCATGTGGCGCGAAAATAAATTTCCAGTCCGCGTAATCCTTTACCAGTGTAGCTACTAATGCCTCATCATCAGGCCAGGTACTGCCGGCAATAAATAATTTGCAATCGTTTTTAAATTCATGGATCACCGGGAGTTCCTTAGGTTGTCGCGCATTGGCCCAAACACGGTCGAAACGGGTATCGCCACTAACTTCCACATTGCTTACGCCAATAGTTTGCAGCAATTCTTTCGATGCCTCATCCTGCACAAAAAAGTAAGTTACAAAGCCCAGCATCCTACGGTGTAAGCCGCCATACCATTTAAAAAACACCTGCCCCGGCCTGAATATCCCCGAAATAACATACAGCGGGATCTCTTTTTTATGCAGCTCATTAAAATAATGATACCAATATTCATATTTGGTAAATATGGCTGCTTCGGGGTTTATGGCTTCAATAAATGTACGGGCATTGGCGGCGGTATCAAGCGGTAAATAGTAAACGGCATCTGCCAGGGGCGTATTTTTCCTGATCTCATAACCCGATGGTGAAAAAAATGTTATAACGATTTTTTTTTCAGGCTGATTCTTTCTTGCATGTTCTAACAAAGGCCTGCCCTGCTCAAATTCACCTAACGAAGCAAAATGAAACCAGATACTTTTCTCAAACTTTTCGTAAACAACATTGTTCCGGCCTGTGAGCCATAGTTTGGCTTTCTTGTTAAAAAATGAGGCAAAGTATATGGCACAGGAGTATAAACCGATACCTATATTATATATTAGCAGCATTATTTTGATTTGATTATATTCGTCGCTATAAAAGTATAACAATAATTACAATACATCTTTATGAAAATAGCTGTTGTAGGAACAGGTTACGTAGGTTTAGTTACAGGCACTTGTTTAGCAGAAACAGGCAACCAGGTAACTTGCGTTGATATTAACGAGCAAAAAGTTAAAATGATGAAAGAAGGCCAGTTGCCCATATATGAGCCAGGCCTCGAAATACTTTTTCATCGTAACATAAGTGAAAATAGGTTGCAATTTACCACTAACCTTGCTGATGCGATAGCTGATGCCAAGATCATTTTCCTGGCTTTGCCAACCCCTCCGGGTGGCGATGGATCTGCCGATTTAAGCTATGTATTAGGCGCCGCTAAGGATATTGCCAAACTGATTAAGGATTATAAAGTTATCGTAACAAAATCAACCGTGCCAGTTGGTACTGCTGATAAAGTTACCGCTGTTTTAAAGGCGAATACTGATGTGCAATTCGCGGTAGTGTCAAATCCTGAGTTTTTACGCGAAGGGGTTGCCGTAGATGATTTCATGAAGCCAGACCGTGTAGTAGTTGGTACCATGGATGAGCGTGCACGTAAATTAATGGCAGAACTTTATGCGCCATATGTACGCCAGGGTAACCCGGTTATTTTTATGGATGAGCGTTCTTCCGAGTTGACTAAATATGCGGCCAATTCATTCCTGGCTACCAAAATATCATTCATGAACGAGGTTGCTAACCTTTGCGAACTCGTTGGTGCTGATGTGGATATGGTAAGGCGCGGTATTGGTGCCGATGATCGTATAGGTAAGCGTTTCTTATTCTCAGGTATTGGTTATGGCGGTAGCTGCTTCCCTAAGGATGTGCAGGCGCTGGCAAAATCAGCCGAAGAAAATAAATATGATTTTAAGATCCTGAATGCGGTAATGGATGTAAACGAGATCCAGAAAAAAGTATTGGTTGAAAAGGTAAGGGGTTATTATAAAGAGGGGTTAAAAGGCAAAAAATTCGCGCTTTGGGGCCTGGCATTTAAGCCGGAAACTGATGATATACGCGAAGCACCTGCTTTGTATATTATTGATGAGCTGCTAAAAGAGGGAGCGGAAGTTGTAGCTTTTGACCCTGCAGGCATGCCAAATATTAAAAAATTATTAGGTGATAAAATTGGCTATTCTACCAACCGCTACGACGCGCTTGATGGGGCTGACGCCTTATTAATAATTACCGAATGGTCGGTATTCCGAACGCCGGACTTTGATTTCATGAAAGAAAAATTAAAAGCACCTGTTATTTTTGATGGTCGTAATTTGTATGATCTTGATCGGATAAAAGAGCATGGTTTTTATTATAATAGTATAGGCAGAAAAGTAGTTAGCTAAATGGCACGTAAAACAATATTAATTACCGGCGCTGCCGGCTTTTTAGGCTCGCATTTATGCGACAGGTTTATAAAGGAAGATTATAAAGTTATCGCGATGGATAACCTGATAACAGGCGACCTGCGTAACATCGAACACCTTTTCAAACTAGAAAACTTCGAGTTTTATAACCACGATGTTTCCAAATTTGTACATCTGCCCGGTAAATTGGATTATATCCTGCATTTCGCGTCCCCGGCAAGCCCTATCGATTACTTAAAAATACCTATCCAAACTTTAAAAGTTGGCTCATTAGGTACACATAATTTGTTAGGCTTAGCCCGTGCTAAAAAAGCGCGTATGCTGATCGCATCAACATCCGAAGTTTACGGCGACCCGAACGTGAATCCGCAGCCCGAAGAATATTGGGGTAATGTAAACCCTGTTGGCCCGCGTGGGGTATATGACGAAGCAAAACGTTTCCAGGAAGCTATCACCATGGCTTATCATACTTTCCACGGTTTAGAAACCCGAATTGTAAGGATATTTAATACCTACGGCCCGCGCATGCGCCTGAATGATGGCCGCGTATTGCCTGCTTTCATCGGTCAGGCTTTAAGGGGCGAATCGTTAACCATGTTTGGCGATGGCTCACAAACACGTTCTTTTTGTTATGTAGATGATTTGATCGAAGGTGTTTATCGTTTATTGCACAGCGATTACGCGCAACCAATGAACATAGGCAACCCGGATGAGATCACCATTAAACAATTTGGCGATGAGATTATCAAACTTACCGGAACTGATCAGCAAATGATTAGTCTGCCGTTACCAACGGATGATCCAAAACAACGCCGCCCTGATATTACTAAAGCAAGGGATATTTTAGGCTGGGAGCCAAAAGTGTCACGCAGCGAAGGTTTAAAAATCACTTACGAATATTTTAAATCGTTGCCAGAGACTGAAATTCAGCATAAAGATTTTACTTACTACAACAAATAATGGCTAAAATATTAGTTACCGGGGGGCTCGGATTTATCGGGTCGCACACTGTGGTTGAACTCGTAAATTCAGGTTACGAGCCTGTCATTATCGATAACCTTTCGAATTCTGATATTAAAATATTAGATCAGCTTGCCAAAATTATCGGTTATAAACCGGCATTCTATCAACTTGATCTTTGCGATGAAAAAGCGGTAAAACATCTGGCTGAAAAAGAACCCGATGTTACCGGTATCATCCACTTCGCGGCTTACAAAGCTGTGGGAGAATCTGTTCGCGAGCCGCTAAAATATTATCGCAATAACTTTTCCTCGATGCTTAATTTATTGGAAGCCTACTATGGCAAACCTTTAAATTTTGTGTTCTCATCAAGCTGTACTGTTTACGGCCAACCTGATGAATTGCCTGTTACCGAAAATGCACCGGTAAAAGCGGCACAATCACCTTACGGTAATACCAAACAGGTTGCGGAAGAGATTTTGAAAGATATGATCGCGTCCGGCAGTAACTATAAGGTAATTTCGCTGCGCTATTTTAACCCGGTAGGCGCGCATGAGTCTGCTTTGATTGGTGAGTTGCCAATTGGTGTACCACAAAACTTAGTGCCATTCATCACCCAAACAGCTATAGGCAAACGCGAAAAAATTACCGTTTTTGGCAATGATTATAATACGCCAGATGGTAGCTGCGTTAGGGATTACATACACGTAGTTGATTTGGCTAAGGCTCACGTTGCTGCGCTGAAGTTAATGGAACAGCCTGGTTTTACCGGCTATGATGTATTTAACATAGGCACAGGGCAGGGGACTACCGTATTGCAAATCATCCACGCGTTTGAAAGCATTACGGGTGTTAAACTGAATTATAGCATTGGTCCGCGTCGTGAAGGTGATGTAGAGCAGGTTTGGGGTGATGTAACCAAGTCGACAAAAAAACTTGGGTGGACGGCAGGATTAGGCATCGGCGATATGATGCAGTCTGCCTGGGAGTGGGAAAAGTATATA
>Ga0302200_10002700_pt1 | contig 15501 bp, 4 predicted proteins | sample II_Bog_N3_1_FD_194585 | JGI IMG/M metagenome (GOLD analysis project Ga0302200, IMG submission 194585) | Peat permafrost microbial communities from Stordalen Mire near Abisko, Sweden - II_Bog_N3_1 | ecosystem: Environmental > Terrestrial > Soil > Wetlands > Peat | place: Sweden: Abisko, Stordalen... | reverse complement strand
GATTGGCTTGGGAACATCGACCTGGCTATTTCTGCGCGAACGTGAGACGAGCCAGCGTGAGATGCTTTTGCGCGCCCAGGCGGAAGACAGGGCCAGATTCACACAAGCCTTGATGTTTGTAAGCCAGGATAAATACGATGATGCCGATGCTGTTCTCGACAAAGTCAGATACTTCCCAAACAATCCAACGCTTGATGGTGCGGCTGTTTTACGCTCGGTGGGGGAATGGATGGGGGTTCATACCCGCTGGCCGGAGGCGACCAAGCGCTATGCCGCGCTCGTCAGGGTTGACAAACTGAACGACTTCAGCGTGATCCTTCAGGATTATCAGGCTTATGGTGTTGTGGTGGCTGAAGGCAGTGACACCGAACAATACGAGCGGTATTTTTCTTCGGCTTCGACCAACTTTGCATCAACCCCGGACGGTGCCATTCTAAAAACCTGCCTGCTTTTCCCCATCAATCAGTATCAACAGGCGGCGCTGAAACCTTTGACGGACAACGAGGAAAAATTTTGGGCAAACAAGAAGGAGGCCAAGGCCAACGGATGGGCTTATATTCCGATTTGCCTTTGGAAGTATCGTTGTAGCGATTACGGCGGGGCCGCCGATTGGTGTCAGCGAGGACTGGCGCTGAAAGTGAAATATCCAGCCTGTGATGCAACATTGGAAGCGATACTGGCGATGGCGGAGTTTCAAAGCGGCGAGGCCGACGAAGCCTATACCGATCTAGAAAACAGCCGTCAGTTGATTGAAGTCAAATTCCAAGCCGGGCTGGATCGTGGCAAACCGGCAGTGGGATACTGGTATGATTGGATTTTTGCCCGGCATCTTCTGCGGGAAGCCACAGCATTGATTAACAGTGATTTTCAGCCGGTTAATGCCAAGTGATGTCGTTCCGGGCGGATTGCAGGTTCCGCTTCCTTAAAATTTTGCCTTAAGCAATAACACCCATCTGCACTGTTTTTACCATCAACCAAACAATCTTCAAAATAGTTGGCACGTTTCAGGTCTGTTTTCCGCGTTGTGTGATGAAACCCTATAATATTGGAACACGGAAACCTAGTCATGAAAAAGACTCAAATAATTCAAGTCGTCGGCTTATTCTTGATGGCGGGTGTGTTAAACTTGAAAGCCGCCAGCGGCAACTGAAAAAGCTTTAATATGTCAGATGGCATTCGGCGTATAGTTTGCTCAAATAAAAATGGCAAAACGAATAGTTTCCTGCAAGCAAGCAATCATTGCGGTAATAAAAGGCCGCATTTGCTCCCATGAAAATCTTCGCGCGTATTTTTTACTCAAAAAAGTTTATTTTGACTCTAGTAAAAGAATGAAATATGGACAATAAATTATACCAGAATCATTTCATCCGCACAAGCCATAACCGCCGATGGTTGTCGTTGGCAACCATGACTTGCGCGAAGCGAGGTTGCGGTGAGTTGGTAGAAACGAGCACAGTTTTTGCTTGGGGACATAAATTATGAAACCAGTCAGTCTATTCACAGATACAAAAAGCCGGAGCAAACCTGCAGGCCTTGCGCCGGGCTTTCACCTTGTCGAACTGCTTGTGGTCATCCCCTAGCCGCTTGACCTGGCAACTATTTTAAAGATTCACAAATCCAACTCAAAGTTATTATGAAAACGACTCGATATATTCAAATCACCTGTCTGCTGTTTATGCTGGGTGCATCAAGCTTGAAGGCCGCCAGCGGGACCTGGACGGGTGCCACGGACAACACCTGGGCAGGAGCCAACTGGAGCGCGTCACCAGTTCCCGGCACCGGCGATACGGCTACTTTCAACGGCGCGGGTGGCGGCCATACTACCATTGACTTGGTATCGGGGGTCACGATTTCAAACCTCCTTTTCAACACCGGCAGTGCGGCTGCTTATACTATTGGCAACGGTGCTGTGGGCAGCCAGACGCTCACGCTGAACAATTCCGGGGGCATTACCTTGAATTCCACAGCGGCCAGCAACCAATTGTTCAATGCGGCGCTTGTGCTGGGCACCGATTCGACGGCGCAGTCTTACACCAATTTCAACAACAGCGCCCAAACCCTTACCTTTGCCAGCAGCATCTATGGCGGCCCTTCGGCCGGCTCGGGCACGGCTGGCACCAAGACGTTGGTGATGGGCGGATCGGGCAACACGGTGATCAGCGGTAGCCTGCTGAATGGCGCGTCAACGGCTCCGGCGACGACGACTATTGCGCTGACCAAGTTAGGTGCGGGCACGCTGACTTTCAATGGCACGGTGGATGCCTCTACTCTTGGTGGTGGGGCTGGCGGTGGTGCCTACGGCACCGTCGCGGTCAACGCTGGCACGCTGGCGCTTGATTTTTCCAATGCCGGTCCCACTTCGGATTTGCTGAACACCTACACGCCGGTTTCACTGGGCGGCGGCACGCTTCAGATCATTGGCAATGCCGCCAATGCGAGCACGCAGAATTTAACCAACGGGACGGGCACCACGGTTAATCCGGGTTTCAACGTGATCACCGTCGGGCCGAATGGCGGGAATATGTCCGATCCGCTGCCGACCCTGAACATTGGAGCTTTTACGCAAACGGCGGGTTCTCAGACGATGTTTGTCGGGCCCTCCTATAATACGAATTATTCGGGCGGCACGGTCACTAATTTGGCGGCGACTGGAACAATCACGACCACGACGCTGGGCAACCAAAACAACCTGCTCTGGCCGAGCAGCCGACTGGGGGTTGCCACGGTTGGTCTCTATGAATGGGCGTCCGTGGTCACGACACCGGCAGGAAGCCACAATATTCTTGCGGGCAGCCAGCAGGCAGGCACTTTTTATAACCAAGTCGCAGCAGGCGGGACGGCGGGCAACGCTGACGTCAATTATGATTTGCTTGGCAACGCAACTTTTAACAATTCGAAGCCGGCCTATGTTGACACGATTCGCTTCAATGTTCCAGGCGCGTTCACCGCTACAACGGGCGCGGGCGGCAGCGGATACGTGTTTTTGGTCGGTGGCATTCTCGTGACACCAAACGTAGGACCCAACAACACCACCCTTGCCAACGGTGGTGAGTGGATGGCCAGTGCCGACACCGCTTCCGGCAATTGTCCCATTGATGTCTATCAGAACAATACCGCTGGCGAACTATTTATGAGTGTTCCCTTCTATTATTATAGTTCAACTGCGCGGGCCACCTGTTATGTCAAAGGGGGTCTAGGCACGGTGGATCTGACCGGGACGGCAGGTAACAGCGGTAATTACGGGTCACCTTATCTCAATGAGGGTTGCACGGTGATCAACAACAACACTCAAATAGGTCGGTCAGCCTCGGCGGCGACGCTTTACATGAACGGCGGCACTCTCGTCGCCAGCGGTAATACAACCCTCGACAATTCGGGTTCTAACCCGCGTCCAGTCACGTTGCTGGGCAACGGCGGCGGCTTGGCTGCGGAAGCGGGTTATACGTTGACTGTTGACGGCCAGATTGGCAGCGGGGCGAACGCGGGTCAGCTGACCATCGGCATTCCGGCTTCCAGTGCCAACGGCGGCGTGGCGGGTCAACTTCCCGGTACTGGCAGTGGCACGGCGAATACCACACCTTTCTTTGGCACCGGCACGGTGAAATTGAACAACACGGCCGGCAATTTTTATTTCGGCGGCGTCAACATCGTGGGCGGAGCGACCTTGAACATCAATGGTATTTATGCGCTCGGCGGTGCCAACTACCTGGGTGGCGTTACTTTTAACAACGGCACATTGCAATATGCCACCGGCACCCTGCTTGGCGGCGCGGACATCAGCTATGGCGGCGCCGGCGCCGCAGTGCCACAGACGGTAAGTTTCGTTGGGAATGCGACTATTGACCTCAACGGGCAGACGGTCAGCTATGCAGGCAGCATCGGCAACGCTGGAAGTGGTCAGTTGACGGTGACGAATTCGGGTTCCGGCGGCGGATTGTTTTTGAATGGCGGCAGCACGCATACCGGTGGCACGGTTGTGGCCACCAACGGTATCCTCGGGGGCAACGGAACCATTGTCGGCAACGTGACGGTGAACAGCGGTGGTATTACGCAGCCCAGCAGCGGCTCGGGCGCGACCAACACGATCACCGGCAGCCTTACTTACACTTCGGGCAGTCCCACCAATAGTGCGAATTTCAATTTGAGCAGCAGCGCCGTCGGTGGCCCCAATGACCAGATCGTATTAAGCGGCAACAGCCAGACGCTGACCTGCGGCAGCGCCACAGTCGGCATCAAGTGCGGCCCAAGCCTTGATCTCGTGAATGACTATGTGCTGTTCAAAATGACCGGCAGTTCGCCCACCATCAGCGGCAACTTCAATATCGCGCCGGTCTGGCTGGCCACCCCGCCGAGCGGTGCCGGCAACTATCAGGTGATAAAAAGCGGCAACAACGTGGTGTTGCATTATTCGGGCAGCACGCCGCCAAGCATTTCAGCCAGCAGCGCCACGCCGTCAACGGCGGTTCGGAATCAGAATAACGTGGCCATCAGCGTAACGGTGGCCGGTGCCGGTGCCTCGACCATTACGAATGTTTCTGTGAATCTCGCACCCATCAATGGAACATCCGCAAGCTTGTCGCTGACGAGCGGCACGTCCGCGAACGGCACTTGGACTGGTAACATCACGGTTCCGGCATCCAGCAGCTTGGGCACGTTCACCTTGTCGGCTACGGCCATGGATAACAATGGCAACACGGCAGCGGCCAATATTTCCCTGACGGTCAATGTGGCCACGGATACATGGGTTGGCTCGGGCGGCGGCAACTGGAGCGCCAATGCGGACTGGGTGAACGTCGCTGGCAACTTTGCGCCGGGACTGTCGGGAGACACCTTGATTTTTGCGGGCTCAAGCGGTCTGACATCCACGATGAACAACAGTTACAGCATCACGGGGCTGACCTTCACCAACGGTGCGGGCAGCTTCAACATCGGGACTTCGAGCAGCACCTTGACCATCACGGCCAACGGCGTGACCAACAACTCCGCCAATGCAGAAATCTTGAACTTGCCGGTGCTCCTGACAAATGCGGCGCAGACGCTGAATGCGGCGGCCGGTAGCCTGACTCTGAGCCAGACCGTGAACAATGGCGGCTATCTGCTGACGGTTACAGATGGCGGATTCAACAGCGCAGTGAATGGAGCCATATCCGGCGCGGGCGGATTGACCAAGACCGGCAGCGGCACGTTGACGCTGGGCGGCACGAACAGTTACACCGGCACGACGGCGGTCAACGGCGGCACGGTGACAGTGAATGCCACCGGCGTGATCAGCAATTCCGTAAGTCCGGTGATTATAGGCAATGTTGCCGGCAATTCAATTTTGAACATCGCCGGCGGCTCGGTGAGTGCCAACGATGCCGTCAATCCAGCCGTTGCAATCGGCAACGTGACGAACGCCAGCGGATTCCTGTTCATGAGTTCAGGCAGCCTCGAATGCGGCGCTGGAGAATTCCATATCGGTCAGGTAGCGAACGGCTACGGTGCGTTTGACTTGAGCGGCGGCACAGTCACGATAGGCGATGTAAATACAGGAGATGCTTACTTCGTCGTTGGTGGTGCTTATGGTGCCAGCGCCTCCCAAGGTGTATTCAACATGAGCGGTGGAACGCTCAACGACAATGCTCAGGAGGTTGGACTCGGTGGCATTACTGGTTCGATTGGGGTGTTGAACATTAGCGGCGGCACATTAAATGGCTCCAAGGGCATCCATGTAGGCGAACGCGGCACGGGCATATTGAATGTTTCTGGTTCTGCGGTTCTCAACTTGACCGGTTCTACATTGCAGTTTGGTCTTAACAGCAGTCCCGGAGTTGTGGGCACGGCCAACCTGCTGGGCGGCACGGTGACGGCGAATTCTGTTGCGATAGGCAATGACGGTCCCACCTCGCGCTTGAATTTTAACGGCGGCACGCTGATGGCCGCTGCAGGCGGCACATTTATTCCCGCAGTATTGACCTCGGCGACAATTTACGGCGGCGGCGCGTTTATTGATGACGGCGGCAATGCCATTACCATTGCGCAACCGTTGCTCGCACCTGCGGGCAGCGGCGTCAGCAGCATCCCGGTGGCGACCGGCGGTGCGGGTTATCTGGATACTCCCGTTGTCACCATCACTGGCGGCGGCGGCGTAGGTGCCACGGCGGTGGCGACTGTTTCCGGTGGTTCCGTCACTGGTATCACGATCACGAGTCCGGGCACGGGTTACAACTCGGCTCCCACCGTGACGCTCTTCGGTGGCGGATACAACACTGCGGCCACACTCAGCGCGGCGACAATTGCGCCGAACGTAAGCGGCGGCCTGACCAAGCTGGACACGGGCACGCTCACTTTGACTGGAGCCAACACTTACACCAATCTGACGACGGTAAACTCCGGAACGCTGACACTTGGAACGGGATACTCCTCGGCCACGGCCGGTTATGAGGTGACGAACGGTGCTACCCTGGATGTTTCCTCCCTTAGCCCGTTCACACTTTCTGCGAACAAGTCGTTGTCGGGTGGTGGCACTATCAACGGATCCATAGCCACCTCGACCGGGGTGAATATTTATCCGGGAACGGAGTCTCCGACAATCGGCACGGTTGGCACGCTTACCTTCAACAACAATCTTGATTTAAGCGGTGGTGGCACCTGCTATTTTGACATCGCCAATAGTGCCGGCAGCGGAGACGACCAGATCACGGTAGGCGGCACCTTGACCATTAGCGGTGGGGTGTTGTATGTGAATGCACTGAGTGGTGCCAATCCGCTGGATACGACCGCTGATTATGTGCTTATCTCGGATAGCAACGGCCCGAATGTCACGAGCCTGCCTGCCTTGGTTTGGGTCGGCACCAAGCCGTCCAACTATGGCAACTACACGCTTCAGCAGATTGGCAATAACATCGTCCTGCATTACAGCCCCTCGCTGGCTCCGATGGTTGCAAGCGTTTCGTTGAACCCATCAATTGCGGTTCGTGGGCAAAATGTAATTGTGGCCGCAACCATCACCCCGGGAAGCGGAACAATTGATCCCAGCGCCGGTGTGACGGTCAATTTAACTGCGTTCGGCGGATCGCCGACTTCGAGTTTGATTCTGTCGAATGCGAATGTTTATACCAACACGTTTACGGTTCCAGCCAGCACAGCTCCCGGCAGCCAAACACTGACAGTTGCCGTCACTGACAGCACTCCGCTATCGGGATCAGGGTTTAGCGTATTGACAATTAATGCGACCACTGAAGTTTGGAATGGTCTGGGCGGAGGCAACTGGAGCGACAATGCGGACTGGTTGAGCACACTTGCGCCAGGACTGGTCGGTGATGCCTTGGCGTTTGCCGGCACTTCCGGACTTACGCCGTCCATGGACACTAATTATAGTGTTACAAGCGTGACGTTCAACAGCGGTGCGGGAAGTTTCAACATCGGAACTCCCGGCTATAATCTGACCCTCACTTCCGGGGGCGTAATTAATAATTCCACGAACGAACAAAATCTAAATGTGCCGGTTTATTTGACGACAGTCGCGCAGACGATTAACGCCGCTGCGGGCGACTTGATCTTGGGGCAGAACCTGGACAATGGCGGTAATTTATTGACCGTGGCCGGTTCTCATAACACCACATTGAACGGTGCGATTTCTGACAACGGTGGTTTGACCTTGACCGGCAGCGGCATCTTGACGCTGGGCGGTTCAGATACTTACAACGGCAACACGACCATCAACGGTGGCACGCTGACAGTTAACTCTTCTGGTGGAATCAGCACCACCACGGGCAAGGTGGTCGTTGGCAACGCTGCGGGCAACTCGATTATGAATATTGCCGGTGGGACCGTGAATGCCAATCTGGCCGCTAATCCCGCTTTCGCCATTGGAAACGTGACGAACTCCAGCGGGTTTTTATTCATGAGTTCGGGCAGCCTTGAATGCGGTGCCGGTGAATTTCATATCGGCCAGGCGGCGGGCGCCTACGGCGCATTTGACTTGAGTGGTGGCACGGTCACGGTCGGGGACGTAAATGCAGCGGATGCCTTCTTTGTCGTGGGTGGTGCTTATGGAAACAGTGCTTCCGAAGGTGTTTTCAACATGAGCGGCGGGACGTTCAACGATAGCGCTCAATGGCTCGGCATTGCGAACATCGCCGGTGCCATCGGGGTGGCGAATTTGAGCGGCGGCACGATAAATGACAGCCATGGACTCCACGTGGGCGACCGGGGCACCGCCATATTGAATGTGTCCGGTTCGGCGGCGGTCAACCTGACCGGCGGCCCGCTGCAATTTGGCCTTGCAGGCAATACCACGGTTGGCACGGCCAACCTGTTGGGCGGCACGGTCACTGCGAACTCTGTCGGGGTGGCTGGCACCAGCACCTCCCAGCTGAATTTCAACGGCGGCACCTTGATGGCCGCAGCAGGCAGCACGACATTCATGCAGGGATTAACCGCCACCTATGTTTACAGCGGTGGTGCATTTCTAGATGACGGTGGCAACGCGATTACCATAGCGCAACCTTTGCTGGCACCGACAGGTTATGGCGTCAGTTCCATCGCAGTGACGAACGGCGGTTCAGGTTATTTAGACACACCCATTGTCACAATCGCCGGTGGCACAGGCAGTGGTGCATTGGCGGTCGCCCAAATCAATCCCACGACCGGAACTGTGACCAACATCCTGGTCGTCAATCCGGGCAGCGGTTATGCCAGTGGAGACACATTGACTGTGACATTGTTTGGTGGTGGTGGGAGCGGGGCAGGGGTCAACACACCTGTTCTGTCGGCCAACACCAGTGGCGGTCTGACAAAGCTTGATAACGGAACATTGACGCTTACCGGAGCCAGCACCTATGGCGGGAATACGGAAATCACCAACGGCATCCTGGCCTTGGGAACGGGCGGTTCCATCGGCAGTTCCACCAACATCCATGTGTGGAGCGGCGCGACATTTGACGTGTCAGCCATCAGCTTTACGCTGAACTCCGGCCAGACCCTCAAGGGCAACGGCACCGTGAATGGCAGTGTGGCCAACAACGGCACCATTGCTCCAGGACCCTCCAGTTCCATCGGCACGCTGACGTTCAACAACAACCTGACCCTGAATTCCAGCGGCATCACGTCGGTCAAATTGAACGAGACACTTTCGCCTTCCAACGACCTGATCAATGTCTCCGGAACATTGACATTTGGTGGAACACTGGCAGTTGCCAATCTGGGCAGTGCATTGAATCTCGGAGACACGTTCCAATTATTTAGCGAGGGTGGCACAGGAAGCTTCACCAGCATCACGGGTTCGCCAGGCGCAGGTCTGGCTTACAGCTTCAATCCGGCCAGCGGCGTGTTGAGCGTGGTGGCGGGTCCTGTGACACCGACATTGCAGACCGCGCCGACGGCTTCGCCGATTATCTATGGTCAGACATTGAGCGCTTCAATCTTGAGCGGCGGCGTGGTTACCAATGCATCCGGCACGACAGTGGGTGGCAGCTTTGCATTCACCACACCGTCCACGGCCCCGGGGGCGGGCATGGCAAGCCAGTCCGTGACATTCACCCCGACTGACACGGTGGATTACAACTCGTTTACGATCAGTGTCAGCGTGACGGTCAACAAGACGACGCCGATACTGCAGACGGCTCCGACGGCCACGACCATCACCAATGGCCAGACGTTGAGCGCGTCGACGTTGAGCGGTGGCGCTGTCACCAACGCCTTGGGTGCGAATGTGACAGGCGGTTTTGCCTTCACCACGCCCTCTGCAACACCGGGCGTCGGGACTGCGAACCAGCCGGTGACATTCACTCCGGTCGACACGACAGACTACAACACGTTAAGTTTGAGCGTCAGTGTGACAGTGGTCGCGCCGGCGACGGTGACAGGGCTGAAATTCACAGCCAAGCCTGTGATTTCAGGGACAAGCCTGACGATATCGGGGACCAACACCGGAGCGGGAACATTTTATCTGTTGGACAGCACGAATGTAGGCGCGCAACTCAAAACATGGACACCGCTCTGGACAAATACGGTGGGCGGCAGCAGCAGCTTCACCACAAACCTTCCCAATGTCGTGAACCCGGCGCTGGGCCATCAGTTCTATATCCTTAGCAGCACAAATAATTGATCGAGAAGTCATAAAAACTGAAGCCACCCTAGGTGGTTGATATTTACCTGTTCGCCGTTCGGGGTCTGTTGGATAAAAGCATTAGGTTTTCCGGCTCGCGACTGATGTTTATGCTGCAGGCTGGATTATTTTGATAGAAGAAAAAATGAAGAAGTCTGTTACAAACTTCGGTCGGCAAACGGGGTTTACCCTGATTGAACTACTGGTGGTCATAGCCATCATCGCCATATTGGCGGCGATGCTTTTGCCCGCCCTCGCCCATGCCAAGTTGAAAGCCACGCAGGCGACCTGCTTGAGCAATCAAAAGCAATTGGGACTGGCCTTCACGATGTATGCAGGCGACAACGGCGACAAAATCGTTGCATCATTTGCCGAAGCGGGTTCTCCAAATCATGACGGAGATGGCTTTTGGGGGCCGCCCAATCCGGACACAGGCAATGGCATGGGCACGAGTCCATGGGTTTCAACCGCACAGGCTTTGGCTGACATGCAGGGGATGTTGAGGACGAATAACCTGCTTTATCAATACGCTCCCAATGTGGATGTTTATCATTGTCCCGGTGACATTCGATTGAATTTTTCTGTCGTTCTGAATCAATCTCCCGTTAAATGGGCTTACGACAGTTATTCAAAGACTGAAAACGTTGGCGGCGAAGGCCTGTTAAAGCCGGCCGCACCACCCTGGGGTGAGGTGCCTTATGCAAAAACATCCGATATAAAAAGGCCATCCAACACCTTTGCCTTCTTGGAAGATTCTGATTGCCGTGGTTATAATGTGGGAACTTGGATAGTAAAATTTAATTTTCCAGCGGCAACCTCCTTCACTTGGGCCGATCCCGTGGCCATCTTTCATGGCGATGTAAATACCGAATGTTTTTCGGACGGACATGTTGAATATCACAAATGGTCGGACCCGCTGATTCTTGCTGCAGGCAAACAAGCTTCTCTAGGCCAGATATACATTTTTACAGGTCCGACCAGCGGTATCGATTATGATTATGTGTTAAACCACTTTCTTTTTCCGGCCAATCCATGACCGGTTGATTCATCACGGGTATCTGAACCCTAAACCCTTAATCGCTTAATTTTCTGAAAAATAGTTTTCAATACTTAATCGTTCTAACTCTGGTTTGCTGTGACGAGTTTTACAAACGCACGATTATTGAAGGCTGCCTAGGCAATGAAGGTGTTTGATAATACTGAATTTATTTTCGGCTCCAAACATATAGGTTTTGGAATAAAAATGTTTCTGCTGATGGCGTTGGCACCGAAACTAAAAGCACCTTTCGTCAATATGTTTTATAAGGCGTCCTGGCCCTCGGGGTATCAGCATATTCACGTTTCAGAATGGTTTCAGCCTGCGAAGTTTTGGATTTACTTTCATTGGAGTATGTCATGAAACCAACACAATTACGGATTTCTTTTCAAATCGTCAGCCTGCTATTGTTGGTCGCCGGTTTGCCTGTCAGGGCCGCCGTCATCACATGGGCGACGCCGATGAATATTACAACAGACACTGATGTTGACACCAATGGCTTGTTAATTTACGCCGAGACTTGGGGGCAGAATGGGGCTGCGATTAACGGGGTGCCCTTCGCGTATGACACCAGCAAAACGGGCGATGCGAATGTCGGAATCGCATTTGGTTCCACCGCAGGCACGGATAAAAGCGGCGAAGGTGTCGGGGGAACCGGCACTCCCTATGCCAATTTATCTGCCGCCTACAAAGTCCTTGTCAAGGGCACGGTTTGGGCCAATGTCGGCACGGTGGGAGCCGTCACGTTTAACAGCTTGACGGTGAGCAATCTTTATGAGGTTCAAATTTGGGAGAATGACAGCCGGGGCGGTTTTGCCACCCGCGTCGCCACTCTTAATGACAGCAGCGTGGGCGGGGATTCAGTCAGTCTGGCGCATTGTGTCGGCGGCACTATGTCCTCGGTGAATGGTGGTCTCGGTCAATATGTGATAGGAACCTTTACTGCGGATGGCACTTCCCAGACCATCTACATCACCGATAGTGCCAACTTGCCCCAGAATGCCGGCGACCAGATCAACTCCATTCAACTTCGCAATCTTTCACCATCTCTACAGGTGACTAACTTCTATCAGGCGACATGGGCCTCGGTGGACCAGCATAATCCAGCACCGGAATGGTTTCAGGACGCCAAGTTTGGCATTTATTTTCACTTTGGCATATTCAGCGTCCCGGCCTATGGGAGCGAGTGGTATCCGCGTAACATGTATCATGTGGGCGACCCCGTCTATGCGTTTCACACCAACACCTTTGGTGATCCGTTTGGCACTTCCACGACGTTGCCCTTTTTCCCGGAATATTATTTCATCAACGGCGGCACCAACCTGGCCGGCCAATTTGTGCAGTTCGCGCCCAAGTTGGTATCGCAGGGCGGCAATTGGGATCCGGACGCCTGGGCACAGCTATTTGTGGAGGCGGGCGCGAAGTTTGCCGGGCCGGTGGCGGAACATCACGACGGCTTTTCCATGTGGGCCAGCAAGGTAAATCCATGGAATTCGGTCAGCAAAGGTCCGGGAGTGGACATGGCGTCCATTTGGGCCACGGCTATCCGCGCCAAGGGGCTGAAATTTATGATGTCCATGCATCATGCCTATAATTTCAATGGTTATTACCAGTATGTGCCGGCGCAGACGGACACCAATTTGCAACAGTTGTATGGCCAGTTGCCAACGGCCCAGGAAAACACGCTATGGCTGGCCCGGCTGGAAGAAATCATTGACGGTTATCATCCCGACCTCATCTATCAGGACTTTGATGTGAAAGATGTTCAGCTTTCGGACCGTTTGAGTTTTCTCGCCTATTATTACAACAGCGCACTGAGCTGGAGCAACGAGGTGGTGGCCATCTACAAGGACGGATTTGATACCCTCGGGGAAATGTATGATTACGAACGGGGCGGCCCGGGAAACATTGTATATCCATACTGGGAAACCGACGATGCGGTCAGCCCGTCCAGTTGGGGTTATACGACCGGCATGACCTACTATCCGACCAACGCGCTGATTGACGCGCTGATTGACCGGGTCAGTAAAAATGGAACCATGCTATTGAACATCTCGCCGATGGCGGATGGGACGATTCCGCAGGGACAGCAGAACCTCCTGCTCGGCATCGGAGACTGGCTTGGCCGGTTTGGTGAAGCCATCTATTCCAACCGCTGCTGGCAAGTTTACGGGGAAGGTCCGACGAAAATGGGGGGTAGTTTGTATGTCGCGCCGATCGCTGGCACCAACACGGACATCCGCTTCATGCGGAACAAGGCCACAAACACGCTGTATGCGATTGTGATGGGCTGGCCCGGTTCGCAATTCACCATTACCTCGCTGAACACTCAGAACATCAATCTGACCACGTTGACGAATGTGCAACTGCTGGGCAACACAGCCGGGACTTACATTCCGCTTAACAACTACACGCAGGATACCAACGGTCTGCATATTGCGATGCCGGCGCAGCCTTACACTGCGGTTTCCTATGTGGTGAAACTTACGTTCTCCAACCAGATTCCAAATTATTTGCCATACTTTCTTCCAAATATTTCCTGGCAGGCGCCGGTGCCAATCACGACAGCCGACGCCACGCTCAATCAGTTGGGCACCATCGTTGGAGCGGCAAGTTTCGCAGTATCAGCGCCAACAGTGACGTTGTCCAATGGGACGAACGTTGTTTTCAAGACCGACAATTCGGTGGCCTCCTGCACCGGTGCCGGTGCAGGCACCGGCGCGTTCACCGGCAACACCGGCAATGCCAATTTCAACACGGTGCTGAATGGCTTCAATTATGACAACGGGCCAAAAACCATCACGCTCTATAATTTGACCGTAGGTCAGTCTTATTCCGTCCAGCTTTTTGCCTTGGACGACCGCAATGACGCGAGTCAGGAGATTTTGCGTCCGTCCAGTTTTCAACAGCCGAATGTTACAAGCGATGTTTCGGCCACGTTTCTGATGGGTAATAATGATTATGTGATCGGCAATTTCGTCGCGCCGCCGAACGGCACGAACACGACCGTGAATGTGATCATCCAGGAAAACCTACAAAGTAGCGGCAACGGAAACATCAACGCGCTGGTAGTGCGTGCGCTGCCGTCCTTGCAGTTGAACTGCCAAATGACGTCGGGCGGTCAGTTGCAACTGCAATGGGCGCAAGGTGCGCTTTTGGGGGCGACGAATTTGATCGGACCGTGGTTAACAAATGCCACTGTGTCTCCATTTTACCTCACGCCGACTGGAGCGCAGGAGTTTTTTCGAGTGCAATTTCAATAACTTGATACAAAATGATTCTTGAGACAGATTTTAAATTACTGCAAACTAATTTTATGAAACCGGACAAGACATTCTCCAATATCATCCTGTTCTTGCTGGTAGGCGCGTTAAGCTTGAAAGCTGCCAGCGGCACTTGGACGGGTGTCACGGATTCCATTTGGGGTGATGCGAACTGGAGTGCCTCACCGGTTCCGGGCACCGGGGATACGGCCACATTTAGCGGTGCGGGGGATGGCAACACCACGATTAATTTGGGATCGGGTGTCACGATCGGCAACATACTTTTCAATACCGGCGGCGCAGCGGCATATACAATCGGCAATGGTGCGGTTGGCAACCAGACGCTCACGCTCAACAATTCTGGTGCGATCACTGTTAATTCCACGGTTTCCAGCAATGAACTGTTCAACGCGGCAGTTGTCCTTGGCACCGATACGACTGCGCAGACTTACAAGTTTGTCAACAACAGCACCAATACACTTGGGTTTGCCGGCAACCTATACGGCGGTCTGACAGGCGGCACGAAAGGCACCAAAACGCTGGCGGTTGGCGGGTCGGGGAACACGGTGATTAGCGGCAACATGACAAATGGTGGTGCGACCACCATTGCCTTGACCAAAACGGGCACGGGCAACTTGACCTTTAATGGAACGGTGAACGCCACCTCGGGACTTAATACCCAGGGAGCCTACGGCACCGTCACCCTCAACCGCGGTAATTTGGCGTTGAACTTTTCCAATTTCAGTTCTTCCGGCAATGCGGATTTGCTCGACAACTACACACCAGTTTCGATGGGCGGTGGCACGCTTCAAGTCATTGGCAATGCAATTTATGCGAGCACGCAGAACTTCATCAACGGGTCAGGCGTTGCGGTCAATCCGGGATTCAACGTCATTTCCGTGAGCAACAACTCTCCGACCCTGAATCTCGGTGCTTTTACACAAATACTTGGTTCCCAGACGGAATTTATCGGGCCTGCTTACGATTCCAATCCTACCGGAGGTTCAGCCGCACTTGTCCCAGCCACAGGAACCATCCAAACCACCACATTGGGGCTGCAAAACAAGCTGCTTTGGCCGGCTGCCCGATCGGCCATCGCCACTGTGGGTCAA
>Ga0302200_10002692_pt1 | contig 15522 bp, 15 predicted proteins | sample II_Bog_N3_1_FD_194585 | JGI IMG/M metagenome (GOLD analysis project Ga0302200, IMG submission 194585) | Peat permafrost microbial communities from Stordalen Mire near Abisko, Sweden - II_Bog_N3_1 | ecosystem: Environmental > Terrestrial > Soil > Wetlands > Peat | place: Sweden: Abisko... | reverse complement strand
ACGTTCAACTCCTGGCATGTATCGAGAAACGCGCGGGAGTCATCAGTCCATGTTTTCTTATCAAAATCCACGGCGAGAAACCAACAGGTCTCGTCCGGAAGTAGAGGGTAAATGCCAATAGTCTCTTTTCCGAGAAGATGATTCTCAATAACCACGTCGCTCAACGGGAGGAATTTCCGTGTAATCCGATCAACCTTCTTACGATCCTCCGGCCTGCTTGAGTTGATGGCTTTCCAATCCTTCAGCGCCGCTGGAGAGTATCCAGACCGGCCGTCGGAATTCTCCCATCGCCGCGCATAGACATCTTCTCTCCCGCAAAACAGGCTCCGGAAGAGCGCGATCCGTTTGCGAGCGCGTTCCTCCTTATTTTCCACTGCCGCAGGCGTAATCGTTTGAACCCGACGTGCATCGGCTGGTGTGAACTGTGGAACAGGGATGCCGTGAGCGGCCAAAACACGACGCAGTCTAGAATTCTCTTCCCGCAGCAGCTGGTTCTCCTCGTCTCGCCGCTCGATTGGAACCGATTCTGAACTTCTGCTGGCCATCTCCGCTCACTGCTCCATGCCGCCTGCCAGAACGTTTTCGAGGAACTCGCGCACGTTGTCGAAGACCGCAGCGATGTCCGTCTGCAGCTCACATTCTTCTGCAAGCGCCCGGAAGGGCGTTTGCCAATCCGGCGGCGGTACGCTCAAGCTTGTTGGCAAAGCGTGAGTCCCCCTTCGATCAAAGGTCAGATGCAATGCGTCGATTACTCTCCGCCGGTCAAGTTGGTTGTCTGCGATCAGAAGAGCCAGATCCACCAGATCCTTCACCCGACTATTCGGTGAGCTTCGCGGAAGTGTGTAAGCGTGAATCTTCGGCGAATTGCTGTTCCCGAGAGATCATCCGTACACGAGGCTTCTCGATTCCTGCAAACCCGAGCCAGTCATGGCACTCGGCGGTTTCGAGAGGCTGTATCACCACATCGCCAACGCCTGCGTCGAGATGAAACCGGGCAAAGGTCCTTCCGTCCAAACGTGTCTCGACCGAATAGCGAGCGCCGCCGTAAGGGGCCGCAGTTATATCCATAACAGGTGGTCCAATCGTGTACTCGAACCAATCATCGAATGAGACATCGGCCATCGCCTGCAACATCTCTCGTATTGCTCGGACTGGATCGCTACCTTCCACTGTCCCCACGACCCGCTGCAAGGTCAGGTCGATATCGATTGTGGATCGAGCTGATTTGAAGCGGAGTTCCAATGCATAACCGCCCTTCAAAACCCAAGGCGCCGGGTCTTGCCGGAATAACCTCGCCAGCAAACGATCGAAAGATACTTGACGTCTGAGGCGATTGATATCGATCTGTTCGGTCTGGGACATGCTCTTCAGACGTTCTTCCAGGGCTCTGCGGAAGGCTCCCGCCGTCGCATATGTTCTCGGAATCGCCATTATGCAGCCCGCCGCAGTGCATCTTCGACCATCTTGCGTGCCGTCTCGCTCAGTTGTGCGTTCCGAAGCTGCTGGCGCGTGATCAGCCCGCGGTCAACAGCCTGCCGCAGCGCCTGGCGTATAAACGTCCGCTCGACCGTGCCGGCCTCTATCAGGTCAAGAATCGTTCGCAGCGGTCGAGTGTATTTGTAGCCAGGTCCGGCCTGTATTTCGGTCTTGAGCAGGTCGCGATAATGGAGCACGACAATTCCAGGGATATCGCTGTTACGCCGGAAGGTCGTCGGAACGGTCATATGGAGCTTGGCCGGGTTCAGGTCTGACAGCTCATAGAGGCTCAGCGCCGTCTGATGACTATAGACACCATCGACCTCTTCCTTCCGGTTCCGCGACCAGAGCGACCAAAGTACAAGATCGGGCCGATCCGGCGCCGGGAACAGCGCCACGCGGTAGATGCCGCGGTGTTCTCGGATCCAGTTCCCGGCCTGCACGTGGTAGGGATGCGTGTTTTCGGCAAATCCGGCCGCCTTGGCCTGCTTCGTAGTGAAGAAGCCTTGCTGTTGCTCGGCGAGATCGAAGAGCCGCCGCGACGCCTCTCTATGAGACTGGGCCATTGCACAATACTACAACTTTCTTGTCGTTTTGTCGCTTGATTGCAATCTGCAGTTTGGCATCACAGCTCAGACCGGCTGCCCTTCACTCATTCTGTCGAACTCGATGACCAGATCTCGAATTCGACCCTCGGTGATCAACTGTCGTGGAGAACGTCGAGCAAATGCCTCGAGTGGAGTTGATAGCCATTCTTTCTCCGTAGGGGCAACGACGTAATCATCCATCCACGAGAGCAATTCGCGCAGGTCTCTTGTTCTCTTGGCCATCTGGCTGGTCCCCTTACCGGCCTCCCAATTCTGCAAGGTTCGCGCGGTCACATTCAGGGCATTTGCCAGTTGCTCCTGGCTCAGCCCGAGCCTTTGTCTCGCTTCTAACAGGGCTAAGTCGTTACTTCCACCTCTGTCGTGCCGAGCGTGGGTCTGAATGTTCCGTGCTTTCAAGAGCTGCCTCAAGTGCGGGCAGTTGAAAGCCCACTCAGCCTCGGCGAACTTCCGACGTCCTACCATCGTTCCAACGCGGAATGCGAATTCTGAAGAATGGTGAGGCGTGTAGACCAGCAACTTCGACACTCTGCAATTTCGTAGCGCAACCAGTGCGTTCTCAATCGTGGTGTCCAGTTCAGGGTTGGAGAGATAAAGAACGTTTACAGTAGCCTTTCCGAAAGCTGTCATTTCGTTGCACGGCACGGTCTGGAATTTCGGGGCGTACGAAGCGAAAAGGGATTTGGCTTCCGCGAGCGACTTGTGTGGTGCCCAGCCGATCAGTTCTCTCGATTCAATTGCGGTCTGAATTTTGGACTCCGAATATCATTATCCGCATATTTTCGCGCACTACGAAAATATTGATCGTTTTTCGGGAGGCGGTTCATCAGAGTCACGGATCGAGATTCGGATCTAGCTAACTCTAAATAGCTTACGCGTGGCAATGCTCTTCGCGATTTCTATGCTTTTCTCTTGTAAACCATTGAAAATAAATATGTTAGTGGTGGAGGCGGCGGGAGTCGAACCCGCGTCCGAAATCGCTGTCAGCCAGGAGAGTTCATGCTTTGTCCGCTTCCTTTTGGTTTCGCCCCCGCAACTCAGAACGGACAAGATGCGGCGGGAACTAGTCCGATGATCTCGCGGCTACAACACGGACCGAGAAGCAACCGCCAGCCCACTGTATGACGTCCGCTCACAGCCCGTAGGTAAAGCCGTGGAAGACGGCAACTTATTTAATTAAGCTGCAAGTGCCAGATTATCGTTGGCAACTTTGTTTTTGCAGGCGATTACAGGTGCCCACACCCTGACATGCCTCCTAAGCCGCAATCGATCCCGTCGAAACCGTGACGCCCCCAATTCAACGACCGCCGATTTGATGCATCGGAAAGGCCGCTGGGTGCGAGCCGGAGAAACTGGCTCGTGCTGCTAAATGAATTCTACGCTAATTCCGACTTGGGCAAAACGGCAGTCGGTTCGCCTACTGCTTTTCCAAATCGATGGACTCGTAGTCGTGGCGCGCAATGGCCGCACGAATCTCCGCCGGGCTCTTGCCCAGTTTGGTCTGCTGATAGGCGAAAAGACCCTCTTTGGCGCACGTGGAGCATTCCGTCCCGTGCAGCGTTTCAAAACAGCTGCGCAGGCTGGTATGGCCCAGCGCGCGATCACAACGGCAGTTGCAGGGAAGCTGGTACACAACGCTGCCAACCTTGGCCACCTGCTCGTACACATGCCTCTGCCATGGATATTGGAAGTTTGCGCCGGTCAGCTTGGCTCCCGCCAGGATGGGAGGCAGGCTGGAGACCGTGAGCGGGGCCGAAGGGTGATAGGCAGGCACGTCATTGGCCGGGTTCGACCACTGGGCATAGCTGGCCACGGTAAGTGCGAAAACGCCTAGACTCAAAACCCAACGGCGATTCATATAGATAGATCCTCGAAGTCAATCTCTGGAACCCAATTCTAAACCCGCGGAAGAAGAAGTGGCCACGGGGTGTAATTGGGCGGCCTTCAACTCTGAACGGAATTTCAAATCGGTATTCAGACAAAAAAAGACGGCACGAACGGTCTAGCTGTTCGTGCCGGGAGGCCAGTGACGCAACTTACTTCCAGCTCCGGCACGGCAAGCTCTGCCGTCTCCTTCACTGGAATATATACACCATAGCATAGATTGGGTTGAAGTCAAATACAAAAATCGAAAGTTTTTGCCGCAAATTAAGGCTGATACCTTCAGGTTCGCCACAGCATCTAAGGCTCAGCTGTTTTGCGATACGGCAACGAAAGGTGCAGGGGATAAAATCCTCAAGAACATGGCAAACTATTTGGATTCAGATGGTTCACCCATCTCAAAGGAAGCCGTCGCAGAACGCGGCGGCTGGCTCAAGCTGGGTGCTGTGGCTGCAGTTTCAGTTTTAGCCGGCGGCATGGCTGCCGCATGGTGGTACAGAAACACCCTGAAGAAGCTTCGGCAGGCCGAAGAGGCCGTTCCAGATTCACATTCCGAGATTTCCGAGGACGATTTGGCCGAATAGACCTTGGCGGCTGCCTAGGGCAATTCACGGTGTTGGTTCAATCCGGTCAGGCCAATCCGTCAGCTCCGGCCGCCAGCGCGAAATCCTTGGTGGTCAGCCCACCGGCGTCATGGGACACAAGGGCGAGCCTGACCCGGTTGTAGCGAATATCGATATCCGGATGATGCCCGGCCTCTTCAGCCAGGGCGGCAACTTTGTCGACAAAGCTTATCGCGTTGGCGAAGGTTTCAAACGTAAATGTTCGTATCAACAAACCGCCCTCAATTTTCCAATCGGGGCGCGATACCAGGTGGGTGGCGATTTCTTTAGCGGAAAGCGTGCTCATGTTTTCTCCATTATTCGAACCAACCGATGCTAGTTGCCGGCGGCGGCAGAGCGCAGATCAATAATGCTCATGGAGAGGACTCGGGGGCTCAACCTGCAGGCGGCGCGGGAGAGTGGGATATATCGAATGTCGAAAAGCGCTTGTTCTGGCCGGTAATCTCGGAGCGCAACTCCAGCCATAGCTCGTTGGGAATTTTGAGGAAGACCTCGACAACCGCAGGATCGAATTGAGTTCCCGAGCAGCGCAGAATCTCTCCTCGCGCCGCGTCGAAGCTACGGGCCTTGCGGTAGGGCCGGTCGCTTGTAATCGCATCGAGCGTGTCGGCCACAGCAAAAATTCGGGCGCCAATGGGAATCTGTCCTCCGCGTACCCGGTTCGGGTAGCCACCGCCGTCGTAGTGCTCCTGGTGTGAGTAGACGATCTCCGCCGCTTCCGACAAGAACGGAATCTTGCGCAGCATCTGATATCCGCGCGTGCAATGGTCGCGCATCACTTCCTGCTCCTCAGCGTTCAGCGAGCCCGGCTTGCGCAGGATGTCATCCGGAATCGCCATCTTCCCAATGTCGTGGAGGAAGGCTCCGCGCGCGATTACCTTGATTTCCGCCGGCGTAATCCCGATCGCCCGCGCCAATGCAATTGTGTAAGCGGTTACACGCTTGGAGTGGCCCTCGGTTTCAGAATCCTTCAGGTCGAGCGCGTCCCCGAGAGCTTCGAGAGTGACATCGTAAGAGTGTTCCAGGTCCTCCATCGCCTGGCGAAGCATTTCAGTCCGCGCGCGCACCACCTGCTCAAGATTCTGCTGGTAATTATGACTTTCCTGCATGGCCTGCCGGTGCTCAAGGGCGCGCTGCACCGTGCTCACCAGGTGTTCCCGCTCAAACGGTTTCAGCAGATAATCGTAGGCTCCGCGGCGCATGGAATCGATGGCCACGCTGATATCGTGAATTGCCGTGACCATGACCACGGGAAGTTGCGGCTGCTGGGCATGCACACGCTCCAGCAGTACGATCCCGTTTCCGTCCTGCATCACAATGTCAGTCAGAACCAGGTCAAAGGAATTCAGTTCGAGAGTCTCAAATGCCTCGCGGCCGCACGACGCCATTTGCACGTCATATCCCTGACGTTCGAGGGTGGCGCCAATCATCGACCTGACATGCGCTTCGTCATCGACAACAAGAATCCGTGCCGGCCGGCGCGCACGCACAGGGTTGCGAGCGTCTGACTCCGCGCGTCCATTCGCTGCCGGGTCCGGTTTCCCCTGTTCGGCCAGTTTCAATGCCAATTCATCCCCCTGATAGATCATCGCCAGCCGAGTCAGTGGCTGCCATGTGACTCTCCATGGAAACCTTTCCCAAGCTGTAATAAGTATGAACTTATACAGCCCCAAATGAGCTTGTTCCGAAAAGTCCTTACCAGGCCCCGTCTTCCGCAGTTGTCCTGCGCACTCAATCCTCAAGAGAATCGATTTTCCATGTCGACCGGGTATCCGCCTTGCCCAGGAATCTCAGCCTCCATTATCGGCACTTCATCAAGATACGTTGAATAGGTGAAAACGGAAATGAGAATTCAGCGATCGATCTCAGTCTTTACCCAATTCTGAAAAATGCCGTTTTCATTTCATTGGCGGCGCCAGCGCTTTTGGTCTCCACTAAACGTGTTTTGACGCTACGCGCAGGGGCATTTCCGCGCAACCCGATTTTCTAACCAGCCGCAAAAATCGGCCAACAGATCAGCACAGCCGCCCTTGGCTACCCTAAATCCATCGCGGTTTCCCCGCAAGCTAGATTTTCAGGCAATCATCAACGCGCAAAGGCCTCGAACTACTTTTTTGCGCCATCCCGTGCGCGCCTTGCGGCAGCCCAACCATTCTTGGTGATTTGATGAGACCGGGCCACGGCCAGAGCGCCCTCCGGAACCGTCTTCGTGATGCAGGATCCGGCACCTATATAAGCTCCATCCTCGACACTAACCGGAGCCACCAAGGTGGAATCACTGCCCACAAACACGCCTTTCCCGATCCGCGTCGTATGCTTGCGCACGCCATCGTAGTTGCAGGTGATGACACCTGCTCCGATATTTGTTTCTTCGCCAATCTCGGCATCACCCAGGTAAGACAGGTGACCAGCCTTCACTCCCTTGGCAAGTTTGGCCTTTTTTGCTTCCACAAAATTCCCGATATGAACGTCTTCGCCGATCTCGCACCCCGGCCGCAGACGGGCGAAGGGGCCGAGCTGTGATCCATTCCCAATCGTGCTGTCGGCGAGCACGCAGCTCTGTCGAACCAACACGGCGTCGCCGAGCGTACAGTTTTCTATCACGGTGTAAGACCGAATTCGGCAGTCCGTTCCGATGCGCGTGGAACCAAGAAGCTGAACAAAAGGCTCAATGACGGTATCGGCGGCAACTTCCACCTCGGCGTCAATCACGCAGGTCTCTGGCCGGAAAATGGTGACTCCCGCGGCCATCAGGCGGTTAGCGGTTGCCGTGCGCAGCATCGCATCCAGGGCTACCAGTTCCGCGATGGTGTTGGCGCCCAGAAGCCGGTCCGGCTCGCTCGTTTTCAGGGAAAGAACCCGTTCTCCCGCACTGTGGAGAACCCTGGCCATGTCTGTTAGATAGAGCTCCCCGTGCGGATTGTCGGTGGTCAGCTTTCCCAGGTGTGCCAGCAGTGTCTTTGTGCGAAACGCATACAGACCTAAATTGATTTCGCGCAAAGAAAGCTGTTCCGGGGCCAGCATCTTCTGCTCAACAATGGCGACAACCTCGGCGGGGTCTGTCGATGCAGCGCTTTCGCCGGTTGATTTGGAATTCGCAGAAGGGTGTATGACCCGCCCGTAGCCCGTCGGGTACTCGGGTTCGGCTGACACCAGGGTCATGGCCGCGTTGTGGCCCTGGTGAAACTTCCACAGAGCGGTCAGGTCTTCGGGCTGAATCAGCGGCACGTCCCCGGAAAGAACCAGGATGTTTTCGTAGCCCGCGATCGCGGGGCCTGCGCTCTGAATTGCGTGTCCTGTCCCGCGCTGCTCCGTCTGCTCCACGAAGCGAATTCCGGTAGAGGACACAGCGGTCTTCACCTGCTCTGCCTGGTGGCCAACCACCGCATAGATGTCGCCGGGATCCGCAATATGCATTGCCGCAGCAATCACGTGTTGCAGCAGCGGCTTTCCGCCAACTTCATGCAGAACCTTGGGGCGGCGTGATTTGAGCCGGGTCCCCTTTCCCGCCGCCATGATGACTACTGCAAGTTTCGGGTGTGATCCGAAGCCGGCCTCCACCACGCTCTGCGTTCCCTCACTCACTGCATTTTCTCCATAGCGCCGGATGGGCCACCCGGTCCCTTCGGCATCGGGATGGTGATGTCGATCGGCTTCGGTGTCCCCAGGTTCAGCTCATCGAGACCGGGCTTGATCTCTGGCCCATTGCCTACAACCAGCACCGCCAGCTTTTCAGGATGAACATACTTCTTTGCAACAGCGGTCAAATCGGCCACCGTCACTTTTTCGAGCGCCGCCTTGTAGGTTTCAAGATAGTTGGCCGGATAGCCGTAAAACTCCAGCCGTTCCTGCTCGGCAAGCACCTTGTCCCGGGTGTCGTAGCGGAAGAGGAAGGTGTTGAGGATGTTGTCCTTCGCGCGGTCCAGTTCCTCCTGCGTAAAGGGATGAGTATTCAAGCCCTCAATCTCACCAATAGCTGCTTTGGTAGCTTCCACGGTCGACCCACTTTTGGTGAGCACAACCACGCGGAAAACGGCCGGATGATCGTAGGCAAGTGAGAAGCCGCCGCCGACCTCATAGGCCAATCCCAATTCAGTGCGGACCTTCTGGAAGAGCCGGCTCGCAAACCCACCTCCCAGAATCTCGTCCATCACCACCAGCGCTGGAACATCGGGATTGTGGCGGTCGATGCCAAGGCCCACAATCTGCACATCGGACTGGTTTACGTCTTCCTTGTTGATGAAGGAAAGGCCCGGAGTGGGACCGGGGAAGGCGTCATGCCGGGTTGGTTCCGGCTTCACTGGCGGCAGCCCTTCAAAGGCAGCGCGCAGTTTTGCCTCCATCGCCACCGGGTCAAAATCGCCAGCGATCCCGATAATCAGTTTTCCCTGAATCGTCCGGTCATGCCAGGCTTTCAGATCATCCACCGTGACGGCGCCAATGGTAGTGAGTTCCGGCTGCCGCGTGTAAGGGCTGTTCGCGCCGTAAACCAGCTTCGCCGATTCGCGGTCCGCAATCCCGGACTCTTCGTCATTCCGGCGAACAATACCCGCTGCGTCCTGCTGCTGGGCCAGTTGCAACTTTTCAGGGCTGAACTTCGGGTGCAGAAGCAAGTCCAGAGCCAGAGAGAATACCTGGTCTGCATCGCCCTTCAGAGAGTCCCACTGAAGCGCGGTCGAGTCGTCGTCGCCGCCGGTCTCAATGTGCGCGGCCTTTGACTCCAGCAGATCGTCCAACTGGTCGCCGTCCATTTTGGCGGTACCGCTCGTCCGCCACGCCTGCCCGTAAAGGCCAACCAGGCCCGCCTTGGCAGGATCCTCGTCGCGCGATCCGCCCGGAATCATCACGCCGCCGGAGACGAACGGCAACTCATGATCCTCCTGAAGAAAGATCACAATTCCGTTCTTGAGTTGAATCCGTTTGGGTTGCTGTGGCTTGAAGTCATGCAACTTCGGCACCGGGATTTTTTCCCATGGCTTGTTCTGCTGCGCGCTTGTCGCTAACGGCGCAAGCGAGATGGCAACAATGGTGAAGAGCAACGATATTTTCTTGAGGTTTTTCAAGGCGGTACTCTTCATTGTGCGCCTCCATCTTTCTGGGGTGCACCGGCCGGGGCGTTGGTAACAATCTCCGCCGTGGTGCGGTTGCTCGCCACAAACACCTTGTTGGCTACTCGCCGGATATCGGCCTTTGTCACCTTGTCCACCTTATCGAGTTGCGTGAAGAGTACCCGCCAGTCGCCATACCGGGTCTGGTATTCGGCCAGGCTGTTTGAGAGTCCCTGGTTATCGGCCAGCCCACGCAGCAAATCGGCACGCGTACGTGTCTTGAACATCGCCAGCTCATCGTCGCTCACATCCGCCGATTTCAGCTTTTCAATTTCCTTGTGGATAGCGTCGCGCATCTCGTCAGGCGTGTGGCCCGGTATTGGCACAGCATAAAACGCGAACAGTCCGGGATATTTTTCGCCCGGGAAACCGCCGAATCCCTCCGCTTCCGCAGCGATCTGCTGATCGCGCACCAAACTGCGATAGAGCCTGGAGACGCGCCCGTTCGACATGATGTCGCCAATCGCGTCGTAAACCGCATCGTCCGGGTCGCGGAAGTCTGGCCGGTGATAACCCTCGAGGTAAAAAGGCTGCGTCTGCTCGTGGATGGTCACCGTTTTTTCCGCAAACTGTTTCGGCTCGATCGTGGTCATCTCTTCCGGCTTGGGGCCGCCGGGAACTTTGCTGAAGTACTTCTCCAGCACCGGCATCACTTCCGCCGCCTTCACATCGCCCACCACCGAAACCACAATGTTCGAGCCAACGTAGTACTTCTTGTGGAAAGCCATTGCCTCCGTGGCGTTGATCTGGCTCACTTCGCTGGGCCATCCAATGGCGCTGCGCCCATAGTTGTGTGCAACGTAGGCCGTGGCCAGGAACTGCTCCACCAGGCGGCCGATCGGGCTCGAGTCGGTGCGCATGCGGCGTTCTTCCACCACCACGTCCCGCTCCTTGTAGAACTCGCGCGGGACCGTGTCGGACAGACGCGCGCTCTCAAGCCAGGCCCAAAGCTCCAACCGATTCTCCGGCATCGACCAGAAGAACATGGTATTGTCCATACCGGTTTCGGCATTCAGCCCTTCGGCGCCATTCCGTTCCGCCACATCGGTGAATTGGTTTGGGACCACGTACTTGTGGGCTTCGGCCTGCGCTGCCATAAATGCCTTTTTCAGTTCGGCCAGCTTTGCCTCGTCGCGTCCGACGGGCTTCAGGTACTCAGCCTCGTAAGCATCGTTCGCTGCTTCCACCTTTTCAAGGGCCACCTTCTCGTTCGCAATGTCGGTGGTCCCAATCTCGCTTGTTCCCTTGAACGCCAGGTGCTCGAACATGTGTGCCAGCCCGCTTTGGCCGGAGGGATCATTGACATCGCCGGCGTCCACAAACGTGGTGTAGCTGAAAACCGGCGCATCGTGGCGTTCGCAAATAATCAAAGTGAGTCCGTTGGGAAGCACTTTGGTGGTGATTCTCTGCTCGAAACTCTTCAAATCCTGGGCATGGGCGCCCGCAAACGCCATCGCTGCCAGCGCCAAAGGCAAAATCCCATTCCGAAACGACAGAAGAACTCTGCTTTGCATCCAATCTCCTTGTGTGGTTCCCAATCCGGAACTCCGCACTCTTCCAAGCTAGTGCCCACTGCCAGAGCGGGTCAAACTGGCTGGACGCAAGTACGAACACATAACTTCATCTATCGTCTTTCATGCTAACGGGCCGACAAACAATTCAGATTTTGGATACCATTGAATATGACGCTTTCTTCTTCCCCCTCTCAGTTGCCTATTGGCCGTCGCCGCTTTCTGCAGGCAAGCCTCTGCGGAGCCGCGGGTTTGGTCCTGTATCCAGGCGAGATCGAGCGTCACTGGATCGACGTCACGCATCACGACGCTGTTCTTCCGGGCTTGGCGCCGGGCATGAACGGCCTGCGCATTGTGCAGCTCAGTGACATCCACCTGGACGAATATACCGAGCCGTACTTCCTCCGCGAGGTGGTTGACCGAGTCAACCAGTTGCAGCCCGACGCCGTTCTTCTTACCGGAGATTTTGTCAGCGATATCCTCGGCAACCGCAACTTTGCCATCGGAGCTGCATGGCAATGTGCCAAGATCCTAAGCGGTATTCAGTGCAAGCAAGTTTATTCAATTCTGGGAAATCACGATGTCGCCGTGGATCCGAAACAGGTAACGGAGGCTCTGGAAGGCAACGGCATTCCGGTGCTGCGCAATTCGTACCTGCCTGTGGATTTTGCTGGCGGCAGAATTTGGCTGGCCGGACTTGACGATGTGATCGAAGGCCATCCGGATCCAGACCTTGCCGTTCCCGCTTCCATCCGCAATCGACCCAACGAGCCCATCGTACTGATGAGCCATTGCCCAGACTATGCGGACACGCTGCTCGCTCATCCGGCCGCCAAATCCGTTGCCCTCATGCTCAGCGGCCACACCCATGGCGGCCAGGTGCGGCTACCGTTCCTCGGCGCTTTGGACCTTCCGATCTGGGGCAGAAAGTATGTAGAGGGGGCGTTCCAGGTTGGCAGTATGCAGCTTTATGTCAACCGCGGCATCGGCACCATCGGGGTACCCTTTCGTCTCAATTGTCCTCCGGAGATCACCCTTCATACGCTGCGATCCGCCTGAACCCGGGTCAGCGTTCGGGATACCAAAAGGAATTCCGAGAACCGCTGCCCCAGCTTTCGCGTAACTATCCTCGAGGGATAGTGGGATGCGCCGTTGGGTGTTTCGGCTGTTGAGTGTTCTTTTGGTCGCTTTTGCCTGTTTATGCGGTGTGGCGTGGTTGGTTTTTATCTACCCCCGTCGTGTGGCGCATCCGCCCCTCAAGCTGGCGCAGGGCACGCTGGCCATACAGCACGCGCGCATCTATGTGTCACCGGCTGACCCGCCCATCGACGACGGCACAGTCCTCATTCGCGATGGCGTGATCGCGGCGGTTGGGCGCGGAATCGATATTCCTGGAGGCACTACCCTTGTGCCGTGCGATCATTGCGTCGTAGCGGCCGGCTTCTGGAACGCTCACGTCCATTTCACAGAGCCGAAATGGAATCTCACGGAATGGAAGTCTGCTGCCACGCTCAACCCTCAGCTAGCCGACATGTTCCTGAGCCGCGGCTTCACCACGGTCGTCGATGTGGGCTCCAATCCGGCCAACACGCTCTCCATCCGTCGCCGCATCGAGAGCGGAGAACTGGACGGGCCGTTCATCTACACATCCGGCACGCCGCTCTACCCGCCACACGGCATCCCCTATTATGTGCGCGATTCCGCCCCCCGGTGGCTTCTGTTTATGTTGCCGCAGCCGGAATCTCCAGAGGACGCGCAGCAAATTGTCCGCGACAATCTCAACGCGGGTGCGGACGTGACCAAGCTTTTTACCGGCTCATGGATCGCCCGCGGACACGTGCTTCCCATGCCGCTGAATATTGCCACCGCCGCGGTTCAAACCACGCATCTGAATGGCAAAATTGTTTTCGCTCATCCTTCCAATCTTGCTGGAACACGCGTCGCAATTGAGAGCGGGGTTGACGTGCTGGCACATGCCCCCGATGAAACAACGGGCATCGGCAAAGACCTGTTCGCAGAAATGGTGCAAAAGAACATGGCCATGACACCCACACTTAAAATGTTCGCCACAACGGTGACTACGAAGCCGTCCTACCTCGACCCGATTTACGCCGAGGTGCGGCAGTTTCACTCTCTTGGCGGAACGCTCATTTTCGGCACCGATGTCGGTTACATGACGGACTACTCCACCCAGGGAGAATTTGAAGGCCTGGCTAAATGCGGCCTGACGGCGACTGATGTGCTGGCCATGCTGACCACCAATCCGGCAACGCGTCTCGGCGTTTCGGGTCAAAAGGGAACTGTAACAGTGGGCAAGCTGGCCGACCTCACCATACTCGACGCCGACCCGGCCGCAGACCTCAGCAACTTCTCCCGTGTGCAAACAGTGATCCGCTCCGGCAAAGTGGTCTACAAAAAGTAGTCTCTTGACGAGTGAGCGTGTGCACCCATGCAACTGTGAGCATCTTGAGGCAGGGCGCCGGTCAACCCGGCGACTTTCCGTCCGGGTGCAGCGCGATTCTTGATAACATGAACACTCCATGGCCCCTGATCCCACCAGCCGCCGACTCCTGAAGCCGCTTCTGCGCGCGGTGGTTGAGGTTGCATTCATCATCTTCCTCTTCTATGCCAACCTTCTCATGGGCGAATTCACCGTCTCCAACGGTCAGGGCAAGACGCTGTCTTACGCCTTCAACGACATCCTGACGCAGACGAATTTCGTTATTGCGCTCATTTCGGCCTTCGTCGGCTACGTCGTGTTTGAACATCTGCGAAAGAAACTGTAACACCTTGTGCGGGCGCACCTGATTCACCTTCCTTGACCCCACGCCTCGCCGTTCCGTATCCTTCGAGGGTTCCTATGGGGTGGGTACTCGCCCGCTCTAACCCCTAAGAGGCAGAACATACATGCGGCCAGTTGTCCTCCTGCTTCGTATCATTCAATTCGCAATGGTCGCGTCCGTCTTGACGTTCTTTTACCTTGGACGCACGCTCCCGGTCCCCTCCCAGAACGAGGCTGCTTCATTCCAGTGGGCAATTGTTGCTTGCGCAATTGCCTCAGCTCTGGGTGGATTCATCGCACAACGCGTCGTGCAGCGCGCATCGAACCAAACACCGCGGTCGGCGCAGGACTCCACGCAGCTTTCTCGTTGGCAAATGGGGCATATCATCCGTTTTGCGAGCGCGGAATCGGTGGCATTATTCGGATTCGTCCTGCGGAGCCTTGGCGCACCTTCAACTATCGTCTATTCACTATTTGCGGGAGGAATAGTCCTGTTGCTGATCTGGCAACCGGGCGCCGCACCAACCCCATCTGAACCTCAAAGCTCCATCGGCTGATCCAACGTGGAACAGGAGAGCCAGCATGAGCACCACCGCACCAGTCGCAACTCCACTATCTCGCATTGCCGCGCCGCCGACTCTCATTCGCCGGGCCGCCGTGCTTGGCGCGGGAACCATGGGCTCGCGAATCGCGGCTCATCTGGCTAATGCAGGGATTGCTACGCTTCTCCTCGACATGGTCCCCGCAGGCGAAACCGTAAAGAACAAGCTGGCGCTCTCGGCACTCGATGCTCTGGCCAAAGCTAAACCAGCCGCTTTCTACGATTCCTCCCTGGCCGCGTTGATCACGGCCGGCAATTTTGATGAGGACCTGCCCAAGCTCGCTCAATGCGATTGGATCATCGAAGCAGTTGCTGAAAATCTGGCGATCAAGACGTCGCTACTTGCTCGCGTCGTGCCTCATCTTTCCCCACGCGCCGTGCTGACCACCAACACCTCCGGCCTGCCGGTGAAGCAGATTGCCGCCGGTCTTTCCTCGCATCGCGACCGGTTCTTCGGCACTCACTTTTTCAATCCGCCGCGCTACATGCGCCTGCTCGAAATAATTCCCACAGCCGAGACCGATCCGACCGTCGTCGCTGCTTTTTCCGCCTTTGCCGATCGCACGCTTGGCAAGCAGGTGGTCCGCGCCAATGACACTCCCAACTTCATCGCCAACCGCGTCGGCGTCTCGGTCATGTTCAACGCGGCCTCGCTGATGCTTGATCAGGGCCTGACCATTGAAGAGGTGGACGCGCTCACCGGGCAGGCTCTCGGCTGGCCCCGTACTGGAACCTTCCGCCTCGCCGATATGGTGGGCATCGACATCCTGGCCCATGTGGCGGCCAACTTTCCGCAGGGGGTCACGCAGGGCGGCTTTTCCGCCGTTTTAGACGAGATCATGAAGCGCGGCTGGCTGGGCGATAAAGCCGGGCAGGGCTTCTATAAAAAGAGCCGCGGCGCAGACGGCAAAGAACTCCGCCAGGTACTCGACGTC
>Ga0302200_10002688_pt1 | contig 15526 bp, 13 predicted proteins | sample II_Bog_N3_1_FD_194585 | JGI IMG/M metagenome (GOLD analysis project Ga0302200, IMG submission 194585) | Peat permafrost microbial communities from Stordalen Mire near Abisko, Sweden - II_Bog_N3_1 | ecosystem: Environmental > Terrestrial > Soil > Wetlands > Peat | place: Sweden: Abisko... | reverse complement strand
ATTATCCTGGTAAAACTGAACTATATATTGTTTTGATGTATCAGGTACAGTTACATGCAGCGTTAGTGTGCTGTAATTCTCAACTTTATCAATTGCGAATGACTTAATAAACTTTATGTTTTTCTGCCCGTAAATACTGGTAAATGCGCCAGGCTCAAAATCAATAATATATTTGGCATCTTGTTTCCAATGGTATTTAATGGAGAATTTCCGGGTACCGGATGTATCTTTTACCAGGTTAAAAGGTACAGAAGTTGAATCCTCACTTAAGGTTATTTGTGCTTCATCCACGTTATCTATTGGCGCCGTTGAAGTGATTAAGAGGTCGGTAAAGGGTTTTAATTTATTACTGGCACCACTGCTTAATGCAAAAGTAAAATCCTTTTTAAAGGTTTCTTTTCTGCCTTTATCTTTTGATATACTATCTATAGGTTTACCATTTTCAATAATGGCTACACGTAACGAATCAAAATCCATGTTCTTCATGTAGAGCCTTGCTGTGTCATTAGTTTTGCTAAACTCAACTATTTTTAAATTATCAAGCGCTGGTGGATAGATAACTTTTATGGATGGATTGATCAACTTTTTATTAAATACCATAAGTAGTTTACCATCCTGCTCAAATTTGTTTTCAACCATTCTGAATTTTTGAGGATCCTGTTGAAACAAGGATAACTTTATATCAGAGGTATCAGAGTAGAGACGAATAGGTTTTTTTAGGAAAGCGATCAGCTCATCATCTTTATCATAAATTCTATCCGGACTATTTTCTTTTAAAGCGTAGATGGTATAATCACCATCGTGCAAGTTATTTAACGAGAAGTTGCCGGCAGTATCAGTTGTAGCATAAATGGTAGGTTTCTTTTTACCGAAGTATACCGAATCTTTATCCAAAGGGAAAAGCATTACAGTTACATCTTTCTCTCTTTGCTGCGTTATAGAGTTAGTAACATTACCAGATACGCTAAGTGAATCAATATGCGGGCCCGTTGAAAAAACGTAAGTGAAATTTTTTAAAGTGTTGCCTTCATTTACATCCTGTATCGCTTTGCCAAAGTTGATAACGTAGGTTGTATTTTTTTGCAACGTATCCTTAAAATTTATGACCAGGCTTTTGTCCTTAATTTTAAACTCAGGTTGTTTGTCCTGCACCGGGCTCATGGTGATTTCTGTAAACTGGTTATTCAGTTTAAAATATTCATCAAAATCCAAACGAACAGTTTTGGCGGCAAAGTGTCGTGTCATGTTTGGAGGGGTTGCCTTCAACAATCGGGGTGGGGTTACATCTTTTGGACCGCCATGAGGTAATTGCTGGCTGGCGCACCCAAAAATCATTAAAACTATAGCTGTAAACAGTAAATTTTTATAAAAAAACGGCTCCCTTTTATTTAACATAGTTTTTATTGGCTATAATCGATTTTTATGTTTTGACAACGACTTATATTAGAAATTAAAAATAATGGCTCTAATCGAAAATTTTTATATTGTATTGATGTTCAGTTATTTATAAACCTATCTCGACATGTGAACCATTAAAACTGAAATATCAGATGGTGAAACGCCCGAAATGCGCGATGCCTGGCCTAAAGTGCGTGGTTTTATCTTCATCAGTTTTTCGCGTGCCTCTTTTGAAAGCGACTGCAAAGTGTGATAGTCAAATGCCGCGTTTATTTCACGGTCCTCCATTTTTTTCATACGATCAACAATGTCCATTTCCTTTTCAAAATAACTCTCATATTTAATTTTTATTTCAGCCTGCTCAATAGTTTCTTTATCATATTTTGATAAGAGCTCATCAAGTGCTGAATCTGCTTTTCTCAAATCTGTAAATGCGACCTGAGGCCTGCTTAATAAATTAAATAATTTGGCACCTTGCGAAATAGGGCTCGTCTCTAATGTCTCCAATAAGGTATTAACATTTGCCGGATCTATCGACTTTGCTTTTGTATAAGCTACAATCTCATCTGAATTTTTGATCTTCTTATTTACCTTCTCTAAACGCTCATCGTTGATCAATCCTAAGTCATGACCAATTGGGCTTAACCTGATGTCGGCATTATCCTGGCGAAGCAATAAGCGATGTTCTGCCCTTGAGGTAAACATGCGGTATGGTTCTTCAGTTCCTTTAGTAACCAGGTCATCAATTAATACCCCAATGTATGATTCTGATCTTTTTAGTATCAACTCATGTTTATCATTGATCTTTTGATGCGCATTAATGCCGGCCATAAAGCCTTGCGATGCCGCTTCCTCATAACCAGTTGTTCCGTTTATCTGCCCTGCGAAATATAGGTTACTGATCAGCTTAGTTTCTAATGTCAGGCTTAGCTGGGTAGGAGGGAAGAAATCATATTCAATTGCATAACCCGGGCGGAACATCTTTACAGTTTCAAAACCTGGTATTTGGGTCAATGCTTTATATTGAATTTCTTCAGGTAATGAAGTAGAGAAACCATTTACGTAGATCTCCACTGTGTTCCATCCTTCTGGTTCAACAAATATTTGGTGGCGCTCACGTTCGGCAAAGCGGTTTATCTTATCTTCAATTGATGGGCAGTAACGAGGGCCAAGGCCTTTGATCCTGCCTGTAAACATGGGGGACCTTTCAAAGCCTTCCTTTAATGTTTCGTGTACCTTACTATTTGTATAGGTTATCCAGCAACAACGCTGATCATTGGCAAGTTCTACATCTGTATAAGAGAAACGGCCACGCTCTTCATCGCCCCATTGTTCTTCCATTAATGAATAATTCAGGCTTCTGCCGTCAACGCGGGGTGGGGTGCCTGTCTTCATTCTACCCGATTCAAAGCCAAGTTCAACCAATTGCTCAGTTAAACCTGTTGCTGCTTTCTCACCTGTACGGCCACCGCCGAAACGTTTCTCGCCTATATGTATTACACCATTTAAGAAAGTACCATTAGTTAGCACTACAGAGTCAGCTTCTATTTCTATACCAATAGATGTTTTAACACCACAAACAGTATTGTTCTTTACAAGTAAAGAGGTAACGGTATCCTGCCAAAAGTCTACGTTTGGAGTTCTTTCCAATGCTAAACGCCATTCTTCAGCAAAGCGCGCACGATCGCTTTGTGCACGAGGGCTCCACATAGCAGGCCCTTTAGACTTATTCAGCATACGAAACTGAAGGGATGTTTTATCCGTTATGATGCCTGAATATCCACCCATAGCATCAATCTCACGTACTATCTGCCCTTTGGCTACACCACCCATAGCAGGGTTGCAGCTCATTTGTGCTATGGTGCCCATATTCATGGTAACCAACAATACGGACGAACCAAGGTTGGCTGCTGCCGCTGCTGCTTCACAACCGGCGTGGCCGGCACCAACTACTATAACATTATACTTCTTAAACATGGCTATTTACCTATAAACCGCTCTGTATATAGAACGTTATTCTTCTATTTTTATTGATGTTCCACGTGAAACATCAACGATATATTCTTTTAAAATCGCTTTTAATACTCATATGTTCCACGTGAAACATTGAAGTAAGTTATTTATCGGTATCCGATGTTCCACGTGAAACCTTAAACAATGAGGCTAATGCAAATAGTGACCAGATGCTCTCAAGTACAACGAACGGATAAAATTTTATTAAATAGGAGGAGAAACCACATATAGCAGCTCCTAAAAAATTCATAAACGTATATATTCTGCTTGATGCAGGTAGCTTTTTATACAGATTTAACAGGAATGCTATTAAAAGAATAATAACACCTACTGAAGCTATAATATCCGATACCTTCATTTTTTACGACTCTTTTAGTTCGGTTAACTCAATCCAGCGCATACTTTTCTCCTCAAGCTGGCTGTTTAGTGTGTTGATTTTATCCAGTATATCATTCAATTTGCTGGGTGCGATACCAGCTGTATCCAGTTCCTTATTACAACCAGCTATTTGGTTTTCAATCTTAGCTATCTCCTGTTCCAACGTTTCCAGCTCCTTCGTTTCCTTAAAACTTAGCTTGCTTTTCTTAGCCTGAACAGGTTGCAGTACGGCTACAGTTGGATTCTTTTTTTGCTGACGAGCTTCTTCCTGCTCAATGCGGTATGATGAATAATTGCCGTTATAAATCCTTACATGGCCTTTTTCTTCTACTATAAATAGCTGATCGGTTAACTTATCCAGTAAATACCTATCGTGCGATACCATCATTAGTACGCCGCCATAATTAGTAAGGAACTCTTCAAGCACGTTAAGCGTATCAATATCCAGATCGTTAGTGGGCTCATCCAGTATCAGGAAGTTAGGGTTCTTCATCAGGATACTCATTAACTGAAGCCTTTTCTTCTCGCCACCACTTAAATTGGCAATAAAGCCATACTGTTTAGCTGGCGGGAAAAGGAACAAAGTAAGCAGGGCAGAGGCTGAGATGGTCTTTCCATCAGCCATAGTTATAAACTCAGCAACGTTTTTAACTACATCAATTACACGCTCATCATCCTTAAAAGTAATACCCGCCTGGTGGAAATAACCCAATACAGTAGTCTCACCGGTTTCTATGGTTCCTTTATCAGGATTAAGTGAACCGGTTATCATGTTCAACAGGGTTGATTTACCACTACCGTTCTTGCCTGCTAAACCTATACGGTCGCCTTTTTTAAATACATAGCTGAAATTATCAGTATAAGTAATCCCGTTAAAAGCTTTGCTGATATGGTGCAGCTCCATGATCTTGTTGCCCTGGCGTGCAGTTTTTACGCTCAGTTCAACCTTTTCCTTTAAGCCGGTATTCTTTGTTTTATCTTCCAGTTCATAAAAAGCATCAATACGCGCCTTTGATTTTGTGCCACGGGCTTGTGGTTGCCTGCGCATCCACTCCAGTTCCTTCTTTAATAAATTACTGTTTTTTTGAAATTGTGCTTCGTCAGCGCTTTCACGTTCTGCCTTTTTCTCCAGGTAATAACCATAGTTACCTACGTAGGGGATCATCTTGCCACGATCTATCTCCAGTATCTCGTTACAAACATTGTCCAGGAAATACCTGTCGTGTGTAACCATCAGAATGGTTTTTGATCCTTCAGTTAGTAATTTTTCCAGCCATTCAATGGTATCAATGTCCAGGTGGTTGGTAGGCTCATCCAAAATATAGATATCCGGGTCTTCAATAAGCAAACGGGCCAGGGCCAAGCGCTTCTTTTGTCCACCCGATAAGGTATCTATATGCTGATTCAGATGGTGAATATCCAACCTGCCTAAAATAGTTTTGATCTTATACTCATATTCCCAGGCATCCACATCACCCAGTTCTTCCATCGCTTTATCAATAGCTTTGGCGTTATCGGGGTCGTTTTCCAGCAATTCTTCGTATTTACGGATAGCTTGCTGCTGCACATTATCAGCATGGAAAATATAATCGCTGATGGTAACAGCATTCTTAAAGTGCGGATCCTGCTCCAGATAGCCCAATCTCAAATCACGACTACGTACAACTTTACCCTCGGTTGGCGAAAACTCACCAGCCAGAAGCTTTAACAGGGTTGATTTACCTGCACCATTAATACCTACCAGCGCAACCCTGCGCCCGCGGTTAATACCAATGGTTACATTTTTAAACAACCACTTATCATGAAAAGAATGGCCGAGGTTTTCGGCAGAAACATAAGTACTCACGCTATTTGTTTTATATTATCGGAGGGATGTATAAATAGGCCCTCTTCGTTAGTAATCGATTCTTTGAACATAGCCATCGCAATGGTTTGCGCAGGTATGCTCCTGTATTTTTTAAAACTGCCAAATAATAAAGGATCTATCAACTTCATTATCGGGATCAATATCTTTTCGGAAAGCCTGTGCTCTTTCCTGTCGCCTGTTATAAATGACGGCTGATAGATATGCACAGTTTTTAATCCAACTTTCTCAATATCTTCTTCCGTTTCACCTTTCAGTTTGAGGTAAAAGGTTGATGATTTAGCATCAGCACCAAGAGATGATGCCAAATGAAATTGCTTAACGCCATTTTTCAATCCTAATTGTGCCAGCTTAACCGGGTAGTCATGATCTATTTTACGATAGATATCTTTATCCGGCGTTTTGTTATTTGTTGTACCCAGGCAGCTAAATATGGCATGACCGGAAATCTTATCAGCATAATTATCCAGCTGGTCATAATCTATCACCAGTTCCTTTAATTTTGTATGCTGAATGCCGGTAGATTTCCTGACTAAAATCACCACTTCGTTGTACTCCGGCATACTTAGCAGTATGGTTAACAATTTACTGCCAATTAGTCCGCTTGCGCCCGCAATTATAGCTTTATATGCCATTTGTAAACAAATTTCCTTGCAAAAATACATATAATTAAATTATGGAATAAAAATTGCATGTTTAAACATGTAAACACAATAATCATGGAAAAAATATATTATGCCGCTGATAAACGCGGCCACAACGATATAGGCTGGTTAAAGGCAAATTTCTCATTTAGTTTCGCCTCTTATCATGATCCTGAAAAGACAAATTTTGGCGCTTTACGCGTATTAAATGACGATATTATTGCAGGAGGAAAGGGTTTTGGTACGCATCCGCACGATAATATGGAGATCATCACTATCCCAATTTCAGGTGCATTAGAGCATAAGGACAGCATGGGAAACATTGGTGTTATACATGCGGGTGAGGTGCAGGTAATGTCGGCAGGGAGCGGTGTTACTCATTCGGAATATAATCACTCAAAAACAGAGGCCGCCAATACCTTACAGATCTGGCTTTTCCCGAAGGAAAAAAATATAAAACCAAGGTACGACCAAAAGAATTTTACCGATGTTTTAAAACTGAATGAGTTAACCACATTGATATCAGCGGATAAAAATGCTGATACGCTTTGGATAAACCAGGACGCTACATTTTCGATGGGTGATTTTGACGCAGGCAAGGAGTTTACTTATGACATTAAACAACCGGGCAATGGGGTTTATGTATTTGTTATAGATGGTGCTGCCGAAATAGATGGCACAACATTAAACAAAAAGGATGCATTGGGTGTTTATAATACCAGTTCGATATCAATTATAACCGAAGCGAAATCCCGTTTACTTTTAATAGAAGTACCTATGTAATAAGCTGCTGCGTTAAGCCAAGGTTAAGTTTTTTTGAACGTTAAAAAAACAAATAAGCAATTATTTGTTGTAACATACACTTAACTAATACCTATGGCAGCAGTACAGGAGCAGGAGCTCACGGGCTGGAGAAAATGGTTTGCAGGCATTGGCGATCAATGCGTTTTCTTCACCAGCTTTTTAAGAAATATTTTCACAGGAGGTTTCGAGTGGTCGGAATTTGTGCGGCAGTGTTATGAGATCGGTTACCGGTCGATGATGCTGGTTGGCATAACCTCCTTCATAATGGGGGCGGTACTTATACTGCAATTAAGGCCCTCATTGGTATCGTTCGGCGAGGAGAGTATGTTGCCTACTACTTTAAGTGTATCGCTCATCCGTGAAATTGGGCCGGTAATTACCGCGCTCATCTGCTCAGGCAAAATTGCATCAAGTATAGGTGCCGAGCTGGGCAGCATGAAGGTTACCGAGCAAATTGATGCTATGGAGGTATCGGGCGCTAATCCGCTGCAATATTTGGTGGTTACACGCATTCTTGCTGTAACCTGCATGGTGCCTCTGCTTACCATAATTGGCGATATAATCGGATTGATAGGCGGCTTTATCGCCTTAAACATTACCGATAGCATCAGCTATGTATTATACTTCCATAAGTGTGTAGCCGCTATTGATTTCTCCGATTTTTTACCCGCATTTGTTAAAACCATATTCTTTGGCTTTGCCATTGGTTTTGTGGGATGCTATAAGGGTTACAACTCAAACAAAGGTACCGAGAGTGTTGGTATAGCGGCAAATTCGGCTGTTGTAACGGCCTCTTTATGGGTTTTTGTGATCGACGCGATAGCTGTTCAAATAACCAGTATATTATTTTATAAGTAGTATGGAAGAGGTAAAAGAACATAAAGCTCAATCGAAAGCGCCTGCAAAATCGCCTAAAAAAGAGGTAGTTATAGCTATTAAGGGCCTCAAAAAATCTTTCGGTAAAAAGGAGGTGCTTAAGGACATTAACCTCGAGGTGCATGCGGGCGAAAATGTGGTGGTGCTGGGTAAATCGGGCCAGGGAAAATCTGTTACTATACAATGTATAGTGGGCATGCTGGTGCCTGATGGTGGTTCGCTTAAAGTTTTTGGTGATGAAGTGGCGGATATGAATGCTGAGGAACTGAAGCATTTGAGGATGAAAATAGGCTTCCTTTTCCAAAGCGGGGCGCTTTATGATTCCATGACGGTGCGTGAAAACCTTGAATTTCCGCTTACGCGAGTTTTAAAGCTAAAGGATGAGCATAAGATACAGGAACGCATAAATGAGGTTTTAGAAGGCGTAGGATTGATTGATGCGGTAGATAAACTGCCCTCTGATCTATCGGGTGGTATGCGTAAGCGCATAGGATTAGCACGTACGCTGATCATCAAGCCCGAAATAATGTTGTATGATGAGCCAACAACAGGCCTCGACCCCATAACATCCAGGGAGATAAGTGAGCTCATCCTTTCTATGCAAAAGAAATATAAAACCACATCAATCATCATCACCCACGATATGGAGTGCGCACGCATAACGGCCGACCGTGTAGTGATCATGAACGATGGAAAATATATAGCCGAGGGCACATTTGAAACCCTCCACAAATCCCAAGACCAAATTGTAAAAGAATTTTTTAAGGATATATCATGAAAACTACCGCATCTCAAAAAATAAAAATAGGGTTATTCACCTTTGCCGGCTTAGTGGTGCTGGTATTGGCTGTGTTTCTGTTAGGGAGTAAAAAAAGCCTTTTTAACTCCACATTTAATGTTTATGGCAGGTTTAAAAATGTAAACGGCCTGCAGGTTGGTAACAATGTGCGGTTTGCCGGTATTAACGTAGGTGTAGTTGATGCCATAACCATTGTAACAGATAGTTCTGTAAGAGTGGACCTTACGTTGAATACCAGCGTTAAGAAATTCATCAAATCAGACTCAAAAATGAGTATTGGCAGCGATGGTTTGATGGGCGATAAATTAATAGTGGTTGCTCCCGGCGGCGCTGGGGGTACACAAGAGGTACAAAACGGAGGCCAACTGGCTACGGTAAACCCGATGGACATAGACAAAGTTATGAGCAAGTTAACCGGTATAGCGGATAATGCAGGTAACCTGATACAAAACCTGGCAGATATTACCGGGAAAGTGAATGGGGGCAAGGGAAGCCTGGGCCGATTACTGAATGATGATAAAATGGCCAAAGATTTGGATGCCACCGTTAAACAGGCAAAAACAACCATGGCAAATGTGCATACCACCACCTCAACATTAAATGAGGACCTTACGGCGGCACAGCATAACTTTTTGTTAAAGGGTTATTTTAACAAAAAGAAAAAGGCGCAAAAAGCCAGAAAGGATTCAGTAGCAAATGTTAAGAAAGACCAAAAAGATCAAAAGGCGCAACAGGATTCGACTAAAAAGGCTAAGAAATCGGGTAAAGATTAAAATTGAGATATAAAAGAAAAGCCACTGAAATGTTCAGTGGCTTTTCTTTTATATCTCGTTAATGCTTACAATGCATTTGTAATTGATGGGTCCAATGGTTTTACTGCTGAACGGTAACGGTGAATCAGCTTGCCATTTTCATCAAGCAGGAATTTTTCGAAATTCCATTTTACTTCACCTGTAAAATCAGGGTTTGGTGCTTCTGTCAAATATTTAAACAGTGGTGCAATATCATCGCCTTTAACACTCACCTTTTCGCTTAACGGGAAAGTAACGCTGTATTTGCCTGTGCAAAAGCTTTTAATTTCGGCATTAGTACCAGGTTCCTGACCGGCAAAGTTGTTTTCAGGGAAACCAACTACTACAACTTTGTCTTTATATAGGTCTGCCAATTTTTGCAGATCAGCGTATTGAGGGGTGTAGCCGCATTTTGATGCAGTGTTAACTACCAATATCTTTTTGCCTTTGTATTTGGCTAAAGAAAAGTCCTGACCGTCAATAGTTTTTAATTTGAACTGGTAAACTTCAGCTGCGGGTGTGATCAGCATTAAAGTTAAAAAGATCGCTAATAATTTCATGGCTAATTGTTTTTATAATGATGTGTTTATAACGTAAAATTAGCTAATAAAGCTTCGCTTGTTCAAATAGAAATCTTCTTTTTGTGTCATTTTATTCTTATCCGCCGCTGATTTATCCTTGTAGCCTAAAAGGTGCAAAATGCCATGTATAATTACCCGGTGTAATTCGGTTGCTTCGGTAACGCCAAACTTGGCAGCGTTCTCCCTGATACGGTCTATGGAGATAAAGATATCACCAACAATTAAGCCTTCAACCTCCGAGTTATCAAAGGTTACAATGTCGGTATAAGTATCATGATCAAGGTATTGCTGGTTTATTTGCAGTAGATAGGCATCAGAGCAAAAAATATAGGTAAGTTCCTTTAATTTATAGCCTTCGGCAAGTATGGTATCTGTTATCCATTGCCTTACCTGTGTTTTGTTTTTTAATTTATAAACAATATCCTCTTCAAAAAACTGTATAGCAGGCATTATATTTTAAAATGAAGTTCAATCTCGTTGCCGGAGGCATTAAATATGCACTGATCGGCAAGGTGTTTTATAATAAATACACCACGGCCGGTTAAATTTTCTAAATTCTCGGGCGCGGTAGGATCTGCCAAATGTGTGTAATCAAAGCCATCACCTTCGTCGGTAACGGTCCACACAATGCGTTTTGGTTCAACCTCAGCATTTATAATTACCTTTTTATTCGGGTCCATTTTATTGCCATGTTTCATGGCATTTATCAAAGCTTCATTAAGGCAAGTCATCATATTAGCAAAGGTATCTACGCTTATTTCATATCTGTCCGCTATGCTTTCAATTAAATTTTCCAGTTGAGCTATACTTTCCTCTTTGGCCTGAAGCTGTAAGGTGTATAATTTGCCTACCCGAACTTTTTCCTCTTCCATATTACTTGGCATTAATTTGATCAAAGTACAAATTTATTCTTTGTTTATAATATAAGTTAAGTGCCGGAGATACCGTTCTGATCTGTTCTGTCTGTTTCGCTTTAGCCTGTTGGTAGTCCTGCAATGCTTTTATATACCCGGGAGGCATGTCTTTGCCGGCATGACTTTCGCGCTGCTGATCCTGTTCGCGCTGTTGGTCAGCCTTTTCCGCGTCCAGTAATCTGCTTTGAATTTGCTGTTGCCTTTTTAATGCTTCATCGGTGATTCTCTTGTTTACGAGATCGCGCTCGTTTTGTTCCATTTGTTGCGAAATTTTATCCAGATCGCCCAAACCATTTCTCCCATCCTTGTTTTCGTCCTGGTTAATTTGCTGAAGCATCTCACGTATCATTTGCTGCTGCCTCGCCATTTTAGCCAATTGCTCGCTCATGTTATTGCCCTGGCCCGCTTTTGGAGTTCCCTGACCTTGTTTTTGGCTATTTTGTCCCTGGTTACCTTGTTGCTGCATCTGTTCTCGTGCTTTTTGCATATTCTGGTTCAATTGCTGTTGCATTTGGGCTAATTGTGCAAGAGATTGTTTTTTTCCTTTTCCTTTTCCCTGGCCGTTTTTTTGCATATTTTGCAATTGTTCAAGCGCTTCACTCAACATTAGTGCCAAATTGTTCATCGCCGTCATGGCGAACTGCTGATTACCGGAAGCCTCGGGTGTTTGGCGGTCGCCTAAATTAACAAGCGCTTTATCAATATGGTCGTTTATCCCGGTGATCTCTTTATTTACGGTTGATTGTATTTGCGGCACCCGTCGGCTCAGCGCATACAAACTATCCTCTGCTGTTTTGAGGTTATCCTTTATATCCTTTTGCTTTTGCGCAAGGGTAATATAGTTAGGATCGGTAGGACTGGTACCCTTTAACGTTTGCATGATACTTTCCTGCTGAAAAGAACTGTTTACCAGGTTTTTCAACAATTCGCGCAGTTCCTGTATATCTATATTGTTTTCAGCTTCCTGGCCCTCTTCATCTTTTTGCTTCATTTTGCTGGCAAGCTGCTGCATTTGTTTGGCGGCTTGCTGCTGCGATTGCGATGCTTTTGAATTATTGTTTTTTTGCAGGTCATCGCTGCTTTGCTGCATTTGATCATCTATATTCTTAACATCCTTTGCAGGATCTTCAAAATCCATCTTCTGCTCATTCTGATCGTTTTCTTTTTTCAACTCATCCAGCGTTTTTTTAACATCCTGAAAATCATTGGCTACTTTTTGCTGCTCCCGCTGTGCTGCTTTTGTATCAGTATTCGGCTGTTTGTTCTGATCGGCCAATTTTTGCTGTTGCTGTGCCAATTGGTTAAGCTGGTTAGCCGTTTGATCCAGTTTCTGATCGAAAGCCAGCTTTTTATAAAGCTCCAGCATCCGGTCAAGTTCCTTTTTTAGCGATTTATTGTCCGTTTGCATTTTTGCCAACTCATCGCGGGTAGCATCCTTTTGATCTTTTTGTAAAAGCTGCTGCAGGTTTTGGAGCATTTGCTGTGTTTTAGGGTCAAGCACGTTGTTAAACAGCTTCTCCATTTCCTTTTGCTTCGCGATCATATCCTGATCCTGCTGTTGATTTTCCTGGCGGTTATATTCGTTCTTTTTGTTCTCGTTCTGGATATCTTTTACCAGATCATCCAGGTCTTTCTTCTTTTGCAGCAGGTCTTCAATCTGTTTTTTTTCATCGAATGATATAGTGTTCTTATTCAGTAAAAGCTCGTTCAGTTTTTGTGAATCATGCTCCACTTGTCCGGCAATTTTTATAGCCGACTGCATTTTTTGTTTAACCGACTGCGTGCCCGCATTTAATTGCTCATTCAACTGCTTTGCATCCGGAACGTTTAGGGTATGTTCGGGAGAACGCACTCTTTTTGGGCCGTTAACACCATCGTTATCGGCAACCTCAAAAAAATAAGTTACCTGGTCGCCGGGCTTTATGCCCAGGTCCTTTAAATTCCAGTAGTAAAAGAAACCGGCCAGTGGTTGGCTCAAATCAGCCTTAACAGGCAGCGTATACAAATGAGCTTTCCCTGTTTCATTTTCACCGGGCGCGCCAACTTTGTAATGGAAAACGAGAGATGAAAACCCATGATCATCCTGAATCTTACCCGAAAAATAAAGTGCTTTCATGCTGATGGAGTCTGGTTTCTCCTCAACATAAATGGTAGGCGGCTCATCGGCAATTACATTAATGCGGTAGCTGGCCGAATCGCTGTTTTTAACAGAAGTGTTGAGCGGGTTTATTTTATAGACGGTGTTTTTATAGATCTTTTCATTATGCTCGAACAAATCATGGCTACTTAAACTAAGCGCCTGTGTTTTATTATCCATAGAAAAAGCCATCCCGGTAGCATTTTGGGTATGGAACTGCCAGTTTACAATAGTTCCTGCCGGGATAGTAAGATCTCCTGCATTAGGCAGTGTTTCATTCTTTTTATGCAGATAAGCAGGGTAAGTTAACCGCACATCAAAATGCAACAATGAGGGGCGTAGGTTTACTTTGATCTCATATGGAGTTGATGTGAAACCATTAGCTGTTAATTTAAAAGCTGTATTCTGCTGTAAATTGCTAAACAGGTATTGAAATCGGCTTATATTTTGTTTGTCGAGCTTAAATGTATTATTAGATGTTTCGACATAAACATCAGCGGGTAGTTTATTGCCCTCCAGCTTCAGATCCAGCTTAAAATCCTGCCCTTGTACCACGGCTAACGAGTTGTTTAAAACAATAAATTTAAACGGCGCAACTGGGGCGAAATATTCATTATGCCTTAATAACCTTTTGGTACTTTCAGTTAAAACCGATGGTGCAGCTAACGCGATAACACAAATTACTGCCACAGGAGCTATGATCCATTTAAGGTATTTACTGTTCTCCTTAATGTTTATGGCCGATGGAAAACTGACCGGTTTTAAAAGCTCTATCTTTTGATCGATACTGGCCTCGATCAACGCGCGGTGCCTTTCATCAACAACGGCCTGTTTTTTTAATTGGAGTGTATTAAGCAGTTTATCATTAACGCCGCTAAAGTGTTTGCCAATAATTTCGGCGGCTTCATCATGGGTTAAGGTTTTGCCTAATTGCAACCAGGCTAATAATGAGGGTATCACCAGCCAGCAGATAAGCCCAAGATTTAATACAATGAAAAAGTAAAAGAGAATAGTACGTAGTACCACGCTGAAGTTGCCGAAATATTCGCCCAGAGTGATAACTACGTAAGCTGAAAATAAGCCCGCTCCTAAAAAGATCAACCCCTGTAAAAGATTATTTAAATAATACTTCCGTATAAAGGTGTTGATCTTGCCGATTAAAAGCTCATAATTTTCAGTAGCACTCATTTCAGCAGATTTTCATAGGTTATATCATTAACGGAAAACAGTTAGTAATGATACACGTAGATGTTCAAGATAATAAATTTAATGGCTAACCTAAAATAGTATAAAAAATTTATAACAATAGGATGATAATGGCTGTAAATACAATTAACAAATAGACTGTATATTTGTAAGGCAAACTTATTAGTATAACTTACTATAATATGAGTAACGAAAAAGACCTTCAGTATGTATCAGACCTGCGAACAGTTGTAACCAGGCTGATAAAGAAATTACGTAAGGAATCAGTAACAGCACAGCAGCTTTCGCTTACCGAGCGCTCAACATTGGGGTTGCTATTACAGCACGGAGGCTTATTGCCAAGCGAGCTTGCCTCAATGGAAAAGATCACCAACCAATCGATGTCGCAGATATTGAGTCATCTTTTGAAGTTGGAGCTGATTACCCGCACCAATTCAGAAACAGATAAACGCAAAGTGGTTATATCACTAACTGAAAAAGGGGAGCAACTTATATTAAAGATGCGAAGCGAAAGGGACAAATGGCTGGAAAAAGCCATTAACGCAACCTGCACTGCCGAAGAGCAGGAAATACTTAAACAGGCTATAGCGCCGCTAACCAAAATAGTTGATTTTGAGTAAGGCGATAGCAATTAAATAATAAAATAGAGGGTGATAATGAACATAAGCACATTCAGAGCATTTAAGAGCAGAAATTACAGGTTATATTTTGGCGGACAATCCATTTCATTAATAGGGACATGGATGCAGAAAACCGCGGTGAGCTGGGTTATATATTCGCTTACACATTCCACATTTATGTTAGGGGTAACGCTTTTTGCAAGCCAGTTCCCATCGTTTTTATTTTCATTGCTGGGTGGGGTGGTATCAGACAGGTATAACCGTTACCGGGTGCTGCTCACCACGCAGGTGGCATCAATGATACAGGCTGTTTTGTTAACGATCCTCATATTTTCAAAACATTATGTGGTTTGGGAAATACTGGCATTGAGTGTGGTTTTAGGTATTATAAATGCTTTTGATGTTCCAGCCAGGCAATCATTGGTTTATGAAATGATTGAGGATAAAAATGACCTGCCGAACGCGCTGGCTCTTAACTCATCTATGGTAAACCTTTCCCGG
>Ga0302200_10002686_pt1 | contig 15539 bp, 12 predicted proteins | sample II_Bog_N3_1_FD_194585 | JGI IMG/M metagenome (GOLD analysis project Ga0302200, IMG submission 194585) | Peat permafrost microbial communities from Stordalen Mire near Abisko, Sweden - II_Bog_N3_1 | ecosystem: Environmental > Terrestrial > Soil > Wetlands > Peat | place: Sweden: Abisko... | reverse complement strand
GCTCGCGCGGCGGCGTGGGAAATAAAGCTGCTGCAACGCGCGCTCAATCCAGACGTCCACGGGGAAGGCGGAGTCAAATCTGTAGCCGAACAGCAGAACGCAGTCGGCAATCTTGCCGCCGACGCCGCGCAGTTTCATCAATTCCAAGCGCGCATTTAGATAATCCATCCTGCGGATGGCTTCCAAATCAAATGTGCCGTCGGCAATCCACCGCGCGGCGGCAAGAAGGCTGGGCGCGCGAAAACCCATCTTGCACGCGCGCAGATCGGCTTCGGAGGCGGCGGCGATGCGTTGGGGCGATGGAAACGAAAAATGTTGGGTGCTCATCACCCCGTCCCTCTCCGCATCCGATGGGGAGAGGATGTCCGAAGGACCGGTGAGGGGGTCGCCATGTTTTTCGCAGAGCAGGGCGACAATCTGGCGGATTTGGACGATCTGCTTGGTGGAGGACAAAATGAAAGACGCAAGACATTCCCACGGGTCCTGCCGCAAGAGGCGCAAGCCGCGACACGCCGCGACGGCGGCGCGCATCGGCTCGTCGTCAGGGAAAGTCTTGAGGATGTTTTCCAGATCTGTTTCTGTCTGGAGAAAGTCGCGCAGCCAGTTCCAGTCATTTTGTGGCGTGACAGTCTCGGCAACAATTCCCTCCGGAGTTTGCTTCAGGCGCACAAAATGTTTCCCGACGACACCGTTCCATGTGTCGTTTTGTTCATGCCAGCGGAAAACCTGTCCAGAATCCAGCGTCGCGGCCAGGTTATAATCTCGGACACGCAAAAGAATATTTGCCATTTAACGAAAATGACTTGTGCGGTTGTTGGCAGGACCTTGCATCGCGGGGATTCTAGCGGTGAAAACGATTATTGAAAATCGAATTGCGTTTGGACCGGCGGGAAGCTAAACCCAATCATGCCCAAGCGCATTTGCCATCATTGCGGACAGCCACTGGAAATTCCCGAGTCGGCCATTGGCGAAAATTTCAACTGCCCGAACTGTGGCAAGGACATCCTCATGCCGCCCGCCCATGTCGCCCAGCGTGAGAAGATAAAACTCACCGTCCTGCCGCCGCCGGTAGAAAATTATTCTGCGTCGCAGCTAGCGCAGCTAGCGCGGCTGATCATCGCCAATGTACAGACGGTCATCGTCGGCAAAGAGCCGCAGGTGACACTCGCCATCGCCGGGCTGTTCGCCGAGGGGCACATTTTGTTCGAGGACGTTCCGGGCGTGGCCAAGACGATGCTGTCGCGCGCCATCGCGCAAAGCATCGGCTGCACCTTCAAACGCATCCAATGCACGCCGGATTTGCAGCCGGAAAATGTCATCGGCGATTTCATCCTCGACCCGACGACGGGCCGGCCTGACTTCCGGTTCGGCCCGCTCTTCGCGCAGATGGTTCTCGTGGACGAAATCAACCGCGCCAGCCCGCGCACGCAGGCCGCCATGCTCGAGGCGATGGGCGAGGGGATGGTCTCGATGGACAAGGTTTCTTACCGGCTCGAAAAGCCGTTCATGGTCATGGCCACGCAGAATCCAATCGAGCAGGAGGGAACATTCCGACTGCCGGAGGCGCAGATGGACCGTTTTCTCCTGCGCTTGAGCCTCGGCTATCCCGACGCCGCCGAGGAAAAGAAGATGTGCGAGCGCATCCAGACCCAGCATCCCATCGAAACCATCCAGGCGGTGAGCAATGCCGCGGAGATTTTGAAGTGCCAGCGCAGCGTCCGGGAGATTCGCGTACCGTCCGCCGTGTGCGATTATCTGGTCGCGGTCGTGCGCGCGACGCGGGAGCATCCGGCGCTGAAACTCGGCGCGAGTCCGCGCGGGTCGCTGGGGTTGTTTCACGCGGCGCAGGCGCTGGCGGCAATCCAAGGGACTGATTCCGCCACCATTGCCCACGTCAAGACCGTGGCCGAGGTGGTATTAGCGCACAGATTGCTGGTGCGGCTTGAGGCGCGAAAGGATTACCCGGACGGAGGGGCGGTCATCCGGGAAATTCTGGCAAAACAGGGGGAGTAAGCCGCTTATTTCCGTCTGCGCCTCCAGTCAGACGTCCTGTGCTTCAGGCCGAAACCGGAAAATCTTCCGGTCTGTCTCGTTTTAGACACTTCCAACCCGAAATGCGGAAATACCCGCATGAAATCTACCTGTTCATCCGAACGGTAAATGACATTTTCCGCCCGGTAAATGACCGGTTGGGGGTGGTAAACGCCTTCTCGTGGGGTGTAAATGACCGGTTGGGGGTCGTAAATGATCGGTTGGGGGTCGTAAATGGCTTCTCGCGCCCGGTAAACGGTCGGTCGGGGGTGGTAAATGACCGGTTGAGGGGTGTAAATGGCTTTTTCCGCCTCGTAAATGACCGGTTGGGGGTCGTAAATGACCTGTCGCGCCCGGTAAATGCCCGGTTGTGGCTGGTAAATGACTTATTGCTCCCGGTAAACGTCCAATTGCCGGTGGTAAATGGCTTTTTGCATCAGGTAAATGACTTTGCGAAGCGAATAAATGGTTTTTAAAAGAGAAACTGGATTATTTTTCTTTGAGGATTCGGGCATGGCAGTTCACTCCGTGCGCATCGCCAGGTGCCTATGAACGCGTTCGGCGGCTTGTTCTCAATAAACCACGATGGAGCGGACGGGGAAACCCTTCAGCTTTTCACGGCCATCCAGGAATTTCAGTTCGATGAGGAAGCTGGCCTCCAAAATTTCCGCGCCGAGCTTTTTTACAAGCGCGACCGCCGCAGAGGACGTCCCGCCGGTGGCGAGCAGATCGTCAATCAGCAGCACGCGTGCGCCTGGCTTGAGCGCATCAATATGCATCGCCACGGTCGCATGGCCGTATTCCAGCGCATAATCCTGCTCATGGGTGGTGTGTGGCAGTTTGCCCTTCTTGCGCACCGGCACGAACCCGGCCTTTAGTTTCACGGCGGCGGCGGCGGCAAAAATAAATCCGCGCGCATCAATCCCCACGACCGCGTCCACTGAGCCGGGCTTGAAATTTTCCGTTAGCAGGTCAATCGCGCCGGCGAACAGCCGCGCATCGGCGAGGACGGGAGTGATGTCCTTGAACTGGATGCCCGGCTTGGGAAAATCCGGGACGTTGCGGATGGCGGCGGTGATTTCCGCAGCGGTGACGTTTGGCATAGATTATTCCTCCTTCTTTTTTTCCATCTCAAGCTTCTCGATCATCTTGCGGAGCTTCCGCAGCGCGAGATTTTGTATCTGGCGCACGCGCTCGCGCGTGACGCCGAATTTCACGCCGACCTCCTCCAAAGTTTTTTCCGTGCCGCCGTCCAGTCCAAAGCGGTAGCGCAAAATCGTCGCTTCGCGGTTGTCCAGATGCTGGACCATGTCTTGCAACATGTTGACCACGGTCTTGTCTTCCAGATTGTCGTAGGGCGAGGTCGCGTTCTCGTCCTCCACCACGTCGGAAAAATTGTTCGAGTCGTCGTCGCCAATGGGCGCATCAAGCGATGCGGGACGTATGGCCGCCTGGCGCATCTGGCGCACGCGCGAGGCGGTCATGCCCAGTTCATCGGCCAGTTCATCATCCGTCGGCTCGTGGCCAAGCTCCTCCTGCAGTTTCATTGCCGTCTTGCGCATCTTGGAAATCTTGTCCACCAGATGCACTGGCAGACGTATGGTCTTGGACTGGTTGGCCAGAGCGCGCTTGATGGACTGCTTGATCCACCACGAACCGTAGGTCGAAAGTTTTCCGCCCTTGGCCGGGTCGAAACGTTCCACCGCCTTCATGAGACCGATGTTGCCCTCGCTGATCAGGTCCAGCAGCGGCAGGCCGATGCCCTCGTAATCGCGGGCGATCTTCACGACCAGGCGCAGGTTCGCCTTGATCATGTGTTCGCGGGCTTTTTTGTCGCCCTTCTTGATGCGCGCGGCAAGCTGGATTTCCTCGTCAGGCGTGAGCAGTTTGACCAGGCCGATTTCGCGCAGGTAAAGCCGGATGGCGGTGTCGCCGTCATAACGCGCCGCTTCACGCCGGATAAACGCCGTGGTGTCGCCCTCCGGGGGCTTGTTCGCGTCGGGGCCGGGAATGACATACGCGACGGGCTTGGTTTCCGCAGGAGCGGACATTTTGACACGTCGCGTGGTTTTTACCGTCTGGGTCTTTTTAGTCTTGGCGGCCATAAAAACTGCAAGACGTTAAAGACGAACCGCGCGTTACGGCAAGATAATAAAGATGGGGTGTTTTACTGATTGGCGATCCATGCGGACGGCCACTTTTGCGGAGTGCACGGAATGGCGCGCCGTACCATTAAAAGTTGATTTTGATTTGCCCTCCGGCCTGCTAGGATTTTCCACGATGTCAGCGCCGAATCAAAATCGGAATTTATTTCTCTGGCTGCTGGCCGGGGCCGGTGCCGTCGCGCTCGCATTGCTGATGGACAACCGCGTGGACGCCGCGCTGGACGTGGCCGGCAAACCTTCCCTGCAAAGGCTGGCGTGGTGGTGCTCCGAGGCTGGCGAGGGCTGGGCCGTGGCGGTCTGGGGCATTTTGTCCGCAGCGATTTTATTCCAGTTGAAACGCCCGGATGTGACGGGGAAAATCTTCTTCGTGACGGCCACCTCGGAAATGGCGGGGCTGGCCGCGATCATCATCCGGGCTTTCGTGGGGCGTGCCCGTCCGAACGCGCATGTGCCGCAGGGCGTTTACGGCCTGTGGCACGACGGCCACTGGATTGTGGGCAGATATGATTTCAGCGCATTCCCTTCCGGCCACTCGGCGGTGGCGGCGGGGCTGGCGGCGTCGGCGTGGCTGTTCAACCGCCAGTGGGGCGCAGTGGCGGCGGTCTATGCGTTGGCGGTGATGTGGTCGCGCATTGCGCAAGGCTCGCATCACCTGTCGGACGTGATGGCTTCAATCGTCATTGCCGTCCCCATCGCGGTGCTGATGAAAAAATATTTCGCCTCGGCGAATCAGATGTATTTCGAGAAGATGGGGGACAGGAAGGCCGCCGGAACAACCCTTGCCAGAAAATTTTAGGACGGAAAAAAGTTGAAGTTCACGCCTCAGCGTGTCGGGACAACCTGAAGGTTGAACTCAAACGAAAATTACCTCCGGTCGCGTGCGATGGTGAGCATGTAGAGCAGATTCAAAACCGAGCTGACCAGCGCCGCCACATATGTCAGCGCCGCCGCGTCCAGAACCTTGCTGATGCCCGCGCGTTCGTCCTCGCGCACGAGGCCGAGCCGGAACAATTGCTCCTTGGCGCGGCGGCTCGCGTCATATTCCACCGGCAGCGTAAAGAGCTGAAACAGGGTCGTCACCGTGAACAGACCAATGGCGATCCAGATGAACGTATGAAACATCGACTGGAAAATAAATCCGGCCAGAAATATCAGGCCATAAGCCGTGCTGGCGAACTGCGTTATCGGAACAATGGCCATGCGCATGTTAAACAATCCGTAGGCAGCCTGGTGCTGGAGCGCGTGGCCGGATTCGTGCGCCGCAACGCCCACCGCCGCGACCGTGCGCCCATAATAATTGTCCGAGGACAAAAACAGTGCGCGCTTGGTGGGGTCGTAATGGTCGCTCAAGTGACCGGGAACTTCTTCCACCGGCATGTCGTTGAGGCCGGCGTCGTTGAGGATGCGGCGTGCCGCCTCCGCACCCGTCATTCCCGACTCAACTGGTATCTTGCTATATTTGCCGTAGGCATGGGACAACTTGATTTGCGCCCAGATGCCGAGGAGCAACCCGGGAACCGCAAACAACAGCCACATTGGATCAAAGATAAACATAAAATTAAATTTCTAAAATAATAGACAGCTCTCTCGCCGTTTTCACTCAACCAGCTGGCGTCATGCCAAGCCAGTTCCCTTGAATTTAGCAGTTTTAGCCTCCTTTAAAAGAATTTTTCGCGCCAACATGACGCAGTTGTGACAAATGGCAACTGACGCAGCCTAAATCTCCAGCACTTTCTCAAATCGCGTCAGGTTCTTTGCGCCGCTGGCCGTGACGAGCGCGACGTCTTCCAGACGCACGCCGCCGATTTGCGGATAATACAGCCCTGGCTCGACGGTCACGACCTGTCCGGCTTTCAGGTTGCCAGTGGAAGTCGAGCCCATGCGCGGCGCTTCGTGGATCTCCAGGCCGAGTCCGTGGCCCGTGCCGTGAAAAAATCCCTCCATGCGCCCGTTGTGCCGTCCGGTCCTGTAGCCTTGCCGCACGAAAAATTCCTGGACGGCCTTGTGGACGTCCGCCGTCGGCATCTTGGCGCGGATTTTTTCAAACCCGATTTTCTGCCCGCGCAGGACCGTGTCGTAAAGTTTCCGCACGGCCTCGTTCGCGCGGCCGCGAACCGCCGTGCGCGTGATGTCGCCGAAGTAGCCCGTCTTCTGCGAGCGCGGGAAAATGTCAATGATGATCGGCTCGTTCGCGCGCAGCCGCCCGTAGCCGCGCTCGTGCGGGTCGCACGCCTGCCTGCCGCCGGCGACAATGGTGTTCGCGGGAAGCCCGCACGCCTGCAGGATGGCGCAGTCAATCACCGAGCGCAGTTTCTCCGACGTGAGCGGCAGGCCGTGATAAATGAGGCTCCGGTTGCGGCCGACCTTGGAGCGCCGCAACACTTCCATGCCCTCGGCCATGCCGACCTCGGCCATCGTCAGCGCGGCGGAAATTTTCCGGACTTCGTCGGCGGACTTGATTTCGCGCCTCGGAAAAAATCCCGCGCACGGTTTCAGCTTGATGCCCAGCTTCTTCAAATCCCTGGCCAGCCCCAGCGGAAAATTGTCCGGCACGATGGCGCGGCTGATTTTCTGTTCGCGCAGGATTTCGCGGATGACATGCGCATGGCGCGGCGATTTCACGCCGTCGCGGCGGAGCTTTTGCTGGATCGTGCTCAACGACAATGCCCGGCAGTGCGGCGCCTGCTTCCGGGCGCGGTCAATTTCCAGGTCGCTCAGGACGATGATGGGCCGTCCGAAGTTCAGGTAGATGAACGGGTCGGGCACAAACAGGCCGGTGGCGTAAAGCATGTTCGCGTCGCGCTCGCTGTCGGCGACCATGAGCAATGTTTCTGATTTCATTTTTCAATCGTTCTCCACCTCGTCCTCGTCCTCGTAATCGAAAAAATCGAGGACGAAGGACGAGGACGAGGAGGATTCTAATTAGGTTCCAAATAATCTGTCGCCCGCATCGCCCAGGCCGGGGACGATGAAGCCGCATTCATTCAGCTTCCTGTCAACGGCGGCGGTGAAGATCGGCACGCGTGGATATTTCTTCTGCACGGTTTCAATTCCTTCCGGCGCGGCGACGAGGTTCACCAGGCGAATGTGTTTTGCACCCTGCTCGGCGAGAAGGTCCAGCGCGGCCACGGCGCTGCCGCCGGTCGCGAGCATCGGGTCAATCAGGACGACTTCAAACTGTTCGAGATTTTTGGGCAGGCTCTTGTGGTAGAACATCGCGCGCAGCGTCGTTTCCTCGCGCTTCAACCCGATGAACCCGACGCGCGCGTGGGGGATCAATTGCAAAATGGAATCCAGCATCCCCAGTCCCGCACGCAAGACGGGGACCAGGACGACTTCGCGTTCAAGCTGGAAACCGTTCGTGCGCGCCAGCGGCGTCTGCACATAGGTTTTTTTGACGGTGAACGAGCGGGTGGCCTCGTAGAGCATCAGCGCGGCGATCTCGCCAAGCAGGCGGCGGAACTCCTGCGGCTGTGTCCGGTGATCGCGCAACCGCGTGAGGTTGTGCTGCACGAGCGGATGCGCGATGACGGTGACGCCCTTCATTTAATCTTCCGGTGCCTGCCAGAGAAAATACATGCAGTCGGCGCGCAGCTTGGGAACATCCACGCCGAGATCGAGCTTGATGTCGTGCGAGGCGCTGCTCTGGCCGAACATCGAGAACAGGTCGGAAATGTCGTAGTGCTCGCGGTATTCAATCAGGTTGGCGTCGTTGCCGTGGTTCGCAATCTGTTCCGCGCGCTTCACCGCGTCGTCAAAGTCGCCGATTTCATCCACGAAGCCGAGCTTGAGCGCCTCAGTGCCGGAAACCACGCGGCCGTCCGCATAATCCGCCCAGTTGTCCGCGAGAGTCTTCCCTTCCTTGCCGTTCTTTTCGTGCGCCTTGCTGCGGCCGTCGGAGACCACGCCCTTGAACTTCTGATACGTCTCGTCAATCAGCGCCTGCACCATCTTGCGTTCGCCGGAGGGGATTTCATTCGTGCTGCGGTCGGGGCTGAGCATGTCCTTGTAGAGGCCGCTCTTGTAGGTCATCGGCAGGACGCCGAGCTTGTCCATCAGGCCGCGATAATTATATCCGTGCATGATCACTCCAATGCTGCCGGTGATGGTCAGCTCGTTGGCGACAATCCAGCGGCATGGCGCGGAAATATAATATCCGCCGCTCGCCGCGAGGCTGCCCATCGAGCAAATCACCGGCTTGCCCGATTCATCCTCAAATTTCACGATTGCCTTGTTGATTTCGTCCGAGGCCATCACCTCTCCGCCCGGTGAATCCACCTTCAAGATCACCGCCTTCACGCGCTTGTCTTCGGAGGCGCGGTCGAGCTGCGCCTTGATCACATCCACCATGCTGTTGCCCTCCTGGTCCGCCGTGCTGCCGGAGATGATGCCGTCCACGGTGACTACGGCGATTTTGGTCCTGGAATCGTTGTCCTCAAGCATGCACTCGTCGAGCTTCGGCCCGATCTGCCGCGCGCTGCTGGTCTTGAAGCCGGAGTTGAAATTGTTGTTGAAACTCAGCGCGTGCGAGACGAACTGCGTGAAATTTGCGAACAGGCTGACCACCAGCAGCACGATCACAATGATCGCCACAATCATCCAGCCACGGCTCTTGCGCGGTTTGGAGGGCGGCGGCGGCGTGATGACGGGCGGCGGCAGCAGCGACGGTGGAGCGCCGGGGGAGGTGAATGAGTTGTCCATAGTTTGCGAAAACTAACTCAAGCCGGGCAGGGGAGCAAGGCGGATTGAACAATCCTCCCATTCATCCTCATCCCGCTTCTCGTCCTCGTCCTCGAAAACATGAATCGCGGACGAGCACGAGGACGAGGAGGAAATAATTCACCAATACTGATGCACCAGCGGACGGATTTCCTTTTCGTAAATCGCCCCAATCTTTTTCATCGTGCCTGCCGGCAGCGGCGGCAAATCGGATGCGGCAATGTTTTCCGCCACCTGCGCCGGGCGTTTGGCGCCCGGAATGGCGCACGTCACCGCAGGAAATTCCAGAATCCACCGCAGCGCCAGTTGCGCCATGGCGACATTTTTGGGCGCAAGCGCCTTCAACTCATCCACCGCGCGCAGGCCGGTCTCGAAATCCACGCCCGAAAAAGTTTCGCCACGGTCAAAAGCCTCGCCCTGACGGTTGAAATTCCGGTGGTCATCCTTTGCGAACTTGCTGTCGCCCGTGATCTTGCCGGACAACATCCCCGATGCCAGCGGCACGCGCGCCAGAATCCCAACCTTGCGCCGCTGCGCCTCCGGGAAAAACAGCTCCGCCGGACGCTGCCGGAAAATGTTGAAGATGATCTGCACCGACTGCACGTTCGGAAACTCAATCGCCTTGAGCGCCTCCTCCACCTTTTCCACGCTCACCCCGTAATGCCGCAGCTTCCCCGCCTTCACCAGATCGTCGAGGATGCCGAACACCTCCGGCATATAATATACCTCCGTGGGCGGGCAGTGCAGTTGCAGCAGGTCAATCGCGTCCGTGTCCAGGTTCCGCAGGCTGCGGTGGATGAACGACGTGAGGTTGCTGCGGCTGTAGCCCCCGGCCGTCTGTTTGGGCAGGCGGCGACCGGCCTTGGTGGCGATGTAAAACGGTTCCTTCCGCTCGTTGCGCAGCTTTGCCATCAGCCGCTCGCTGCGTCCGTCGCCATAGACATCCGCCGTGTCGAAGAAATTCACCCCGCCATCCAGCGCGGCATGGAGCGCGGCGAGCGATTCCTTGTCGTCCACGTCGCCCCACGCGCCGCCGATGGCCCACGCGCCGAAGCTGATTTCGGAAATTTTCCAGCCCGTCCTGCCCAGCTCGCGATAATTCATGCGCGCAAGTTAAATGAAAATCCGCCCCGCGCAAGAAGCGAACAGACGGGGCCGTGCCGGGAATGTTTGTGCCGGGCAGGGGAGTTTAATCAGACGTTCCGGCAACCCGCGCGGAGGAGGCGCAAACTTCCTGAACGGCTAAAACAACATTTTGAGCCATCCGGAGAACTTATTTAACGGTCCGGCCAATTGGCGCAACGTTCCCGGCAATTCTTTTAGAGCCTGCTAGAACTTGTTCAGCCTTCCAACGAACTTGTTCAGCCTTCCAACGAACTTGTTCAGCCTTCCAACGAACTCGTTCGGAGGCTGCTAGAACTTATTTAACGGCTTAAAAAGTTCGTGAAACGACTGGAAAACCTCAAAACCATCAAAAAAGTGCTCAAAACAGGTGGTGACAACTCAAGAATTTTTAAAAGAAAACGCACATTTTGAACCGGGCGGATTTCTAACAAGTTTAATTATGTCATGAGGAGCAATCATAAAAACCGGCCCAACAACAGTAGGAGACTGTAAAACTCCAACCGCAACTTTCCCCGCACTCATAGCGACCAAGCGACCTTCCCCGCCATAGATATGCCCGTCATTTGTTCTAATTGAAAAATTGACCAACTGCCCATGCACATCTTCCGCCGTAAATTCGTCGTTAATTCGAACAACCGTGTTCATGCTGAATTCAAATTCCGAGCCGCCTGAATTTTTTACAATTCGATGCAATGATTCAGAAGCAATGGAAATTTTCGCAGCATTTATAGATCCGTCGTTTTCAGTCAAATTATAATTCACAGCAACGCGCACCAGCCCGTCTTGATTTTGGACTGCTTCAAATTTCGCTGCGCCTTGATAAAACTTTTTATGGCCAATTTGAATGTGAACAAAAACCGTTTTGCCATTCAGTTCGTCGGCAGTGTATTTACATTTTGAGAAATCGTAATTCAATGTGCTTTTAATAAGCCCCAATTTTGGACTTTTGCAAGCCGGGAATTTCATCTGGTGAAATTGTTTCCATGGCGAAATGCCACCGGCAATCTGTCCTAAACTTTTTCTGCAGCACCGGCCAGATGTCGCGACTGGCGCCTGGGCAACATGTTTTTTGCCGGGCGGGAATGCGCGACGGTTTCCGGCGGCAGAAATTCACGGAGAAATTCCGGCGTCTCGCGCCGCCCGGCCCGCTGCCAGTCCTGCCAAAAAATTCCGGCGACGATCTTGGTTTCCAGTTTTAATTCGACCGTGAGAAATTCAAACAGCAGTTCCATCAGCCGCGCCAGCGCGATGCTGTCGGTGCGGTTGAGCTTGGCGTAAAGCCAGTCGCTGAACCGGAGAAAATTATTGAATGGCGACGCGCCGTTGTTCCAGAGCAGCGGCGCGGCGGTGACGAAGTTGCCGCTGTTGCCGACCAAGTCCCAGTATTTGGCAAAGCGGCGCAGTCGCTGCATCGTGGCGAAATCGAGCAGCCTGTTCTGCAAAATTTCGTAGGGCGGCTGCGCGTGGTAAACCATCTGCCACTGCGCATCGTGACGCACAATCGGCGTGCCGCGCAGCCGCTTGAGAATGCCAACCTGAATTTCCTGCGGGCCGAGCGCGATGAGTTGATCGAAACCCGCCGCGAAACTCTCCAGCGTTTCGCCGGGCAGGCCGACGATCAGATCGGCGTGGATATGAACTCTGGTTTCGCTTCGCAGAAAATTAAAATTGTCCGCCAGCCGTTCGTAATTCTGTCGGCGGCTGATGAGCGCGCCGACTTCGGGGTTGAACGTCTGAATGCCGACCTCGAATTGCAGCGAGCCGGGCGGAAACTTGGCGATGACCTCGCGCAACTCGGAGGGCAGCCGGTCGGGAATCATTTCGAAATGAAAAAACATCCCCGGCTGATAACGCGCGAGGAAAAATTCGAGCAATGACTTGCTGGTGGCAATGTTCAAATTGAACGTTCGGTCCACAAACTTGAACTGCTTCAGCCCGCGATCCAAAAGTTTTTGCATCGCGGCGAGAAACCTGTCCAGTGGCACCTGCCGCACCGGAATGTCGAGCGACGATAAACAAAACTCGCACGTGAACGGACACCCGCGCGAGGCTTCGACATAAATGATGCGGTGCGCGATGTCCGCCTCGGTGTAAAAATCGTAGGGCAGGGCGATGCGCGAAAATTCCGGCAGTTTGGCGGGAATAATCTTGGGCAGTATTGACCCCTCACTCGGCTTCGCCACCCTCTCCCCATCCGATGGGGAGAGGGACGGGGTGAGGGGCGACTCATGGTTCAGAAGCTGCCGGCACACATCGGCAAATTTCAGGTCCGCCTCGCCGGTGATGACGTGGTCGGCGAGTTCCACAATGGGTTGTCCCTCGGTTTCGTAACTGACCTCCGGCCCGCCGAGGATGATTTTAATTTCCGGCCGGATGCGCTTGATGGCGGCGACAACCTCATTGGATTCCTCGACATTCCAGATGTAAATTCCGAAGCCGATGATTTTCGGCTCGCGCGCCAGCAGCGCCTCGGCGATGTCCAGCGGGCGCAGATTGATGTCGAACTCCGCGATCACGGCGCGAGGCTGCAAGTCGCCTAGATTGGCAAACAGATAGCGCAGCCCGAACGCGGCGTGGATGAACTTCGCGTTGAGCGTGGTGAGGACGATGTCCGGCATCGCCAAGAAAATAGCAATTGCCGCCGCCCACGCCAAAGGGGAAATCCATTATTAGCCATAGATTTTCACAGATGAAACACAGAAGCGTTCGGAAAAAATCTGTGTTTCACCTTTGTCCATCGGTGGCCATGGGGTCTTTCCCTGACTTGACGCGGCGCGCATTCCTACTATTTATTAAATATGCAACTCGACAAGCTCACTTTGAAATCGCAGGAGGCGTTGCAGGACGCCCAACGGCTCGCGCGGGAACATGCGCACCAGGAAATGGACGGCGAGCATCTGCTGCTCGCGCTGATCGGCCAGGGCGAAAGCCTCGTGCCGGAATTGCTGGCGCGCATCGGTGTGCCGCCCGCCCAGCTCCAGCCGGATTTGGAAAAGGAACTCGCCCGCCGGCATAAAATCCAGGGCGGCGGCGATCCCTACGCCGGCCGCGATTTGCAAAAGGCGCTCGATGCCGCGCAATCGGAAGCCACCAAGCTCAAGGACGATTATGTCAGCACGGAACACCTGCTGCTCGGCCTGCTCGACGAGGCTAGCCCGTCGCTCAAGAAAATTTTCACCGCGCACAATCTCAAGCGTGACGCGGTGCTCAAGGCGCTCGCGGAATTGCGCGGCAACCAGCGCGTGACCGACCAGCAGCCGGAAGGAAAATTTCAGGCACTGGAAAAATACGGTCGCGATCTCACGGCACTCGCACGGCAGGGAAAGATTGATCCGGTCATCGGCCGCGATGAGGAAATCCGCCGCGTGATGCAGGTGCTGACGCGTCGCACGAAAAATAATCCGGTGCTGATTGGCGAACCCGGAGTAGGCAAGACGGCGATTGCCGAAGGATTGGCGCGACGTATCGTCAGCGGCGACGTGCCTGAATCGTTGAAAAACAAACGGCTCGTGGCGATGGATTTGAGCGCGATGATCGCGGGCGCAAAATATCGCGGCGAATTTGAGGACCGGCTCAAGGCGTTTCTCAAGGAGATCACCGCGAGCGAAGGGAAAATTATTTTGTTCATTGATGAGCTGCACACGATCGTCGGCGCGGGCGCGGCAGAAGGCGCAACGGACGCGGCGAACATCATGAAGCCGCAGCTCGCGCGCGGCGAACTGCGCTGCGTGGGCGCGACGACGCTCGACGAATATCGCAAACACATCGAGAAAGACCCGGCGCTGGAGCGGCGCTTCCAGCCGGTGCAAGTCGCCGAGCCGACAGTCGAGGCGACCATCGCGATATTGCGCGGACTCAAGGAACGTTACGAAGTGCATCACGGCGTGCGCATTCAGGACGCGGCGCTCGTGGCGGCGGCGACGTTGTCGCATCGCTACATCACCGACCGGTTTCTGCCGGACAAGGCGATTGATCTCGTGGACGAGGCGGCTTCGCGCATCAAGATGGAATTGGATTCCAAGCCGACGGAACTGGACCAGCTTGACCGGCAGATTTTGCAATTGGAAATCGAGCGCACTTCGCTGGCAAAAGAAAAAGATCCAGCCAGCAAGGAGCGGCTCAAGATCATTGACAAGGCCGTCGCGAACTTGAAGGACAAATCCAAGGCGCTCACGGCGCAATGGCAGAATGAAAAAACGGCCGTCAATGCCGTGAGCATTGTTCAGTCGCAATTGGAGCAGGCGAAGATTGAATTGGAAAAAGCCCAGCGCGCCGGCGATTTGAGCAAGTCGGCGGAAGTGCAATATGGCAAGATTCCCGATTTGGAAAAGAAGCTGGCCAAGATGGAAAGCGCTGCTGACGCTTCGCCTTCGCTGAAGGGCGCGAATACTCGTCCCACTTTGCTGCGGCAGGAAGTGACGGACGAGGACATTGCCAAGGTCGTCGCTGCGTGGACGCATATTCCCGTTTCGCGGATGCTCGAAGGCGAGCGCGAGAAGCTGCTCAAGATGGAAGAGCGTTTGCAGTTGCGCATCATCGGCCAAAAGCAGGCGATCACCGCCGTATCCAACGCCGTGCGTCGTTCGCGGAGCGGCTTGCAGGACACGAACCGGCCCATCGGCTCGTTTATTTTTCTTGGCCCGACCGGCGTGGGCAAAACGGAGACGGCGCGCGCGCTGGCGGAATTTCTTTTTGACGACGAGAGCGCCATGATCCGAATTGACATGAGCGAATACATGGAGAAGCACACGGTTGCGCGGCTCATCGGCGCGCCGCCCGGCTATGTGGGTTACGAAGAAGGCGGGCAACTCAGCGAAGCCGTCCGCCGCAAACCCTATTCGGTGATTTTGTTCGACGAAATTGAGAAGGCTCATGCCGACGTTTTCAACGTGTTGTTGCAAGTGCTCGACGATGGCCGGCTCACGGACGGTCAGGGCCGCACGGTGGATTTCAAGAACACCATCGTCATCATGACCAGCAACCTCGGCTCACCGATCATTCAGGAATATTTCATGGACGGACACACCGACAAGCCCGCGCATCAGGCGATGGAGGACAAGGTGCTGGCCGAGTTGAAGAAACATTTCCGCCCGGAATTCCTGAACCGCGTGGACGACGTGATCATTTTCCAAAGCCTCGACGAAAATGAAATCGCGCGTATCGTGGAAATCCAGCTCGGCCGCCTCGAGCAACGCCTCGCGCAGCAAAACCTCACGCTCGACGTGGACGCCGCCGCGAAGAAGCTGCTGGCAAGCGAAGGCTACGATCCGCAATTCGGCGCGCGCCCGCTCAAGCGCGCGATTCAGGAGCACCTGCTCGACCCGCTCGCGACTAAATTACTCGCGGGAGAATTCAAGCCGGGCGACAAGATCAAGGTCAGCGCGAAGGGCGACGGATTAATTTTTACAAAAAGATAATTATCACCGCTGGATATCGGTCATGGTTTCCAGTTCAACGGTGGCGGGTTCAAGGCCGGGCGCGGTTGCCGTTATGTTGACC
>Ga0302200_10002673_pt1 | contig 15586 bp, 15 predicted proteins | sample II_Bog_N3_1_FD_194585 | JGI IMG/M metagenome (GOLD analysis project Ga0302200, IMG submission 194585) | Peat permafrost microbial communities from Stordalen Mire near Abisko, Sweden - II_Bog_N3_1 | ecosystem: Environmental > Terrestrial > Soil > Wetlands > Peat | place: Sweden: Abisko... | reverse complement strand
GGCTGGCATCGGCCGCTCGTGGATCACCATCCAGTTCGTCCCAAACCTGTCCCGCAGTTGCCCAAACCGATGCGCAAAGAACGTCTCGCCCATCTTCATAAACACCTCGCCGCCCTCCGCCAGAACCCCATAGATCCGCTCCGCCTCTTCGCTGCTCTCCACCGACAGCGATAGATAGGCGCTGCGCATCGGCTTATAGTCGGGAACATCGCTCGCCATCAGATACGTCTCCCCAATCGCCATGCGTACGTGCAGCACCCCATTCTCCATACCCGGCGGCGTGTGCTTCTCCGCATCCGGCATCTGGCTCCACTTCATCATGCCCAGAATCTTTCCGCCCAGATGCTTCTCGTAAAACCGGAAGGCCTCCTCGCAGTTGCCCCCAAAGTTCAGATATGTATACATCTTCATGGTCCTTCTCCTTGTTTCAGAATTTGCCGAACGATCACGGTTCTCGATTGACACCATACCAACTAGTCGGTATCATACCGATTAGTACGCACTTTGACAAGCCAAAAATGAAGACCACAAAACAAACCGGCCCCGCTCCATCCCGCGACTCCAAATCCCGCCTGCTCAATGCCGCACTCCACATCATCCGGAGCAAAGGGTACACCGCCACCACCGTCGACGACATCTGCCACCACGCCGGCGTCACCAAGGGCAGCTTTTTCCATCACTTCCGCAGCAAGGACGACCTCGCCCTGGCCGCCATCGCCTACTGGGAGACCATGACCGGCGGCCTCTTCGCCTCCGCCCCCTACCACCAGCCGCAAGACCCGCTCGACCGCCTGCTCGGCTACGTCGACTTTCGTGCAGAAATCCTCACCGGAGAGCTCGCCGACTACACCTGCCTCCTCGGAACGCTCGTCCAGGAGACCTACGACACCCACCCCGCCCTCCGCGCAGCCTGCGACCGTGCCCTCTCCTCCCACATAGCGGAGCTCACCCGCGACGCCCAGGCCGCCAAAGACCTCTACGCTCCCCACGCCTCATGGACCGCCGAGAGCGTAGGCCTCTTCCTCCAGTCCGTCCTCCAGGGCTCCTTCATCTTCGCCAAGGCCCAGCAGGGCCCCGCCATCATCCGCCAGAACATCGACCACCTGCGCCGCTACCTGCGCGCGCTCTACCTGCAACCCGCCGGCCCCGGCCCAACCCACAATCTCCATGCAACCCAGGAAGAGGAAGAAGACTATGACCCCCGCCAAAGCCACTTCGTCGACTGAAGGCCGCGACCTCATTCTCACTCTCGTCATCCACGCCACGCCTGCCAGCGTCTACGCCGCATGGACCGAACCCACGCTGCTCAAGCAGTGGTTTACCCCTCCGCCCTGGCAGACCTCCGCAGCGGAGACCGACGTGCGCCCCGGCGGGTCCACCTGCATTACCATGCGCGGCCCGGACGGCAGCGAGTTCCCCAACCGCGGCGTGTATCTCGAGGTCGTCCCCAACCAGCGCCTCGTCTTCACCAACGCCTACACCAGCGCCTGGGAGCCCTCGGATAAGCCCTTCATGACCGTCGTCCTCACCTTCGATCCTCACCCCGACGGCACTCTCTACACCGCCCGCGTTCGCCACTGGACCATCGCCGACCGCGAGCAGCACGAGGCCATGGGCTTCCACACCGGCTGGCCCATCTGCACCGAGCAGCTCGCCGCCCTCATCGAGCCCAAAATAGCCGAACCAAAATAGCCGAAATCATCCGCCACATCCGCATCCAAGCCCTTCAGGAGACCCAGCCATGAGCGCCGTCGAAAACTCCCCCCGCATATCGCCCTTCCTCTGGTTCGACCGCAACGCCGCAGAAGCCGTCGACTTTTACCTCACCGTATTCAAAAACTCCCGCCGCGTCAGCGAATTCAAGATCACGACGGACGGCGGCCCCGTCCCCAAAGGCACTCCCCTCACCATCGTCTTCGAGCTCGACGGGCAGATGTTCATCGCTCTCAACGGTGGCCCCCATTTCAAATTCAACGAGGCCGTCTCCTTCGTCATCCGCTGCGAATCGCAGCAGCAGATCGACCACTACTGGGACGCGCTCACCACCAACGGCGGCCAGGAGAGCCAGTGCGGCTGGCTCAAGGACAAGTTCGGCCTCTCCTGGCAGGTCGTCCCCGCCCGCCTCGGCGAACTGCTGCGTACACCCAAGGCCATGCAAGCCATGATGCAGATGAAGAAGCTCGTCATCGCCGACCTCGAATACGCAGCTGGTTCATAACCTGCTACAAGATAGACCTGACATCGATCCACATCGATCCACGCCGATCTTACCGAATGAGACTTCCCGTTCTTGATCGGTGGGATCGGTGTCGATAGGTGTTAAGCCTTTTAGCCAGCCAACGCCGCCTGCGCCGCCTGCAGCACCCACTCCACCTCTGCCGCGCCATGCGCCGCGCTCACAAACGCCGCCTCAAACTGGCTTGGCGGCAGCCACACGCCGCCCTCCAGCATCTTCCGGTGGAACCGCCCGAACGCCTCTGTATCGCTCTCAGCTGCGGTCGCGTAGTCCGTCACCGGCTCGCCGGTAAAGAACCAGGTAAACATCGACCCCACGCGATTCGTCGTCAGCGGCACCCCGGCCTTGCGCGCCAGCGCAGCCACCCCATCGGCAATGGTCTTGGTCGTCCGCTCAATCTTCGGATACACCTCGGCCTCATGCTCAATCAGATAGCCAATCGTAGCCACGCCCGCCGCCATGGCCAGCGGATTCCCACTCAGCGTCCCGGCCTGGTACACCGGCCCCAGCGGTGCCAGCGCGTCCATCACCTCCGCCCGCCCGCCAAACGCCCCCACCGGCAGCCCGCCGCCCAGAATCTTCCCCATCGTGGTCAGGTCGGGAGTCACTCCATACACCTGCTGCGCCCCGCCCAGCGACAGCCGGAAGCCCGTCATCACCTCATCCACAATCAGCAGCGCACCATACTGCGTGCACAGCCGCCGCAGTCCCGCAAGGTAGCCATCCGCCGGCGGAATCGTCCCCGCATTGCCCACCACCGGCTCTACAATCACGCACGCAATCTCGTCCGGCCGCGCGGCAAACACCGCCTCTACAGCGGCCAGGTCGTTGTACGGGAGCGCCAGAGTATGCATCGCCGTCTCCGCCGGCACGCCCGCCGACCCCGGAATCCCCAGCGTCGCCACGCCCGACCCAGCCTTCACCAGCAGCGCGTCCGCGTGCCCGTGGTAGCAGCCCTCGAACTTCACCACAAAGTTCCTGCCGGTAAATCCACGCGCCAGCCGGATCGCAGACATGCACGCCTCGGTCCCGGAGCTCACAAACCGCATCTTCTCCACCGACGGAAAGCATCGCCGCACCAGCTCCGCCAGCGCAGCCTCCCCGGCATGAGACGCGCCAAAGCTCGCCCCGCGTCCGGCTGCCTCGCGGATCGCCTCCACCACCGGCGGAAACGCGTGTCCCAGGATCATCGGCCCCCACGAGCCGAACAGGTCCACATACTTGTTGCCGTCGGCGTCGAAGAGATACGCGCCCTCCGCCCGCGCCACAAACGGCGGATGCCCGCCCACCGCGCGAAACGCCCGCACCGGCGAGTTCACCCCACCCGGAAAATACCCCTCCGCCCGCCGCTGCAACTCGGCCGACCGCCCCATCGCCTTCGCATCCTTCATCCCACGTCGCATCCCCTAAGTATAGGAGCAGTTGGGATGCCAATATTGCTCAACGCGCGTTCGTCATGCCAGCTTCGCAGTAGAACCTTTGCGTTCCAGGTGTAGGATGATCGGCGATACGAAATTTTACATGTCTATATATCGAATGATTCGACCTCTTCTCGTGCTGCTCGCTCTTTCGCCGCTGACCTTGGCCCCGGCACAGACTTCCACGCCTGATCCAGACCAGAAGCCCGATCCACTGGTTATCGGCAAGCAGGCGCTGGCGCAGGAACGGTGGGCCGACGCACAACTTTTCTTCCTCAACCTCGTCCAGCAGCAGCCGGACAATCTCGAAGCCCAGTTCGATCTGGGGTACGCATACTTTGGCGACCGGCGCTACGAGCAGTCGGAACAGGTTTACCTGAAAGTGATTGCCGCCCATCCCACCAATGTTGGGGCGCATAAAAATCTGATCGAGATATACGCTGGCGAGGGCCGCTGGGCGGACTTTGATCGCGAGCGCAGCATCATCCAGAGATTCCGCGAGAGGACGCATCAAGCGACCAACACGGTGGACACACTCGTGATCGAGGTCCTGTATGTGGGCGGAGAACGCTATATCGTGAGGGACTACTATCCACCCAGCGGCAAATCTCATGCGCTTTATAACTTCACACACTTCGATAAGGCCAACAAACTCGACTCATGGATCTCTTGCGAATCGGATGACATTGACCAGATTGATTTTGCGAAGAAACACCCGGCAGAGGCCGCGGCTGGCGTGCGCAGCTTCTCGCTCGATTCGTATACGCCGGTAACGAAAACTTCGAGCGGTCAACTGACGCAGACGCATGGCACCATCAAGTTTTATCCAGACGGCGAGCCGACGTACGAGACAGTTCGCGGCGATGTGATCGCACTGCTGGGGCATCGCATCGGGCCCATGAGCACAAGTATCAGGACCGCGCAGCCCACAAATACGCAACCCACTCCGAAACCTTGACCTGCGAAGTAAACGCCGCCCGGAATCGCGCGCAATTATATCCTCACGGGTGACTGTTAGACTTGAAGCTTCTCCAGTTGTTGCGGTGTATCTGCACTGTCGAATTTCGGGATCTGTAATCCAGAACAAATTCCTCGGCGAGAGGGTTCCCTTCTGCGGGTTCCGCTCGCGAACGCAAAGAGTGTCAACGTGTCATCTGAGCCGCCCATCTCGCCCGTCCCACCCCTCGAAGCAGAGACCGCTGCACACGAAGTCAGACCTGCGTCCACGTCTTCTCCTGCCCCCGCAGCTAAAGCCACGCCTGCCCGGATCCCCCACACCTACGCCGATGCCGGAGTCGACATCACCTCCGGCGACCGCGCCAAGCAGCGCATCAAAATGCTCGCCCGCAAGACCTTCAACAAGCATGTCCTGTCGGAGATCGGCGGCTTCGGCGGCCTCTTCGCGCTCGACCTGGAAAAATTCCCGCAGCCCGTGCTGGTCTCCAGTGCAGACGGCGTCGGCACCAAACTTAAGGTCGCCTTCGAGCTCGGCATCCATCACACCATCGGCGCCGACCTGGTCAATCACTGCGTCAACGACATCGCCGTCCAGGGCGCAACACCCCTCTTCTTCCTCGACTACCTCGCCACCGGCAAGCTCCGCGAGCAGGACTCGGAGATGGTCGAGACTGTCGTCCGCGGCTTGTCGGAAGCCTGCCGCGCCAACGGCTGCGCCCTCATCGGCGGCGAGACAGCCCAGATGCCCGGCTTCTACGCCGACGGCGAGTACGACCTGGCCGGCACCATCGTCGGCTGCGTCAACCGGCCGGACATCGTCACCGGAGAAGCCATCCAGATCGGCGACGTCCTCATCGGCCTGCCCTCCAACGGCCTGCACACCAACGGCTACTCGCTCGCCCGCCGGCTGCTCTTCGAGGTTGCCCGCTACGGCCACGAGCAGTACGTCAACGAGCTCAAGGACAAGACCGGCGCCGCCCTCATGCGCACCCACCGCAGCTATCTTGCCGTCATTAAGAAGCTCACCGCCGCAGGCATCGTCCGCGGCATGGCCCACATCACCGGCGGCGGCATCACGGAGAACCTTCCCCGCATCCTGCCCCGCGGCACCGGCGCCGTCGTCGACCTCGCCTCATGGACCGTGCCGCCCCTCTTCGAACACCTCCAGCACCTCGGCAACGTGGAGCAGGACGAGATGATGCGCACCTTCAACATGGGCATCGGCCTCATCGTCGTCGTCCCCGCCGAACAGGTCAAGAAGGCCAAAGCCATCCTCAACCGCGCCAACGAGCGCCACTGCATCATTGGCCGCATCACCCGCGGCACCCGCACCGTCACCTACAACTAGTGCTCTGTCTCTGAAGCAAGCGGCATTACTTCTTACTGCTTGTCACTCTCACTTGCCGCTTGTCTTTTCTCTCTACCGCTTGTCTTTCTCTCTATCGCCTGTCTTTCTCTCTACTGCTTGTCTTTCTCTCTACCGCCTGTCTTTCTCTCTACTGCTTGTCTTTCTCTCTACTGCTTGTCATCTTTTGTTACCGCTTGTCATTCTGAGCGCAGCGAAGAATCCCCGCATTTCGCTCCCTCCCACGGCCATTCAGCCTCCAATCAAGCTCACACCTTCCAGAGACAGGCACCCTGGCCCCGGCAGAGACTCAATGCGACGGCGTCGCCGCTGCCGCTGCTACCTGCCCTGCATCCACCGCAAGTGGTGAGCTGATCGTCATCTGGAACTGCCATCCCGCATCGATCAGAAGAAAATCCACGTTCTTCATCGAGTGGTGAGCAAAAATCCCCAAAGTCACCAATGCGACGACCACGCCCCCCAACGTGCCAAAGATCACCGCCTTCGACGGTCCAACCGACGGAAGTGGAGGCAGAGTCGGTTGCGTGCCGGTCTGCGCGCGCGACGCAAACCCCTCGCCGCCATAAAACGCTATCTTCGTTCTCCCCGCACCAAACCCGCTCCCGCCAGCCGCATCGCTTCCAACTTCTGGCAAACCCAAGCCTGGAATATCATTGCTCGCCTGCGTGTTGACCGCGTCCAGCGACGCCACATATCCGTTCGCATACAGCAGCCGCGTAAAGTGGATCTGCACGTCCGGCTGGCCCGTCTTCTTCATCCTGGCCGTCAGCGAAGTGACGGTGCCCTCCACATACGTTCCCGCGGGAATCGCGATCTGCGTGCCGGCAGTGATTGGGAAAGCTACCTGCGCCCGCACCGTGTCCCCAACCTTCGTCGACTTGCTCTTGATCTGGCTCAGCAAAGTCATCGGAATCACCGTCCCCGCAGGCACCGTAATCGTCTGGCTGGTAGACAATGTCGGTTCGGGGGCAGGAGCTGCGGTCTGCGGTCCTGCCGCAAACGCTGTCTGGCTTGCCAATACCGAGAAAACCATAAATGCTGCAATCAGCCGAGCCTGCACCGCAACAAAGGTCGAACTGCTCTTCATAACGATCCCTTCTTTACATCCTGCAATCTGGTCTTCTTCTTCGCCGAGGGCGTCGGAGTCTGCTTCACGACCACCCCGCCCGGTGTGCTCGAAATTACCAGCGGCGGCGCCGGGCATGTCGTTCCCGGCGTCCCAGGATCGTCCGGCGTACCCGGATTGCCCGGAATCGTCGTCGGTGGCGTCCCCGGAATCACTGTATCCGGCACTCCGTCAATCCCAGAAGGAATCGTGGTCGATGGCGTGCCCGGGATGACCGTGTCGGGAGTCGCCGGAGTCCCCGGTGTCGGTGGAGTTCCCGGCGTGGGCACGCACAGCGTCGCAGGCTTGAACTGCCCCGGCGCGGGCCCATGGGAGAGCGGGACCGCCTGCGCCACTTTGGCCGCGTCCAGCGCCAGCGGCGCCTCCAGCGTCATCTCAATCTGAGAGCCGTTATCAAGCAGCAGGTCGTTATTGGTGCTCACCTGCACCGTCACCATGCTCAGGGTCGCCGCCGGATCGATGGCCGACGGCACGGGAGCGCCGGGCTGGTCCGCATCGGGAATCGCGACGATGTATCCATCGGCAAAGATGATCTGGTCGAAGTGCACATCGATCTCAGCCTGATTCACCTTGCGGGTGGGCCGAACGATCGAGTCGATAGTGCCCGCCACATACGTCCCAGCAGGAATCGCAACCCGATTTCCCACTGTGACCGGGAAGATAGTTTCCAGGTAAAGCGGATCGCCAGCTTTCGCCTTCGCTGCCCAAACAGGACGTGTGAGCGCCATCCCCACCTTGCTCCCGGAAGGCAACACAACCGCCGGCGGCGCCTGGGCAATCCCTTGCTCAACTCCAGGACTGAGAAAAACGATCGCGAACAGCAACGGCGGCAGAAACCGGCCCATTGACTTCACCTGCATCACAAGTACGAACACCCATACCACATTGTTTCGATGGCTCCGAATACCGCACCAGCACGATCGCCATTGGCACGGTCAGCCCCGCCGCATCCCACGGTCCATCGCCGCATTCGCCAGCCGGTCCGCGTCCTTGTTCTTGTGCCGCAGCGCATGCACAATCTCAAACGCCTCCAACCGCGCAATCCGCTTCTTCGCTTCCTGGTACAGCGGCAGCAGTCCCGGGCTCTTCACCTTGTACTGCCCCTTGATCTGCTTCACCATCAGCTCCGAGTCCGACACCACCCGCAGCCTGCGGTGTCCGTTCGCCAGCGCATACTCCAGGCTCGCCAGCAAGCCCGAGTACTCCGCAAAATTGTTCGTCTGGATCCCCAGGAACTCCGACAGCTCCGCCAGCACCCGGCCCTCTGCATCCTGCACCAGCGCGCCAAACCCCGAAGGCCCCGGATTCCCCCGCGCGCCGCCATCGCAGTGTGCGGATATCCACCCTGCCCCGCTCTTCGGTCGATCGTCAGGAGCTTTGGGAGGAGCTTCAGGAAACAAGGTCGGGGCGGCGCTTCGGATCGACATCGACCTAGTGTACAAGCTCTGGACAGGCGAATCGCTAACCCTACATAACCTTGAGGAGGCGTGAGAAGAGAGATTAGGAGATTAGAAGATCGTCTGTGACCGGTGTTACGATCACTGCCATGTACCCGACCCAAAGCCCGGGTCACCAATCACCGGACGAATCCGAGCAGCCCAGTCCACAGTTCGCTCTAGCCACGTTGGTCAACCTCTTCGCATTCTCCCCGGACGCGATCTTCGTGACAGACGCAGGCGGTGCAATTCGTAGCGCGAACCCTCGCGCCGCGGAACTCTTCGGCTATACCCAGGCGGAGCTGATCAACCTCAGCATTGAGGATCTCGTCCCGCAGCGCTTCCGCCGCAACCACCCCGCCCATCGCGAAAATTACAACGCCCACCCGCGCGCCCGCCAGATGGGCGCACCCATGAATCTCTTCGCCCTGCGCAAGGACGGCACCGAGTTCCCTGTCGACATCATGCTCAAGCCGGTCGAGTCCGACTCCGGCCCCATCGTCCTCAGCTTCGTCCGCGATATTACCGAGCAGCGCGCCGCCCAGGATGAGCTTCGCCACAGCGACCAGATGATGCGCTCCGTCGTCGAATGCGTGCGCGACTACGCCATTTACATGCTCGACCCCGAAGGTCATGTCGCCACCTGGAATGAGGGCGGCCAGCGCATCAAGGGCTACACCGCCGACGAGATCGTCGGCAAGCACTTCTCCCGCTTCTTCATCCAGGAGGATGTGGAGCGCAACCACCCCGCCGAGCTCCTCGCCCTGGCCGCCCAGCGCGGACGCTACGAGGAAGAGGGCTGGCGCGTGCGCAAAGACGGCTCGCGCTTCTGGGCGGACACCATCCTCACCGCCATCCGCGACTCCGCCGGCCAGGTCACCGGCTACGCCAAGGTCACCCGCGACTTCACCGACCGCAAGCGTGCGGAAGAAGCCGTGATGCTGCAGCTCAGCAACGCGCTGCTCGCCAACATGGACGTCCGCAAGCTGCTCGGCGCCATCTCCGCCAGCCTCCGCGAGGTCGTTCCCCATGACAGCGCTACCCTTGGCCTCTACGACCCCGTCTCCGACCAGCTCGTCGTACAGTTCCTCAGTGCGGAGGACGGCGGCTCCACGCACGGCGAGGTACGCCTCCCAGTCACCGGCTCACCTGCGGGCGAGGCCTTCACCGCCCGCGAACCGGTGATTCTCGACCACCTTGCGGACTCGCGGTTCCCTCCGCAGAGTGTTCGTCACCTGGCCGGTCTCGGCATGCAGTCCGGCTGTTGGGTTCCCCTCATCCACCGCGGTCAGGCCATTGGCACATTAATGGTGGCAAGCCGGCTGGAGTCCTCATTTACTCAGAGCGACTCGGCCATGCTGACCCAGATCGCGGGTCAGGTCGCCATGGCCGTCAACAACGCCCTCGCCTTCCGCCAGATTGCCGAACTGCGCGACCGCCTCAGCCAGGAGAAGAAGTATCTCGAAGAAGAGATCAATCTGGAAAGCAACTTCGAAGACATCGTCGGCGAAAGCTCCGGCTTGCGCCACGTCCTCCAGGAGATCGAGACCGTCGCCCCTACCAACGCCACCGTCCTCATCCAGGGCGAGACCGGCACCGGCAAGGAGCTTCTCGCCCGCGCCATCCACCGGCTCAGCCCGCGCCACGACCGCACCTTCGTCAAACTCAACTGCGCCGCCATCCCCGCCGGCCTGCTGGAAAGCGAGCTCTTCGGCCACGAAAAAGGAGCCTTCACCGGCGCCATCGCCCGCAAGGTAGGCCGCGTGGAACTCGCCCACGAGGGCACCCTCTTCCTCGACGAGATCGGAGAGATGCCCCTCGACCTGCAGCCCAAGCTCCTCCGCGCCCTCCAGGAGCGTGAGTTCGAGCGCCTCGGTGGCACCCGCCCCATCCAGGTCAACGTCCGCCTCATCGCCGCCACCAACCGCGACCTTGCCCAGATGGTCGCGGAAAAGCAGTTCCGCAGCGACCTCTTCTACCGCCTCAAGGTCTTTCCCATCTTCGCGCCGCCCCTCCGCGAGCGCGCCAGCGACATCCCCGTCTTGACCCGTCACTTCGTCACCACCCACAGCCGCCGTATGGGCAAGACCATCGACACCATTCCCCCGGAGACCATGGAAGCCCTCCAGCGCTGGCCCTGGCCCGGCAACATCCGCGAGTTGGAGAACTTCCTCGAGCGCGCCGTCATCCTCACCCGCGGCCCCGTGCTCTACGTTCCCCTCTCCGAACTGGAGACGGCCCAGGTCCAGGTCATCGCAGACAGCGATAGCCCCACCCTCCACGCCGCCGAGCGCGAGCACATCCTCCGCGTCCTGCGCGAGACCGGCGGCCAGATCGGCGGAGACGAGGGCGCGGCCGCACGCCTCGGCCTCAAGCGCACCACCCTCAACTCCAAGATGAAGAAGCTCGGCATCGAGCGAAGTGACTATATCTAGTCTCCGCGACGAAATAACGTCATCGTCACTTCGTCACCTGTGCATGTCATCGCTCTCCTCCTCTTCCCGCCACTCCCGCTAACTCCCTCCACTCCAGTCGTTTATCCCGCGCGCTCAACATGGCCGCCGCTTTGGCGCGCCACATGCTTTATTCCATTGCGAAACGCAGGATGGACAGCGATGGTTCGAATCACCATTCAGGAAGAGTTCGATTCGATCGAGATGACGCTGGAAGGAAACGTCGCGGGCCAGTTAGTAGCCGAACTCAGCGGCACCTGGTTGCAAGCCGCACCACACTTGAGGAAAAAAATGCTGCGAATCACTGTTCACGAAGACGAAGAAACCGTAGGTATGGAGTTCGAAGGCCGTATCGCGGGCCCTTGGGTGGCAGAGATCAGTCGAGCCTGGGCAGAGACAGCCCCGCGACTGGGCCAGCGCAAGCTCTCCCTCGACCTGCGCAATGTTACCTACTCCGATTCCAGCGGCGCCCAGGCGCTGCGCGAAATCTATTCCCAGGCAGATGCCGAACTCATCGTCGGCACTCTGTGGGCCCAGTACCTGGCCGACGAAATCAAGAACGCCAACCCAGTGAACGAAGACGAGGAACCCCGCCATGGATATGACTCGTAACACTCTGAGCTGCCGCACACCCCAAACCGCTTCTGCGGGCCTGTTCCTCGAGAAGCTGTCCCCCGTAGCGCTACAGAACCTCCAGTCCATGCTCTCTCCGGTCACCTGCCCTGCTGGCAGAATTGTGTTCTCGGAGAAAGAGCCATCGGCGGGCGTGTTCGTCATCCTCTCCGGAGAGGTCAAGCTCTCCATCAACTCCCAGGACGGCCGCCGCCTCAGCCTCCGCATCGCCCGCAAAGGCGAGATCCTCGGCCTCTCCTCGGCACTCTCCGACCGTCCCTACGAGCTGACTGCGGAGACCCTCTACCCGGCAACCATCGCACCCGTCTCCCGCCAGAACTTCCTCGGCTTCCTCGCGCGCCATCCTGAGGCCTATCAGGCGGTTACAGAGGAGCTTACCCGGCACGTCCACATGGCTTGCCAGCAGTTGCGCACCGTCGGCCTCTCCGTCTCCGCGCCAGAGAAGCTCGCCCGCCTCCTCCTCGACTGGAGCGAGCAGGGCCAGACCACGGAGTGCGGCACCCGCTTCCGTTTCCCACTCACCCACGAGCAGATCGGCGAGTTCATCGGCGTCTCCCGCGAGACCGTCACCCGCACCATGGGCGCCTTCAAACACCGCCGCCTGGTCGCGTTCCAAGGATCTATGATTACCATCCCAAACGGGTCCGCTCTGGCAACCTACGCCCGCGGCTGACCTCCCTTCCCCCTGTCCCACCTCTCCAGCCGGTCCGCAAGGGTCCGGTCCCGCCAGAAAATAGGAATCGGCCGCGCACCTTGCGGCCGCTTACCTTTTAAGACTCCGCCGGTCTATCCATCAGGATCCATTTCCTGACTACCGGAGTCAGAACCATGAATGCAGATGCTTTGAGCCTGGAAGCCGGCGGGCAGCTCGCACCGGCGCTTTCGGCTGTTGCCGGCGGCGCCCACCGCAGAAGCGCGAGTACCTTTCCCCCGGCTGCACGTATCTCCGCACTGCTCAACGCGACCGCCATCTCGTGCGCGGCCACGCTGGGAGCGATAGAATCGTCCCCAGCGATGCCAAAGGCAGCGGCCCACACAGGATCGAAGACCGACAGGAACGGCGGCAAGCTCACGCAGGCGCAGCTCGACGCCCGCGCGCTCCAGCGCACCGAGGATGACGACCTCATCCGCGAGGCCCAGCGCGGCGACCGCTCCGCCTTCGACTCCCTCGTCCGCCGCTACGACCAGTCCGTCCTCCGCCTCGGGCTCCACATGCTCGGCAACGAGCAGGATGCCCAGGACGTCCACCAGGAGGCGTTCCTCAAGGCCTACCGCCACCTCGGCAACTTCCGCTTCGAGTGCTCCTTCTACACCTGGCTCTACCGCATCGTCACCAACCTCTGCCTGGACCACCTCCGCCGCCGCAAGAGCCGCCGCGAAGACCCGGCTACCATCCTCGACTCCCGCGGCGACGAGATGGACCTGATGGCCAACATCTCCGACACCCGCTCCATGGCCAACCCCGCCCGCGAACTCGACCGCAAACGCATGGGCGAAAGCATCAACGATGCGCTCTCCCAACTCACCCCCCGGGAGCGCACCGTATTCGAGCTCAAGCACTACCAGGGACTGAAACTCCGTACCATTGGCGAAATGTTGAGCACCACTGAGGAAACCGCAAAGAACACGCTCTTCCGGGCCACCCGCAAGCTGCGGGCCCACCTGGCAGACCTGAAAGAACGCAAGGCATAAAACAAAAGGGGCAGACACCAAAGACCCGAAAATCGGCTCTTCGCCCGCTGGCGATGAGCTGAAAATAGAAATCTCCAAAGCCGCATTGGCTGTTTTAGCTGGTGTCTCTGAAGTAAGTGGCATTGTTCCTGAATGCTTGTCATTTCCTGAATGCTTGTCATTCTGAGCGTAGCGAAGAATCCCCGTATTTCGCTCCGCCCACGGACAATTTCAGGCTCCAATGATGCCCACACCTTCAGAGGCAGGACACTAACGGCGAAAAGCTAACCGCTGCTTCTTCCGAGGCTAGTTGAGGTATCGCAATGAAGTGCGACGTAGCGCAGCAAAATATCGTTCTTGTCACCTATGGCGAGTTGCCCGATGAGCAGATGGCCTCACTGGAGCACCACCTCGCCGAGTGCGAAGACTGCAACCGCGAGCTGAAGGCCCTGCTCGCCATGCACGAGGCCCTCGCCTACCGGCCCGTGCTGGACCCTTCGCCCAATCTGCTCGCGCACTCCCGCATGCGGCTGGACGAGGAGTTGGACGCGATTCCCCCGCATGGCTTCCTCACCCGCCTGCGCAGCAACCTCTTCGGCTGGCTCGGTCACGTGCAGAGCGCCCCGGCGCTGGTCACGCTCCTCGTCGGCGTCGGCTTTCTCGCCGGTAACTTCACCAACCGCTATCAGATCGCGCACCAGCCCAAACTCCCCGGCACCGTCCTCTTCACCCACCCTGCCGACGGCACCATCGCCAACATCAGCAGCATCGTCCAGACGCCCAACTCGGAGATCGTGCAGGTATCCTACAACCGCGTCGTCCCGGAGACCATGCAGGGTTCGCTCGACAACCCCGCCATCCGCAATCTGCTCCTCATTGGCTCCCAGACCGCAGCCAACAACGCCATCCGCACCAACTCGGTCACGCTGCTCGCCACCGAGTGCCGCAACGGGCACCAGTGCATCGCCACCCCCGATGGAACCGGCATCCGCAACGGCCTGCTCGTCAGCCTGCGCAGCGACAAGAATGCCACCGTCCGCCTGGCCGCGCTGGAAGGCCTGCAGCCCTACGTGGCAGAAGACCAGCGCGTCCGCGACGCCGTGCTCGGCGCCCTGATGCACGACCCCAGCGCCGATGTCCGCGCCCACGCCATCAGCCTGCTCGGGCCCGTGCAGTCGGACTCCAGCGTCCGCCAGGCGATGCGCACCGTCTCCACCACAGACGCCAACCCATATATCCGCACGGTCAGCACCCAGGCGCTGGCAGGCACATCGGCTATCCAATAGCACCATAAGGAATCGGCACAACACGCAACCGCAGCCAGACACAAGAACGAGGGCATGGACGCAATGAGAAGGGCAGCCGCTTACGGATTGATTCTGCTGGCAGCTTACGCCGCACCCGCGCTGGCCCGCGCGCCGCAGAGCGATGCCGGCGGCCGCATCGTCCTCTTCTTCCTGAGTGGAGCCACGACCACCGCCCGCACCCAGCAGGGCTATCTCGGCATCGATATCCGCGATGTCACGGACGACCAGCTCGCCACGCTCAAACTCAAGGAAGCTCGCGGCGCGGAGATCGTCCTTGTCGACCACGATGCCCCCGCGGGCAAGGCCGGCCTCCGCGAGCACGATGTCGTCCTCCAACTCAACGGCCAGCCCATCGAGGGCCAGGAGCAGCTCCGCCGCATACTCCACGAGTCGCCGCCCGGCAGAGCCATCCAACTCGTCATCAGCCGCGACGGCCAGCAGATCACTGTCACCACCCAGATGTCTACCCGCGAAGAGGTCGACCGCCTGGCCTGGGAGCAGCACCTCACCGCCGCAGATCCACAGGCCCCACAGGCCTTAGCGCCAGAGAATACCGACCCCGTCAGCCCATCCCCTACCATCTCTCCCGCGGCCCGCACCGGCAACAGCTTCATCGGCACCCTGCTCATGAGCCCGTCTTACACAGGAGCCATGCTGGAGCAGATGAGCACCCAGCTCGCGGACTTCTTCGGCGTCAGCAGCGGCATCGGCCTGCTGGTCCGCAGCGTCGAACCCAACTCTCCGGCGGCCGTGGCCGGAATGCGCGCCGGCGACGTCGTCCTCCGCGCCAACGCCAACCCCGTTGCCAGCAATGGCGACTGGGCCAGGGCCATCAAGAACTGCCACGGGCAGCCGATTTCCATCGTCATCATGCGCGACAAGCAGGAGCACACCCTCAGCCTGAGTCCCGATGGCAAAAAACGCTGAAGCCTGGACGCCCCCGAACCCCCCAGTCTCCCAACCTCCCAACCTCCCAACCGTAC
>Ga0302200_10002667_pt1 | contig 15604 bp, 11 predicted proteins | sample II_Bog_N3_1_FD_194585 | JGI IMG/M metagenome (GOLD analysis project Ga0302200, IMG submission 194585) | Peat permafrost microbial communities from Stordalen Mire near Abisko, Sweden - II_Bog_N3_1 | ecosystem: Environmental > Terrestrial > Soil > Wetlands > Peat | place: Sweden: Abisko... | reverse complement strand
TGATGGCCACCCATCCCCACTTCCTCAATCTTTCGCCGTTCCGATTTTCAAACCTCAGTGGTGGTCTCGCCGGTCTTGGAGCGGGCTTTCCGTTAGCTGTCTATCTCTTTATCGGCTGGGAGAACTCTGCTTCGCTTGCTGAGGAAACAGAGAATCCGCGGATCAATGTTCCGCGCGCGTTGATAACAGGTACGCTGGCAATAGGCGTGTTCTATATCTTTCTGGCCTACGCAACCACGGTTGGATTCAGCATGAATCAACGCGCTCTCGGCGCATCGCAGGTCCCTTTTATCGATGGGCTGCGGAACTCGGCGCCATCGCTTCTGGCTGTAGCCTACGTTGCCGGCATCACCAGCATTCTTGGCTCGCTTATTGGCCTCGTAAACTCTCAGTCACGAATCCTCTTCAATTCCGGCCGTGAAGGTCTGCTCCCTGCGGTACTCGGCAAGATCCATCCGCAACACCAGACTCCCCACAGCGCAACGTGGACCTTCCTGGCCATTACAGTCCTGCTCGTCCTCGGATTCGGATTGCTCGACGGAGTGTCGCCGCTCAATTACTTCGGCTTCGCCGGCACACTCGGCACCATTCCCATCATCATTACTTACATGCTTACAAACTTGGCGCTGCCGGTTTACGTAATCCGCCACCATCGCAGTGAGCTTGATCCGTTTCGCCATATCCTGCTGCCGGCCGCAGGCACGCTTGTCATGCTGGTTCCTCTTTGGGGACTCGTACAGCCGGGCCAGCCGTGGCCCTACAATGTATTTCCGTGGGCTGCTTTCGGGGTTCTTGCTCTGTCTATGGTCTACGGTATCTTGATCGCGCGAAGGTCACCGGGTCTGGCGGCCCGTATTGGCGCTTATGTTGCGGATCAATAAAACCAACGTTTCAGTTGTTAGGGAGGTAGATGCTATGAGCCCAGTTCTTTTTCGCGGCGCAAGTATTTGGGACGGAAGCGGTGCAGCGGCTTTTCCCGGCGATGTCCTTGTTGAAGGCACGAGAATCAAAGCAATCGCGCATGCCCCGGAACGTCTGGCGGTGGACGGCGCGATCGTCATCGAGGCTCGCGGAAGGACCCTGATGCCGGGGCTCGTGGAAGGCCACGCTCACATCTCCTTTGGGGGAGCCGTGAATGACTCCGACCTCGGCAACATTCCTCCCGAAGAACATGTGCTGCTTACGGTGCGCAATGCCAAGACTCTGCTCGATCACGGATTCACCAGCGCCTACAGTGCGGCTACGTCAAAACTGCGTCTCGACGTGGTCATTCGAAACGCCGTTAATGCAGGGCAGTTTCCCGGTCCCCGTATTCGTGCCGGAAGCCCGGAGATTACGGTCACCGGTGGCCTCGGCGACGAACGCAAAGCACATATGTACTACGAAAGCTTCGGCCTCATCGCAGACGGTCCTGAAGAGATCACCAAGGCCGTACGCTTGTGCTGTCGTGAAGGCGTTGACAACATCAAGCTCAACATTTCCGGTGACGACCTCAGCCCGGCCGCTCACGGCGGTCTCACGGTCATGACTGAGAAGGAGATTCAAACAGGAGTAAATGTTGCGCGCGATTTCGGCAAACGGGTGAACTGCCACGCCCGTGCCGCGGAATCGGTAAAACGCGCTGTGCGCTGTGGGATCGACGTGATCTATCACTGCGAGTCGGCAGACGAAGAAGCTATCGATCTGCTCGAGTCGGCTAAAGATCGCATCTTTGTCGGGCCGGCAATCGGCATCATTTACAGCACCCTCTACGAGGGCGAAAAGTTTGGTTTCTACCGCGACTCAGAAGTGGGACGAAAGATGCAGCGCACCATCGATACGACGGCTGCGGTCTACACCGAGCTCCGCAAGCGGGGTGTGCGCGTTCTCATAGGCGGAGACTACGGCTTCGCCCAGTCACCGCAAGGAGACAACGCCCGCGACCTGAAGCATTTTGTCGACCTGCTGGGTTTTTCACCCAGCGAGGCGCTGCAATGCGGCACCCGCATCGGAGGCCAGGTAATGGGAATGGGCGACGAACTCGGACAAATCAAGGAGGGTTACATTGCCGATTTGCTCCTGGTCGATGGCGATCCACTCAAGGATGTTGACCTTGTTGTACATGAGAAGAATCTGCACGCCATCATGAAGGAAGGATCGCTTTATAAGGACATTTCCGTGAATAGTGCTCATGAGCAATCAGGCCATCCCGATCTTGTTTGCAAATGAAGTATTCCCATGGTCTGCTTCCAGCGACAGCAACGGCTTCTGGCGGAGATCGCCGTTTTTGGGACAATAGGGCCGTGCATAAAGGCGCGGCGCTTATCTTGCGCCCTGAATCAAGTACGATTTCTCGAAACGGTAGGTAACAGGTATGCCGGTATGCTTATGCGGCATCAGTCATCCCGAACCGTGCAATTTCGAGATTCACTATGCCCGGTCCGGGTCGGTGTGCAAGATGTGTGCCGGGAGAAGGAAGGCCTCTTTTGAAGGAGATCAAGATCCACGCAGCAGAATAGGTGAAGCCTCGGTCAACTGATAATTGAACATTCTTAGGGGCTAGAGTCGCGCAAATTAATCGGACTACATCCGCAGGCTGCGATGATCTTCGGGCCACTCGTGCCGTGGATACCTGCGCATCAGTTCGCGGCGAACCTCGGGATAGAGCCTTATCCAGAATCCCGCCAGGTCCGTCGTGGTTTGCACCGGGCGCTGATTCGGCGCGAGCAGATGAAGCACGACCGGCGTGCGCTTTGGACCCAGTCGCGGAGACTCATCCATGCCGAAGAAGTCCTGAAGTCGTGAAGCGATCCACGGAGTCTTGCCTCGTTCGTAGTGAATCTTGACCTGTCGGCCGGCCTTGAGGCGCAGAGTTCGCGGGGCAATTTCATTGAGATTGGGCACACCGAGCCGCTGTTCAAGCCACGAAAGGAAACGACCGCTCGCGCTCTTCAGCTCCGCGAAACTACGGTAGCTGTGGCAAAACTCCCTGAAGCGGTCTGGAATGTGGGGCGCCTCGATACCCGCGAATTCGAGGCGACCGAAAAGATCCTCGAGTAGAACTTCGTCTACGAATTGCCCGATGCCCGCTTCGAGAGCCTTCTCTGCAAGAAGTTGGCCTGCGGCATCCTTGTCGGATGGCGCGCCAATGGATTGCTCGAGAACCAGGCTGTCGTACATCAAGCGGCTCACGGCATCGACCCGCTCCGCCTGGCGATTCCATATCAGTGCGGTTTCATCACGCACATGTTCTGGAAGGTAATCGAGGAGCCACTCCGGTTCTATGCGTGCGAGGAGGCGGACTTGCGGCAACGGCTTTTCAGAGCGATTTTCCGCATCGAGGGCCAGCATCAGCGGGAACGGAGGCGTTTCTCCCACGATCTCCGCGGAGGCGCCATTGGCCAGCATCACCTGGTTGCCGGACCTGCGTTGCGCGACACGATCGGGAAAACCCATCAAGAGCGATTGCAGCAATGCTTCATCATTATTCGCTTGTGGCCGAGCGGGCTTTATGAGTCGCAGCAGATGTTTGAGTTGCTGCCGCGCCACTTCGCCCAGCGGCTTCTCGATAGTTTCGAGCACATCGTTATGTTCGATGCGCTCGCGGGCGCCGAGCAGCGCCGCGACCACGCACGCCGCATATCCTACGCCGCGCTCCATCGCCTCGTCGATCACGCGGGAAAGGCGGGGATGGAGGGGAAGTCGCATCAACTTGCGGGCATCCACTCCGCGGGTCAATAGAAGGTTCAATAATCGCTCGGCGCAGTCGACGGCCGAATCGGGCGGAGGGTTGAGCCACTCGATCTGCCGTGGATCGTCAATTCCCATGGCCCGCAACGAGAGGCAAAGCTGGGCGAGGTCGCTGCGCAAGATTTCCGGTGACTCAAAGTCCGCGCGCCCCTGGTAATCCATCTGGGAATAAAGACGCACCAAGCGACCGGGACCGTTGCGCGCGGCGCGTCCTGCACGCTGCCGGGCCGAGGCCTTGCTGATTCGGCTGATGCTCAGCGTCGGCAGACCTGTCCATTGCGAGTAGGTGGCCATGCGCGCCAGGCCGCTGTCAATTACGGTATTCACACCATCAATGGTGATCGAACTCTCAGCTACGTTCGTCGACAGGATCACCTTGGGCAGCGAAGACGGCGATACCGCGCGATCTTGCTCGGACGGTGACAGGTCGCCATGCAACGGCATCACGATTCGGTTGAATTTGCGCGCGATTGGTTCGCAAGCCCTGGCGGCGCGGCGAATCTCTGCTGCGCCCGGTAGGAAGACGAGAACGTCACCGGCCTGCACCGCGCGCAGAACCTTTTCTACTGCTTCACTCACTTGGTCATGCAGAGGCGCCGGCGAATATGGCGCGTACTCGACAGACAGTTCAAACTGCCTGCCGTTCGAGCGCAGCACCGGGCAATCCCCAAGAAACTGCGCTACAGGCGCAGTCTCCAGCGTGGCCGACATCACAACGATGTGTAATTCAGGCCGCCGCTGCTGCAGACGATTCAGCAATGCCAGCGCCAGATCGCTTTCAAGGTGCCGCTCGTGGAACTCGTCGAGAACGACGGCGCTGACTCCACGCAAATGAGGATCGGAAAGCAGGCGGCGCGTCAGGACACCTTCGGTTACAAAGTGCAGGCGCGTTTCGGGCCCAGCCAACCGTTCATACCGCACCTGGTAACCAACCGTGCGGCCGGCTTCTTCTCCGAGCTCCCATGCCACACGTCGGGCAGCCATGCGAGCGGCAATGCGCCGTGGCTCCAAAACGATCACGTCGCCGCTCACGATCCGCAACAACGCTGCAGGAATGCGTGTGGTCTTCCCGGCGCCGGGTTCGGCCTCAATGAGGAGATTCGGTGTCCGTTCCAGGGAGGCCAAAACCTCAGGGATGAGGAGATCGATAGGGAGAGAGACCTGGTGGGACACATCTATCATCCAATCGCATACCATCAGCTGTGTCAATTTCATCGGCAGAGCTTCGGAGGCAATTCAATGCGGACCAGTCACATGCTCGGTCCGCGCAATAATCTGCCCAATTTGCGGTGCACAATTCACCTGTAGCCTGCAGTTGGGCACATAGCCTGCACACCTGGAGCCGGGGAGATCAGGATTTATGGGCATCCGCGAGGAGCGATATTGATCGAGGGCGTTGGTGCCCGCAACTGAATTGCGAGCGCGGTACGGATCGGGGGTGAGAAGGACTTTGCGGGAATTATCAAGGTGCTATCGGCTAAATTGACAATTTCCATTCGACCTGACTCTGCCCAGATCCTTAGTTCAGCAACACACCCTGATTCGGACGGTCCAGCGAGAACGTCGGTATCTCAATATCAAAGCGATCACCACTCTCACTCTCCATCTGGTAGGCCCCGCCCATCATCCCCGACGGGGTGTCGAGGGGCGCGCCACTCGTATATTTATAGATCTCGCCGGGTTTGAGCACTGGTTGTTCGCCAACTACACCTGGGCCCTTGACCTCCGTCAGTTCGCCACGTGCATTCGAGATCATCCAATGGCGGCTCAGCAATTGCACCGTTTCCTCTCCCCGATTCTCAATGGTCACTCGATATGCCCAGAAATACTGTGAGTCGTCCGGCGATGATCTTGCGTCAAGGTAAAACGGCTCAACGCTTACCGCTATTCCTCTTGTGTTTGCCGTGTACGGCTTTCGATCTGCCATAAAGATAGCTTAGAGCAAACTCGGCGAAGGGAACATGTAATCAAGTTGTGCATAGTTCAGGTGAGACGGTGTTGCCGCCTGCCAAACCATGTGGCTAGCTCCGTTTCTCTGTCGACACAAAGCCGTCCACTCACTCGCCGGGGACGGATAGGTCTTCAAGAGTTGGCCACGGTTTTCCGAGCCAGTGCCCGAGAAAAACCGTTTCCCGGGCATTGGCTCGTATTTATATATAGGCGTCGGCCGGCCTCGTTTGTCGGCGGATCATTGGCCGTCCGCAAACTCGGCGATGCGGCATGGATAATCAACTGTTGTCGGAAGCTGAGTCCGGAGTTCAGGCGCATTTGAAAATTATCGATGCAAAGAGCGGTAGTTTGGTAAAGGATTTCCCCGCAGTGGATGCGGCGACCTACGAGCCCTCTGGCTCGGTTTTCCACGCATACTTAGAAGCCGTTCCACGCATAAGTCCTGACAAACCACGCATACTTACCATCCGGTCCAGCACTTTTGGTGTGTCTGGATGTGCTAGTTTTGTGTCATTTTCCAGGGCGAACTCGGAAATAAACTGGCACAAAAGCAAGGCATGAGTCAGTTTGTAGGAAACCTGTTTTCAACGCATTGCAGCGTATGGCAAGACCTAAAGCGCTGAAAAGCCCTCAATCCATCTGGCTTGAGGGCTTTTTCCTTTTAAGTTTTTTAAAATCATGGTGCGCCCGGAGAGATTCGAACTCCCGACCTACTGATTCGTAGTCAGTCGCTCTATCCAGCTGAGCTACGGGCGCACTGGAACGACGAGGAACTCATATAGATTAACAGGGATAAAGCGGTGGCGCAACGCGGTTTGAGATGAGGCGGTGCACTCGTCGAGGCCTGACCGCCCTGCCATCGCAAAGCCTCGTTCCGCCCTGCTTTTACGTCACTGGCGACTGCGGAAAGCTGCGACGCCTGACACTCGTCCCGCAACAGGAACCTCAGTCCGGAAAACGCCGGAAACCGTGTCACAGACGTAAAGGCAAGGATGATCGGAGGTTTAGCATCGCTCAAACCTGAATTCTGCACCAAAAACGCACAGCCTAAACCCCTAGCCAACCGCAGCCAGTTGTGTTAATGTACTGGTTTGCCAGCCTCTCGGATCGCTCAATAAGAGCAACAACATCAGGCAGTTGGAGCAGGGTGGGGCGGCGGAAGCGGAAACGGAATGCCCGATTACATCTATCTCCTGGAAAACCGGCTCTCGGCTGACCAGCGCCAGGCGCTCGACAGGCTTAGAGATGTCGCCAGGGAGGCCGGCACTATCCTCTTCCTTACCGGTGGCGCTGTTCGCGACCTCACCAGCGGACATGCTGTGCGCGGACTTGAAGTCGCAGTTCAGGTAAATAGCCTCAAGTTAAAGAAACCACTCGAGAAGATGGGCGCAAAAGTGTGGGGCGAGGACGAAGCAAGCCGTACACTCTACCTGTGTTTTCCGGGGACTGTGCGGGTTGACCTGGTGAGCACGCACCGGGTGGAGTATCCGAAGCCCGGCAAGCCGGTTTTTCACCCGTCATCCATTCAGGAAGATCTTCGCCGCCGCGACTTCACGACAAATTCCATGGCGATTTCGCTCAACGAGGGTTCCTTCGGGCTACTCATGGACCCCCTGAACGGCGCAGCCGACATCGAATCGCGGACGTTGCGGTTGGTTTCGAATTACGGCTTCCTTGAAGAACCGTCGCTGATGATTGCGGCCACGCGCTTGAAGGCGCGCCTGGGCTGGGAGATGGACCAGCGGACTCAGGCTAGGTATGACTACGCCAAAAGCGAGAACGTGATTGAGTATTTATCTGACCATGCACGCAGCCTGGAACTGGAACAGATTGGCCACGAAGAAGACGGCCTGAAGGTTCTGCGCGCGCTTGACGCTGAGGGCTGGATGAAGGTCCTGTTCCCGGCGTGGGCCCCTGCCAAGGCCGACGAAGATAAATTGAAGGCACTGCACGATCTGGCTGTCGAACTGCTGATGCAAGGCGTACATGCCGACATGTCGGCAGGGCAGATGCAACTGCTGACCGCGAAGCTGGCTCCCAAGGACCTGAGCGCCCTGAAGAAGTTAATGGTGCGGCCCGGATTTGTGGAAGAGTGGAACGACCTGGACGCGATTGCCGCCGGATTCGCCAAGGTGCTGATGGCCAAGCAGAATGCCACGCCCTCGGCAGGTTTCAAACAGTTCACGAGCTATGATCCTGAAGCTGTTCTTTGGCTCGGCTTTACCAGCAAGGCCGCGGCTGTTCGCGAGCGGTATGAGCAGTTCCTCAAGGTATGGCCCGAGGCTCGGCAGCGGATTCCACACGCGCTGATGCAGGAGATGCGGATTACCCAGGAATTGCCGGGATACAAAGATCTGGTACAGGCGATTTTTCTGGAATTGATTGACGGCAAGTTGACCACGCCAGAGGAGATGCGAGCCTACCTGGAGCCGCATTCGCCGCCGGCTCCGCCGCCGCCGGTAAGCGTGAAGCGCACGCGGGCCAAGCGGGGCGCGGAGGCGCGGATCAAGGAACGCGAACTCGAGGATGAGGACGAGGCGGAAGACGCGCCGGAGGGCGGCGACGATCTTGATGACCTTGGCGGCGACGAGGACGAGTTGGATATCGGGCTCGGCGGCGGCCGCGTGGACGATGAGGCCGCCGATGAATCCGAGGATGAAGACGCCGACGATGCTGACGACGAAGAGGAAGCTCCTCGCCCCAAGACGTCTGCGAAGAAGGGCGCGGCCGAACCGAAAGCATCAAAGTCGGAGGCCAAAACAGCGGCTAAGCCTGTTGCACAAAAGGTCGAGCCGGCGACGACGAAGTCCGAAGCGAAAAAGCCCGCAACCCCGGCCCAGCCAGCCGTGCCGGCTCCGTCGGCAAAGCCCGCTGCTGCGGCGAAGGCGGATGAGGTTGCCAAGGCATCGGCAAAGCAAGCTGCTCCGGCTAAGACCGCTGCGGTAGTCAAGACGCCGGCAAAGCCGATGGCGCAGGCTAAGGCTCCGGTAAAGAAACCGGCTCAACCGGCCAAATTGGCGAAGCCGGTAGCCAAGCCGGTTGCAAAGAAGGCTGCAGGGAAGAGCCCTGCCAAGACTGCGCCCGCCAAGGCTGCAAAGGCGAAAGCGCCGGCTGCGAAACCACACAAAAGCGCCGCGCCCGCTAAACATGCCGCGAAGAAGCCTGTGCCTAAGGCAGCGTTGAAGAAGAAAAAGCGGTAGCGGCAAGCTTCGACGCGTTAATAAATCCTGCCCGATGATGCTCCGATTCGGTGAGGCTTCGGCGCCATAGTTGCGCTCCTGGCTTTGGGCGGGTCGGCAATCTGATCAAAAAACTTGAAGCACAAAACAGCCTAAAAAATGGGTTGGAAGGCCGTTTTGCGTTGTTTCAGGCGCTAATCGACCCCAATGTAACAGATTCTGCGCTGTTACATTTTTGCAAGTGATTGAGCGGGTCGGCTGGAAATCTTGCGGGATTTTTGATCGCCGGCATTCTCTTCTACCGTCACCTTCTTCAAGCAGGTTAAAGTAAGAGAAAGCAGACCTAAGCCCGGATGGCGAAATTGGCAGACGCAGCGGACTTAAAATCCGCAGACCCTAACGGGTCGTGGGGGTTCAAGTCCCCCTCTGGGCACCAGCAAGAATCCCACAAAATAAGCGGTAGATGGCCTTGAGTCCTGGACGAGAAACACTCCGCGACAAACGCGGCGGACTTCGAGCCTGATCTAAACGCAAGCGTAAAGTCTATCCCGCTGAAACTGTTTAGCTTATTCAAAATGCTAGAGCGAACAAGACTTGCACATCTGTTACACATTTTCATGTCTATTCGTTCTTAGCGGCCTTCCTGCTATTTGGGAACTGCTGGCAGATCTGAGTTGTGTCGATGGGTAAGTGCAGAAGCTGAAGTCAAACCGTTCGATGGCAGTACTTTTCGCAGACGCTTAATTTCTGCTCGAAGAGCGTTGTTCTCTTCTTCGGGATCACGTCCTGGAAAAGGCATCTGCCAGCCTTCAGCCATAGCATTCTTAATCCCGTGTCAAACTTGTCTTCCCAAAACCTATCGCCGAACTCTTGTCTGTTCCACAATTGGCCTTGGGTCCAGTTTGTCGAGAATCTCCATAAACTTGGGCCTGTTCTTGAAGCGCAGTCGTATGTCTGCGAGCAACCCATCCCATTCTCTGTTCCGATGAAGCCCTCGAAAAATGGGCCGCATCTTCCGTAGGTAACCAGCAACCGCCTCGTAAGCGGAAGCGCTAGCGTGCGGTAGATGATCGTCCACGCGCTGACGATATATTGCAAGCGACCGCTCGGGATGCGATTCAGTCACCGCGGCCGCCACGCGATCTCCGTAGCCGCCCGAGCCATACCATTCCATGCTTCCTCGATACTTTTGTCCGGCAGACATGGCGTCGTACCAACGGAGCACGTCATCTTGCCGATGGTCGGCAATGGCCATATCAATCAGCACATCAAAATGTGAGCTCGCTGGCCGGCTAAATTTGGATCCGTTGGTCAATAGCGGAAGCAGATAGTCCGGCACTGGCAGCGGCCATTCTGCATTCGCTGCGCACTTCACCGATGCCTTACCTGGCGACGACAGGGGAGAGACGCCGGTCTCGAGGAAGTTGAGCGCAATGCGGCGAATGCTGTTTTTGCAGCCGGCTTTGGCTGCAGCCTTGAGCAACTGCTGAAAGCTTTCGCGGCTGGGATGAGTGAAGAATCCCAAAGCCGCATGAGCCGCGGCGATTGGCCATTGCCTTCGCTGAACCGCCATTTGGCCCAGTAGCCTTTCCAGGCTCGACGCGATGCCGGGCAGCTTTGCGACTGTCTTTTCGATTCCCTCGGCCGCCCAGCGCTGGGCCTCGTCGTACCGCTTCATCTCGATCAAGCGTTGGACCAGCCGTTCGTAGCTGCCGGAGACGCGGGCTTCCTGTTCGCACACTGTAAGAATCTCGTCGTTGCGCCCCGCATTCTCAAGCGCTCGGATCAACCAGTCGGCAATGCGCTCGTGCTGGTATTTTCGAGAGAAGGGATCATCTTCCCTCACAGGCGACTTCGCGCGCTGAGTCATAACATCGGCGACTTCGGACCATGCAGACTTGTCGACAGTCATCTCTAGAACTGCGTCGGCAGCATCGTTGACAATGCCATAGTCGTCCCGCAGATGCGCGTCAATGGCGAAAAGCAGTTTACGCGCTGGTGTGAGCGTTGATGCAACTACGGCTTCAAAGATCGCCGGCAGGCATTCGCCCACGGCTTCCGCGGTTTCGCCCTCATCGTTCGATTGGCCGATCTGCTCGTTGCCCAACGTCATGATTTCTGTTCCCAGGCGCACCACGGCGTCAGGATGCCCGAGTTCAAGCAACCGTTCCAGGCGATGTTTCACTCGACTGTAGTCCGGCCTCTGTCCCTCACCCGTCCAACTGTTTCGCCAGCCGGCCTCTGAAGCGACGAGTCTGAGTTCTTTCCGCGTTTCGGTCACCAGGCGGTCAACATTACCCTCGCCCAATGCAATGCGATCGCTGAACTCCTCTCGCAACTCAAGAAAGCGCTCGGTGAGTGACCAGACCAACGCCACTAGTTCCTCGCGGTTCTTGGCTTCGATATGCTTGCGTATCTTTTCGTCTGTTGCCTTGCGCGCTTTCTTTTCGGAAACCGCCAGGTGCCGATGACGGTGGACATAGAATTCTTCATCGACTTCATCACCTTCGGAATCCATGCCGAGTTCGAGATCGTCCACGTCATCCTTGTCTGCGTCGCCGGTCTCGTCGGCAAGGAGTTCCCAGCGGTCATCGTCCTGGTTTGCTATGGGAGTTTTCTCACCGCCACTCAATCTTTGAAGATATTCGGCCACTACCGCAACAGCATGTTTGCAGCCGCTGGCGCCCACCGGGCAGGTGCAGCGCGAATAGAGAGTATCGCCCTTTTTCGCCGACTGCTCACACCAGACTTTCACCGCGTAGCGTTCTCCGCCCGGGACGGTGGCCAACAGCCAGCCGTCTTCCGAGATCGCGAGGTCATGGACGCGCCCTTGCCTCTGGTAGACTCTGCCTCGTTCAACCGAGCGCGAACCCGCCCATTCGGTCAGATCGTCCCAACTCAGGACATTCCAACCCTCATTTCGGGAGACCTTATGTTCCTTTCCCTTTACCGCGCGTTGTTGCTTTGAACTCATGCATTTCATCCTGAGCTGATTAAGTGTTGGCCACTACGATGAAGCCGGTGATGATGGCAGGGGAGGATACGGTTCCCCGCGAAGGCTCTTATCGTCAGCTCTTCGATAATAAAAGGATGGTGGCATTTCGTTACATCATCAAGCCCAATTTCGATTCATCGATTGAACCTCGAAAGCGTGATCTGACGGCTGCGAGGGAATTTCATAGCGAACCCTCAACTGTGCAGGGTGGCCGTCGCCTGCGTGACGCGGTAAGCATCGGCAGGCTAAGCGATACCGATTGAATGCGTGGGGGTGGACATATTTTATAAAGTCCTATATATTGGACCATATATGGTTATAAGGCTTTATATATGGAGCCTTAAAGATGAGATCGAGTGTATCAGATGTCTTGCCCCCCGCCGTCAAGCGGTCGCTGATCAAATTCGGCAGCGATCTTGCGACCGCGCGGCGGAAACGTGGACTTACTATCCTTGCCGTCGCCGAGCGCATGGGCGTCGCCAAGAATACCTATCTGCGCGCCGAGAAGGGCGACCCTCGGGTCGGCCTTGGCGTTTATGCGATGGCACTTTTCGTTCTGGGCTTTGGCAGCCCTCTTGGAACACTTATCGACGTGAGCCGCGACGACACCGGCCTTCTGCTCGATGAAGAACGTCTGCCCAAGCGCGTGCGCATGAAGAAAGCACGGGTGCCCCAGTCATGAAGCGGACCATTGACGTTGTGCTCGGCGAGAAGCAGCAGGTCGGCACGCTGCGTTACGACCTGCAAGGGCGTCGTGAAAACGCTGCTTTCGAGTACGGCGCAGGTTGGCTCGGCGACCCTGCTCATTTCTCTCTGGGGCCGACGCTTACTCTCCAGGCGGGACCGCAGTTTCATCGCAAGTCGAAAGACGGTTCACTCTTCCATGCAGCGATTGCCGACACAGAGCCTGATGGATGGGCGAGGCGTGTCATTCTGCGCGATCACGCCAAACGAAGACAGGAATTGCGCCGTGAAGGAAAAGAAGGAGAGGCGCATCCGCTCAACGCGCTTGATTATTTGTTGGCCGTGGATGATTTCAGCCGTGTCGGCGCGCTTCGTTTTCGCGACGAAGACGGCGTGTTCCGGCGCGCGCAGGACGAAGGACGCAGGACCGCTCCGCCACTCGTCGAACTTGGGCATCTGCTTAGCGCGTCGCGTGCTGTCGAGGCGAACAAAGAGACGGCAGCGGACCTTGCGTATTTGCGCGGACGCGGTACGTCACTCGGCGGCATGCGCCCGAAATGCACGGTTATCGACGAAGACGGAGCACTCAGCATCGGCAAGTTCCCCAGCATCGCGGACGAGCGCGCCGTCACCAAGGGAGAAGTGCTAGCTCTTACGCTCGCCAAAAACGGTGGGATCAATGCAGCCGCGGCGCGTGTCGTCGAGAGCCAGGGATTGCCCGTCGCGCTGATCCGCCGCTTCGACCGGCGTGGCGACGGACAACGCCTGATGTACGCCTCCGCCGCCACGATGCTGGGCGTCGAGCCGACGGAACCCGACGAACATTCCTACACCGAGATTGTGGACGCAATCCGAGTGCACGGGGTCGACGCACAAGCCGATATCGAAGAGTTGTGGCGCCGTATTGCCTTCTCGATTCTGATTACGAATGTTGACGACCACCTGCGCAATCACGGCTTCTTACATGAAGATCGGGAATTCTGGCGGTTGTCGCCCGCCTTCGATATCAACCCGTCACCCGAGCGCGTGCGCGAATCGAAAACCTGGATATCCGACGACGCGGGCCCTGACATGACCATCGACGCCCTTATGTCCGTGATTGCTTATTTCCGCATCACGAGCGCGCGTGCCAAGGAGATATTGAGTGAAGTTGTGCACGCCGTGGACAACTGGCGCATGACCGGACACAGTATCGGCATGAGTGACGGAGAGCTTGAGCCCTTCGTGGACGCCTTCGAGCACAGTGAGCGTGACGCCGCGAAGAAGCTTTTCTGAAGTGAACACCGGCTTAATCGAGCATTGCGACTAAGGTCGCAAATTCACGGCGAAAACCAAAACTTATACACTGACTTACACAGCTTCACGGAAACGATTTATAAGTTATTTTTTTTCATCAAGATCAAACGTCACGCAGGGGACTCAAAATCCGCAGACCCTAACGGGTCGTGGGGGTTCAAGTCCCCCTCAGGGCACCAAAGAAGAAATTGAAGCTGGGGCACTTTAAGCTGAGAAGTCTAATCGTGCTTATTGCAGGGTTTATGGGGCACATGGTGCAAAATACAAAGAACTAAGAACCTTGGCTGAAACGGTGAAAGATCAACTGATATTGCACTCATAGGATATCGATGACCCGACCAGAGCTTCGAATTTCAGTGCTTAAGGATTTCGGGGATATACGCGGTTCGAGTTTTCAGCCAGGGCCGGAGTTGATCACGTTCCTGGGCAACTTAGCCGACATGCACATCGCCTCGATCCTCCCGGGATGCATCCGGGGCAATCACTTTCACATCAAGAGACGCGAAGTGATTCTTGTTATTTTTGCAGACGACTGGCGAGTCGCTTGGGATCAGGGAACTGACACTCAAGTCACGGTGAAAAGCTTCTCTGGTTTTGGCGCCGCAGTTGTGGAGGTAGATCCGTACGCTTCTCACGCGGTTGCGAACACCGGCAAAGCGTTACTCTGGGTTATCGGGCTTTCAAATGGAAGCTGGGATGCTTGCGATCCGGATTCATATCCGCGCATTGTTTTGCCTGCGCCGAATTAACCGGCAAGGACACAGATGCCGTCTGCAATCCGGAGGCAAGGACGGGGCTAGAGGCTGACACATGCGGACCAACCATTTTATTGCCCAGTTAACCATCTGTAAACAAGACATTTCGAGGGTTCGGCGCCACATCGGAGAGGATGCGCAGCTTGTGGATGTCCGGGTAATCTTCCGCCGCTATTCCCTCGAACTCCGGATGGATCGCCTCGTAGCCTGCGCCCGGCGGGCGCGCGTATCCATCGTCGACCGTGACGTAGGGATCGCCCACCTTGAAATCCGTCATGTAGTCATTGCCGGGCAGCCATGACGTCATGGTGCTGGGGATTTCATTGGCCTGGGGCTCAAAGCTTTCGCGCTGGATGAAACGGCGCAGGGGTTCTGAATAGCCGAATGCCTCTCTCAGGGTTGGTGATGGTCCATATCCTGCACCCAGTTCACGCTCATCGTACCTGCGTGACAGGTTAGTCATCCGCCGGGAACCCTGGTAGTAGACGTTCTTGCCCTGGTTGTGATCGGGTAAGAGAGTTTGCAGGATGCTCTTTGTGGTGGAGCTTTGGTGTCATACTCGTCTGAGCACATACTCATCAAGCAGTCAAATCCATCCGGTCCGGCATGCTTGACAAACGGCCGGAAATCATCAATGCGGACGTTCCAAAACCTATAGGTTCTGAGACAGGGGCTTCCATAATCGGCGCATCCTACGATCGGTCTTTCCACACCTACTCAGCTCGGCTATGGCGGCGGTGAAATACGCCTAAATCGAGAATCTCCGGTTATGACCGGCAGTGGAGAGCAACCGGGCAGGCCAGGCCCCATAACGGATCTCGGCCAACAGTCCGATGATCTCTTGCGACTGGAGAACGTAAGGGTGCGCTATACTGACGCCACATTCGCGCTTCCTATGTCAGAAAGAATCCCAAAAGACCGGCAACATCCCTCCATCAAGTCTGCGGAGGAAGCCGAAATCGCGGCGAGCATCTATAAGGAATTGCGTAGAATCGCAGGGGCGCGCATGCAGCACG
>Ga0302200_10002662_pt1 | contig 15613 bp, 20 predicted proteins | sample II_Bog_N3_1_FD_194585 | JGI IMG/M metagenome (GOLD analysis project Ga0302200, IMG submission 194585) | Peat permafrost microbial communities from Stordalen Mire near Abisko, Sweden - II_Bog_N3_1 | ecosystem: Environmental > Terrestrial > Soil > Wetlands > Peat | place: Sweden: Abisko... | reverse complement strand
GTGCAATTTATCCGGTGGATAGGCGAGGCGACAAACGCCGGTGCGCGTCTGGTCCCCGCCTGCCGGGAAGTGGGCATCAGCCTGCGTACCTGGCGGCGTTGGAACGGACAGGCCGAAGACCGCCGGCCTTCGGCGGTGCGCCCACGACCGGCCAATAAACTGACTCTCGCCGAAGAGCATCAGATATTGGCCGTGTGTCACGAGCCGGAGTATGTCAGTCTGCCACCGGCACAAATCGTGCTGGGGCGCCGATGAAATCTCAAACGCTGAAAGCAAAACTGGAAGAACTGCAGATCACCGGTTCACACAGCCGGCCGCGGGTCAGTAACGACAACCCGTATGTGGAATCGCTGTTCAGGACGCTGAAATATGTTCCGGCATGGCCGTCATCGGGCTTCGTGGATCTGGATGAAGCAAGACAGTGGGTTGAGTCTTTTAGCCGGTGGTACAACGAAGAGCACAGGCATAGCGCTATCAGTTATGTGACGCCGGAACAACGCCATCAGGGGCATGACATTGCCCTGTTGGCAGACCGAAAAGCCTTGTATGAATCAGCCCAAAGGGCCAACCCGGAACGGTGGTCAAAACACTGTCGCCGATGGCAGCGTGTCGAAGTGGTGATGTTGAATCCGGACAAACCGGAAACAGCGCTGGAAAATGCAGCATAAAAAATGACTAAGGGTGCCAACATCCTTGACAGCCGCCGCGGATAAGACGCTGGTCGCTTTTGGCGAAGGCTTGCACCCGTTTGGTCAAAATCGCCATGGTGAAATGATGCGCTTCGATCAGGCACTTCATGGGGTGCAACGCAGTGACTTGGAGGTTGCAGATATAGAAAGTGGCGGACAAATATGGGTAGCGTGCCCGATCGGAACATCAGGCGGATTTTTGGTGGCGAAACAGGCATTTTCGAAAGATTTCTTGAATAACCAGTCTCCACAAGGCAGTAATTTAACGTCTTTTAGGCGTGGCACGATTATTAAGATCGTTGCGCTCAAATAAACAAACGAGAAACATAACGTCTTGACTGCCACTTTGATTTTAATGTTGATTTTGTGAGTCATATAAACTCTGGAGGGATATCGCAATAATTGCTCAGGTCATGATGTGCAGTTCGATCGCCTGCTTATCAATTGCGAAAGCTCATCCCAGCTCTGCTTATTTAGGCAGTCTATTAGGCGTGATAAAACGCGTGCAAAGGCATGTTTTTTTCCCCGCAACGACAGAATTCCCGCAGGCATAAAAAAGCCCCCGGAACGGGGATTCTCACGTCCTTTCGTTTAAACACGAGTATCAGCGGTTAAATTCAGACCATGAAAACTTCTGGTCCTTTGTCTTCGATAACATTGAGGATGCGTAGCGCTGCCTGGTTTGGCTTGCTTTCCTCACGCTCCCACTTTGACACGCTCTCAACTGACATGCCTAACGTGCGAGCAAGCGCCGATTGAGACATTTTATAATGCACGCGCACTTCCTTGATCTGTATGCCAGTCATCGCGCGAACCTTCGGGATGCTGCGCACATCAACCGCTGCATTAATGGCGGCTACTGTCTCATCTTTAACCACGCCCAATTTGTTATAGCGCTGGGCCATACCTTGGATGCGTTTCAGGCGATCACTCATCACAATTTACCTCAATTCAATCAGTTCTCTAACATCCAACAGCCGATTTATCTGCTCTACCGTCAGGGCGATGAAATCAGGCGCGATCCTGCAATAGGCGTCGATTTCATCATCTTCAAGCTCTTTTCCTTTTTTCTTTGATAACTCACTTTTCAGATACATATCAAAGAAGTAAACATTCACGCCATTATTGAAAAATACTATCGACCGGGCACCGGCTTGTGGGCTCACAGCGGGCAAAGCAAGGCGTTTTTTGTACGTATACTTACCTAAATGATCACCGGGAAGGCCTGAAAGTATTGCTTTTGCGGCTTTGCACAAGATCTTATCGCTGATACGCGCTGTCTTTCGGTCTTCCTCAAATTCAGGCGTTAAATAAATCCCCATTTGTCCCTTTGCCATCTTCCCTGTCCGTAAGCATTACTATAGTCTAGCTTACGAGTTAGGGTTAGCGCAATATTTACCCACTAAGAGCGGCCTCAGCCAGATGCAACTTCCCGTTGATTGGCTATCTTCGTACCGTTTGCCGATCTTCACTTGTTGTTGCAGACCTCTCCCGGCGGACTGGTCATTGATGAGGCGCATATTGTCACCACGAATCCGCTGCTCTCTCCCTATATGACCAAGGTCGTCAACATGTGGCATAAGTTGGGCGCCTGGTTGTGTCTGGCCACCCAGAACCTAGCTGACTGTCCTGATACCTCGGAGAAGATACTGAACATGGCGGAGTGGCAAGAAAGCTGGCACCACAGTTTACGTGCTCTCATCTTTGCTTCACTTTTTATCGCCTCGTGGGAGTTGAAGGCCTATACCCAGTTCGAAACACCTAAACCCGATATGGTTAAAATTGACGAACGATTTAAATAGGCAGAAAAACATGCAAAAGAGGGCTGAAATGTCAGAACAAATTGAAACAGGCAGCGGTAATGTTTATGACGATCTGGGATTTTCAGATGCTGCTGAAATGCAGGTAAAAGCCCACCTGGCGACAAAAATCGCTGGCATTATCCGCGCTAAACACCTGACTCAGATGCAGGCGGCCGAGTTGTTAGGTATGCCGCAACCGACGTTATCCGGAATGCTGCGTGGTCAATTTCGCGGGATAAGTGAAGCAAAAATGATGGAATGCCTGATGCGTCTGGGGCGCGATGTGGAAATTGTCGTCGGTAAACCCCGTCGTTCCCCCACAAAAAGCCAGCCTTAAAGTCAGGTTTGCCGGTTAAGGTTATAGAGACTTAACCTTGTTAGTTTGCATGAAAAAATTCACTTAGACGTTTCGATTATCATCCGGTGACGTTTTTCTCTGATTCACAGAATGGCACTTCCGATTCATTTCCCCGAATTCAGTCCTCCCCCAGGGCAGACGCCAGCCTCGCATTAGGAATGTTTTATTTTACCCAGTCTTCCAGCATCAGCCCCGGCACCCGCGCAAACTCTCGCGTATTATTGGTCACCAGGACAGCGCCGGCCGCGATGGCATGGCCGGCAATGGCCGCGTCGTTATTGCCAATTGGCGTGCCGGTCGCCGCCAGCGCGATTTTGATGTCGGTGGTGGCGTCCACCGCGGCCCGGTCCCAGGGCAGCACGGCATCGAGGCGGACGCAGAATGCGTCAACCAGTTGCGTGTGGCGCGGCGAGGCTTTTTTGCCGATGGCGCCAAAACGCATCTCGGCATAAGTGATGGCCGACACCACAATGCGGTGATTGCGCAGTACGGCCTGCTCGAGTTGTTTCAGCACCGCTTCCGGCTGCTCGCGCATGATGAAAGAGCAGATATTGGTGTCCAGCATGTAAGCCTTGCTCATAGCTCAAAACGTCCTTCGTCGCTGACAATCTCCTCACGCTCCGTCATAAAGTCCGCATCGGCTTTTTCAAGCTGGGTGAACGACCGCCAGGTCGGCCGGAGAGGACGCAAAATGATACTGTCCCCTTCACGGAAAATCTCCAGCTCGCTGACGCCGTCAAAATCCAGATCGCGGGGCAGACGGATGGCGCGGTTATTGCCGTTTTTAAAAATAGATACGGTTCGCATGGTTTTACCTCATATGCTGAGTGTGCCAGGGATGTTCTCCCACATAGGAGAAGTATATACATATGTCGACCATATGTATAGGCTAGGCATATACATATATAACGAATATGTACAATATCTATTCTTTTTTACGGCCAGATCCGAAAAAAGCTATTCTAAGATCTCACCCCCTCAACTTCTGGGCGCCTAGGCCGACAACACCGACAACACTACATGTAGTGTTCTACCCCACTGCCGCCACGACTAAAAACAGCTGAAATGGGAGCTATCCGGCCTGGCGGCACCGTGGTAAATTTCCTGAAAAGCCAAAAACGGCAAAAGTCGGAAGTAACAGGGTAGGGCGGTCGGTAATTGCATGGCGTTGTTATTAGCCTGATTTTAATTACTACGTGACAATTTACATTGCAAGATTACCGGACGTAATTAAATTCCTCTGTCCCGTATGACGATTCTTATCAGGACGGATAGCAAAGACCGTGATATTCACCATTTAGTATTATCAGTCAACTGACGATAAGGCGGGGGTTATGAATAATGGGGGGCTCGTGAAAGCCTTGATTAAAGAGGGCGATTCAATCGTCTGGCTTTATCGGACCAAAAATTCGCATTTTATTATGGCTAATACGCCTGCGGCTTGTTCAACTGGCGCCGTCTGCCCAAAGAATTTGAGCACACGTCGCCAGTTCCCGGTAACTTCTCCCTCTCCATGGTACCTTCCAACAATCCACAGCGGTTTATTGCCTTACTGCATTTTCAGTGAGCTAAAAGCATCGTGGCCAAAACGCCAGATTTTGAGCCAGCGGCCCGAAATCACAACCAAAGCGTTGACCTGCCGCTTTCACCTGCAGTTGCAACTGTGGCAGAGGGGCATCGATCGGGGCTTTACTGGCATAAATCACCACATTTCCACTGGGCGCGGTACAATACAGTCCCGCCTTAAACAACGCATACAGCGCATGGAAAAAGGACGAGTGACACCCAAGCGGCCCATGGTAATTCATGACCAGCCAGCCTCTCGCACTGAGCTGCTCTGCGCAGGCCGCCAGAAAACTGTCTTTTGATTGCACCGGTGACATGGCATCCGCCGAATACAAATCCGAAAAAATCAGATCATAAGCCTCCGTGCTTTCTTGCGTGATGAAGCCACCTGCATCTTCGACAAGATAATGAACGCGGGCGCTATCTGGTAAACAAAAATAGTGCTGGGCTACCGACACCACGGATGCCCGCAGCTCCACCACATCCATCGTTATCTCCCCATTGTAAGCATGGAGGGATCGCACCAGGCTTCCGCCGCCCAACCCCAGGACCAGAACCCTCTGCACGCAAGTCAGGACCACCGCCATCAGCATGGCTTTGATATAGTTGTGGACAGGCAACGCAGGGGCATTTTTTCGCATTTTGCTTTGTTCGAAAATTGAATCAAAGCTCAGAATGCGATAATTTTTGTCATCAATAACAGTAATACCCCCGTACTCATCTTCCACCCGGGCCACCACGTCTCCGCGAGGCAAAAGTCGGGGGTGTCTAAAATCATCAACAATGAACAATAATATATTCGCAACTTAGCCCACCAAGTTTATCGACCGTCATCAGATACCGATAAGGGCTGTTATCAGAGGAAAATTCCCGTAAAGAAATATTCATCATTGTTCCAGAGGTTTGACCAGCACAGCAATTATATCATGCCTGATATGACGACGTTACCCCCATATCGGTTCCCGATTACTACTCTTGTTCCGAGATCCTTTCTATCGATTTGAGCAACCACAGCATATCGGTGGCATCCGGCAGATTGATATACCAGCGAGTGCCCTGGGCATACTCTTCCTCGTCCGGCCAGACAGTGTTGCCGGTGAGTGTTATCAGCAAATCCAGCGTGTTACTCTCACTATCACTCAGGTGCACAGACAAGCAGCTTCTCTAATAACGTGACCAATTTTACTTGATCACTTCAGGGGGGAAGTGTTGCTATTGGCCCGCAGAGAGTCTAAGGCGTTTGGTTGAGCCAATGCAAAGGCATATGAAACAATTGCTGATTTCACCCCAACTGCCTCTGCTAGGGAAAATAAAACCAACATTTTCACAGAACAAAAACCCGCCTAAGCAGGGCGCCGGACTATAATGGTCACTTTAAATCTTTCCTAGCTAACTACCTGATAAACAATACTGAACTAAAACTTTTAGCGACCATTCCCCGCCCAAAAATCCCTTGCGGTCCATTGCCGTTAACGGTATCTTCTAGCAGCGCCTGCAAAATCAGGCGCTGGGATTGGAACCCCGATTAACCTCACTGGCGACAAGACGCCGCTGCGTCTTTTTTTATGTCGCGCGTTTAGCTACACCCAAATTATGGTGGGCTGGACGGGGGCACCGCAAGGTGCGCCGGTGTCAGTGAGGCCGGTAGTTCCAACCCTGTTCAGTCCACCACCCTGAGATTGGAACCTCTGGTGGTGGGAATAATTCTTCACTCACTGGAGGCAGCTTCATGGCTATGGCTACAATCCCTACCCAAACTCACGCGTTACTTTTCATCCCATTCGATTCAACCACCGATTTCACCGTCCTGGCCGGTCATTGTGAAAACCTGGCCGATGCTTCGCTAAATAGCGATGATCCGGCGCAGCGCCAAGCGCTCTGCAAACGGCTTACCGATTGCTTGGCGCACTTGCGTCCCACATTGGATGACGCTATCCCGCCTCATCTGATTGACAGCCTGACTGTGGATGCTCGGCCCATAACCTCGCCTCGCTTTGAGCCTGATGCCGATGTGCTCTGCGGGTACAGCCAGACGCTGGCGCAGTTATTGACGGAACGGACGTTATCGCCGGAGATGGAATCAACGCTTGCCGGGCTGCTGTTCGAGTTGGTGGTGTATTTCGCCGACGAACTGCGGGCGCCGCGCTGGATACGCACCGATGACGGGGTAAAATTTATAGAGGAGTTAGATAGTTAAGGAAACAGAATGTCTTAAAAGCAAAAAACCAGCTCTTAGGCTGGTTTAATCAAAAAATAGTGCCCGGACTCGGACAAAAGCGCCGCAGGCGTTTTTGCACAGCGCTTCAGCGCTGGCCCGCAGGGCGAGCCTCATTTATGAGGCGAGTCATCGAACGTAGTTCGATGGAGAGTTCGTACGCCGAAAAGCGAAAAACCAGCCCTAAGCTGGTTTAATCAAAAATGGTGCCCGGACTCGGGGTCATTCAGTTTTCCATTAAGTTGAATATCATCATAAATTTTGTCCCCGCCTGTTGTCAAGACCCGTATATTGACCCGTATTTTTGCTTGTAGATCATAAGAGTGGGTCGGCAGCACGGAAATAAGTCCGGTTCGTTCCTTCGGTTCGATTCCCCATGCTTTCAGTAAATCGTAATGACATCAGCGCTGCGTGTGCTGGATAATTAATATCCAGAGGACAGCCCAGAGGATTTCATTATGCCAGTGACGAACAACGTTTCTGACAAGTGTGAGACGTTGAATTTACGCATCAAACCTGCCGAGCGCGATCTTATCGATCGAGCGGCGAAGGTTAAAGGGAAAAACCGCACTGACTTTGGGGTCTGAGTAGCAACGGAACAGAAAACCTGCACAAGCTCGCTGTCATGCATTTCTAATGGTGCGCTATGTCAGGTTCAGCCCGCCATCCGACAGCAAAATTTCTCCGGTCAGGTAGTCCGAGGCTACCAGCATAGCGACGATTTGGGCGACATCCTCCGGTCTGGCGGCTCTGCGCATGGGCGAACGCTCTCGCCAAAGCTGTTGGGCAGCGGTCCAATCCGCCGTCAGAGGCGTATCCACCAAACCAGGGGCAACGGCATTCACTCTGATATCCGGTGCAAGCGATACTGCAAGCAGGCGAGTGACATGGTTCAACGCGGCTTTCGATGCGGCATAAGGGATTGATGCACCCTTGGGCCGGACGCCAGCGTGTGAGCTGACATTGACGACACAGGCAGGTCGACCGTGCCGGGCTGCATCTCTCAGAGCGGTTTCGGCCTCCGCCACGAGGCGAAATGGGGCTACCACATTGACCTCATGCAGCTCGTTCCAGATGGCAGGCGAGGCGGCCATAAGATCGGCATGGGGAATAACGCGGCTGATGCCGGCATTGTTGACAAGGACATCAAGCCGACCTCCCCAGGATACAGCCTCCCGCACAAGCCTGATCCTGTCAGTATCATTGGCCAAATCGGCTTGGATGTACGTAGCTTTTCCCAATTCAGCGGCTAACGCGAGTCCAGTTTCAGCAGAACTGCGCGAGTGCAGGACTACGGCATACCCTTCGCTGGATAGCCGGCGGGCTATCGCGGCGCCGATGCCGGACGTGGAACCAGTCACGAGGGCAACGGGCGAGGCACTCTTTAAGGTTTGGATCAAAGAATATTTCTCCATTTTGCGGCTAGAGGGCTGAGAAGCAGCGGAAAAGAAAAGCCTTCACAAGCTCGCTGTCACGTATCATCAACACCGGCTGCGGCCAGTCGCGGGGCGGCCGGAGTTCATTACATACGACAATCTAAGCTGGACAGGGTTTTAGCGCTATAGGTTTTTGCACTGGTTTTGAAGAAGAATAAGAAGACCTCAGCGTCACCACGCGCCGGTGAGCGCTTTTGCAACAAACCCCGGTTTGATGTGATGATGTGGAGCCGATCGCAAAGCCGCGGGAAAAGCCGTTGAATTTCATAAATACCCGTCCATAAACCTATAGCCTATAACCGTAGTTAACATCTTGCACGTCTCAATCTTGGCAAGCCGCTATTACGTCTGGAATAATAAACATGACTGCATTAGGCAATGGTGAAATCAGTCGTTATCATTTACGGTGATAACATTAACGTTTTGTGAAAGCTCGGTAAGTGCTTTTTTAGATATGTGACTATCGGTAACGAAGTGATCTACATCTGACCAATTACAAAATTTGAATAGCCCGGCGATATCAAACTTGGAACTGTCACTGACAATGACTTTTATTCGTGCCCTTTTAATCATGGCTTTTTTTATTTCGGATTCTTCATAAGATGCGGTGCAGGGACCCTCGGAGCCTTCGAACCCATCGGTTCCCAAAAATACCATGTCTGCGTGGATATCATTTGTCTCGGTTACGCCCCATGAACCCACCGATGCCATACTGGTACTGCGAATTTTCCCGCCGAGGATATAGACATCGTTTTCACTGCCAGCGATTGCCTGCACGTTGCTGATGGAATTCGTAAATATTGTCAGCCCCTTTTTAAGGACAAGCAACCTGGCAAGGCTATAAACCGTGCTGCCGGTATCAAGAATAAGCACACCCTTGTCTGGGATTAAGTCAATCGCAGCTTGGGCAATTCTATTTTTAATGTCTGTTTTTTCGATGTTTTTCTTTTCGAACGGACGTTCGATATCAAGAAAATTACTCGCCGGAACCGCACGGCCATGGCTTTTGCGCACAATCCCCTTACTTTCCAGGTAAATCAAATCTTTTCTAATTGTCTCAGTGGAGACATCAAAGCTATCGGCGAGGACACCAACCTTAACACTACCCTGCGAGATAAGGATTTCAGCCAGACGATTACGCCTGTCTTCGGTGGATAATAGGGACATTCTTCTTACCTTTCAGTTAAGTATCCGGTACAAGCGTTCCCATTTTAAAACAAATCAGGCCGCCAAGCACTTTGTCTGTATCGGTGATCTTCATGATGCAGTATCACATCAGCCATTCCGTTCTCATATGGACAGCCTCTCCCTTTCTTGTCGAAATTTTGTGATCAACATCCAAAAAAAAATCCAATAACTTTGACAACCAATTTCACAAACAATAAATTGCGAAACATGTTGCGATATTTGGATAATATCACACATTTAAATTGCTAAAATAGATAAATCGCAATATTAATTTGGGAAATGAAAATGAAACTACAGCTGGCTTTAGATGACATCACGCTGGCAGGCGCGTTGGAATTGCTGCAAAAAGTGCATGAATTTATTGATATTGTTGAGGTGGGAACACCTTTTATTCTTGCAGAAGGGATGGCGCCGGTACGAGAGATAAAACAGCGCTTCCCCGCGTTGAAGGTACTTGCGGATACCAAAATTATGGATGCAGGTGAACTTGAAGCTAAAAGTGCTTTTGCTGCCGGTGCGGATCTCATCACGGTACTGGGTGTGACTGACATACTGACGGTGAAGGCCTGCCTTAAGGCTGCCGAGCCATATGGCGGATCAGTCGTCATAGATATGATTTGTGTCTCCAACCTTGAAGAGAAAGTCAGACAACTGGAAGACGCCGGCGTGACCTGCCTGGCGGTACATGCCGGTGTTGATCAGCAGGCCGAAGGCCGCACTCCTCTGGATGACCTTAAATCCATGCGTACGTACAGTAACCGTTCCGTCATTTTTGTCGCTGGCGGGATCAATCTTTCCACTATCAAAGAATATAAAAAGAACGGTGCTGATGTCGCCATTATTGGTGGTGGTATCTGCAACGCTGCCGATCCGGTTCAAGAAGCGCGAGCTATAGCGGAAAAAATTCGTCAATCAAAATGAAAATCTATCAGGAGATAACAAAATGAAAAGCAGTCAATACTCAGAACAGGTGATTGGCGAATTGCAGAAAACGTTGGCTCTGGTAAGTGATGCCAATGCCGAAGTTCTCGTTGATAAAATAAAGTCATCGGGAAAAATTCTGGTCGCGGGGGCGGGTCGCTCAGGTTTTGCGGTGAAAGCTTTTGCCATGCGGCTAATGCATATGGGATTTGATGCTTATGTCGTCGGCGAAACGGTGACGCCGAATCTTGATCCCCAGGATTTACTGTTAATCGGCTCCGGCTCCGGTGAAACCGGCAGTCTCACCGTCATGGCGTCGAAAGCGAAATCGTTGGGCGCCAGCCTGGCTCTGGTAACTATATTTCCCGAATCCACTATCGGTAAATTAGCGGATATTATTGTGCGCATTCCTGCACCGACGCCCAAAGCCAAAAGCGATGAGGGGCTCACCTCTCTTCAACCCATGGGATCATTATTCGAGCAAAGCCTGTTCCTTTTTCTCGACGTCATCATCTTGAAGCTCATGGATATGAAAAGCAAAAACTCCGACACCATGTTTAAGCGTCATGCCAATCTGGAGTAATACAACTCCCGTTATCTGAACGGCTATTAATGTTTAAAAACAACAGAATGCCTTGTCTTTGGCATGGCATTTTACCCTTTACTCTACAAAACCATAATGAGCTTTCGAGAACCCAATGATGAAAACAAGAGGGAAAAGAGAACGCATTCAGACCATGGGCGGATTTCTCACAGGAATGGTATTACCCAACATCGGTGCCTTTATTGCCTGGGGATTAATAACCGCACTGTTTATACCGACGGGCTGGTTACCCGATGCACATCTGGCGGCACTTGTGGGGCCGATGATTAAAAATTTGCTGCCTTTACTGATTGGATATACCGGTGGTAAAGCTATCGGCGGTGCTCGGGGTGGCGTAATAGGCGCCATCACCACTATGGGCGTCATCGTAGGTGCTGATATTCCAATGTTCCTGGGCGCAATGATCCTTGGTCCGCTTGCTGGTTATATTATCAAGAAATTCGATCATTATATCGAGGGGAAAATACCGGCTGGTTTCGAAATGCTGGTAAATAATTTCTCAATCGGGATTATCGGGATGTTACTGGCTCTATTGGCCTATGGGGGTGTCGGTCCGGTTATTTACGAAGTCAACAAGTTGCTTATGGACGGCATACAATATCTGGTCAAAGCCGGCTATCTGCCTTTTCTTTCCATTGTGAATGAGCCGGCGAAAGTGCTTTTTTTGAATAACGCGATTGAACAAGGAATTTATGCGCCATTAGGTTTGCAGGATTCGGCGGCACATGGAGGAAAGTCCATTTTCTTCATGCTGGAGACCAGTCCCGGCCCCGGATTGGGACTATTGCTGGCTTTCTGGCTTTTCGGTAAAGGCGCCAGCAAGCAGGCCGCACCAACCGCAGCCATTATTCATTTTCTGGGCGGTATTCACGAAATTTACTTCCCGTATGTTTTGATGAAACCCATCATGATCATACCGATGATCCTCGGTGGCATGGCGGGGGTACTGACTTTTCTCTTCTTTGGATCCGGCCTGGTCGCATTTCCTTCTCCGGGCAGTATTTTCTCCTACCTGGCGATGACTCCGCGGGGCGGATTCACTGGCACTCTAGCCGGTATTATCGTTGGAACCAGCGTGTCATTTGCTCTTAGCGCCGTTATTCTTAGATTGAGTGGTAATCAAAACGAAGATTTCGCGGCTTCTCAGGAGCAATCGAAAGCCATGAAACGACGTGGACAGGTCAAACCGGCGGCCGATAAGGATAGTATCGCATCTGTTTCGGGGACTGATATTTCACTGACAAACCTGGACGGCGTAAAACATATTGTGTTCGCCTGTGATGCCGGCATGGGTTCAAGTGCCATGGGCGCTGGTATGCTGCGCAAAAAGATTAAAACCGCCGAACTGAGCGATATCTTGGTAACCAATTGTGCGGTAAATGATCTGTCCGGAAACGAAGATCTCGTTATTACCCATCGTGATTTGACCGAAAACGCCAGGCGCCGGGCACCAAACGCTCAACATATTTCTTTGACCAATTTTCTCGATAATGATCTGTACACACTGCTTATTACGCGTTTGACTGCTGAGAATCCCGCCGCTGGTTATCGGGATAACTTAATGGTTGACCTGCAGGGTCGTTTAGACGAGGACCAATCCCAACTGTTCCGTCTCAGTGCCGACAATATTTTCCTCAATCTGCGCGCGGAGAATAAAGAACAAGCAATCCTTTTTGCCGGCGAGCAACTGGTAAAAGGAGGCTACGTTCAACGGGAATATATCAAGGCCATGTTAGCGCGTGAGCAACAGATATCGACTTATCTGGGCGAATCCATTGCTGTGCCACACGGGACCGTGGAAGCGAAGGACCGCGTATTAAAAACCGGTGTAGTTTTTTGTCAATATCCCCAAGGTGTGCGTTTCGGTGAGAATGAGGGGGATATCGCTCGCCTTGTGATTGGCATTGCTGCACGGAACAATGAGCATATCCAAGTTATCAGCAGCCTCACTAATGTGCTGGATGATAAAACCGTGATTGAAGAACTAGCCATGACAGGTGACGTCAACAGAGTATTGGATTTATTGACCGGGACCAAAGTGGCGTAATTTGTTGGCTTAAGGTGTAGCACGTTTAATGATGCGGGAAACCGCGTCCCGTAACAGGAAACCTTTTAATGAAAGCATTACATTTTGGTGCAGGTAATATTGGCCGGGGTTTTATTGGGCTCAACTTGGTAAAATCCGGTTATGATGTTACCTTTGTTGATAATAATCAGTCACTAATTGAAGAAATCAATCAACGAAAAACTTACCAGGTCGATTTTGTAGGGGATAATCATTACAGCGAGGTGGTCAGCAATGTAGCGGCCATCAATATTGCTGATGAAGCAGGTGTCATCATGCTGATAAGTCAGGCTGATATTATTACGACGGCTATCGGGCCCAATATCCTCCCATTCATCACAGTAGTGATTGCGAAAGGGCTAAAACAAAGATTTACCAGTACCAATAAAACCATTAATGTGATCGCCTGTGAAAATATGGCCCAGGGTAGCACGATGTTAAAAGGTTACATAATGTCCCATCTTGATGTTGTGAGCCGTGAACGCGTGGCCGAAATGACGGGGTTCCCAGATGCTGCCGTTGACCGCATCGTGCCGCTCCAATCGAATACGGACATGCTGACCGTCAAAACTGAACCTTATCAGGAGTGGGATATCAATCGTACTCAGTTTAAGGGCGCGGTACCTGAAATTCGTGGGGTGACCTGGGTTGATGATTTAACGCCGTATATTGAGCGAAAACTCTACACTATTAATACCAGCCATACTGCTATTGCTTGGTTGGGAAATATCTATGGAAAAAAAACGATACGTGCTGCGTTGCAAGACAATAAAGTGTTAAACATAGTGAAACAGGTGCTGGCGGAGACGGCTGCATTTCTTATCGCCCGTCACGGCCTGGACAAAAAAACACACCATGAATATATTGAAACCACATTGAGCAGATTTAGTAATCCTTACATTGACGATGATGTCGCGCGTGTCGGTCGATCACCAGTAAGAAAAATTTCACCACAGGAGCGACTGATATTGCCGGCGCTGGGTGTTTTAAAGCTGGGTATCCCGCCGGAAGGACTGGCAACGGCGATTGCGGCGTCTTTTCTCTTTAATCGTCCCGATGACAACGAGTCGGTAGAGCTTCAACGTTATCTTAACCAACATGACATTGCTGACGGTATCACGCATTTTACCGGTCTTGCTCTCACCCATCCTTTACATCGATTGATTGTAAAAAAATACAATGAATTGTGCCAGTCGACACACTAACATTGACTCAATGAACGGACCAGGATAACGTTTTCCTCTGCAATATACTGAAAATGATGAGATTATTATGAAAAGAATCGCAATCGATATGGATGAAGTCATTGCTGACTTTAACCCTAAAATGCTGGCGGCCTTTAATCACCGTTTTTCTGAAAATCTTCATCTCTCCGATTTGCAGGGATTCACTATTCAGCAGCTTCGGCCGGCATTGAAAGAACAGATTGAAGAAATGATTGGCGAGCCTGATTTTTTCAGCGATCTTGCCTTAATCAAAGACAGCCAGAAAGTAATCAGAAAACTCAGCGAGCGGTACGAAATTTTTATTACTACCGCAGCGATGGAATTTCCCGGCTCTTTTAATGCCAAGTTTCTTTGGCTCAAAAAACATTTTTCATTTGTGAGTTCGATGAATATCGTTTTTTGTGGCAATAAGGGCATCCTGCATGCTGATTACCTGATTGATGATAACGCCCGGCATTTTATCAAATTTTCAGGTGAAGGAATACTTTATACTGCGCCTCATAATGTTCATCTAGTCGGTTATCGAAGGGTAGAGAATTGGCAAGAAGTCGCCAAGATTTTTTTATCTTAAGTTTCAAATTGTGAATTTAAAAAGCGCGGATTATGCTCGTGCTGAAAATTTTTCCGCCGTAGTCGCGTACGGCTAATGTTTTCCTCCATCGAGCCTACTGACCCCATTAATAATAGCAACTCATCCAAATCATCATGCTGGTAAAATACAATCTCATTTGTATACATTATCATTATTGCTTTTTCTCTCTTCCTGAATTTTCGATTTTAATGTTGCGAGATAATAGGCTTAAATATATGCCAGTCAGACTGAGTTTACACCTTGGTGCTGACGGCCATGTTTACCGGTGTTATCGTAACGGCTGTCACGGTAATTTTTCTAAAAAAATGAGAATGCGTAAAAAATAAAGAAACAACTTAACACAGTACGAGCAATAAAATCACTGCGGGATAAATTGGTATGAAAATCTACCACAAGTAAAATAATCGACAATATAGATTGCTAACCGGTGTCGCAGGATTGGCAATATAAACTATTTGTGGTCGACTATATCGAAGATTCATCTAATACCAATAGACGTCATTACCGGTTGCAGAGCATCATTGCTAAATGAATGTGAGTGGTTGATGTGTATGTCTGTCATGTGCGCGGAAAAAATAGCCCCGAGTGAATAAATGCCAATTTGGGCTGATAATTGCCCCATAGTGTTTCTATTTTATTTGCTGGCTGACGAAAATACCAGAACAAAGTGATGGACTGTTTGATTGGCAACCCTCTTAGACCGCTTCATCTCCACACAAGCCGTGTCAGGCAATGTGGCCTGGACAGTAAACGACTTTATGACCAATGCCTATAATGGAGATTGAAGAAATTTTGCGACGGGTAGCCTTGCGACGTTTTCGAAGATTGTGGTGGTCAAGCAATTTCGGACACAACAATAGGTTCATTGGCTACCATTTTCCGCTCGTAGGCGGTAGGCGGCAGATTGCCTAAGACTGAATTTAATCGCTCAGTGTTATAGAAGCCGACAAT
>Ga0302200_10002661_pt1 | contig 15613 bp, 16 predicted proteins | sample II_Bog_N3_1_FD_194585 | JGI IMG/M metagenome (GOLD analysis project Ga0302200, IMG submission 194585) | Peat permafrost microbial communities from Stordalen Mire near Abisko, Sweden - II_Bog_N3_1 | ecosystem: Environmental > Terrestrial > Soil > Wetlands > Peat | place: Sweden: Abisko... | reverse complement strand
CTCTTTGTCCCATCCATCGAAGCCAATTCTCGCCTCTAGCTCCATAGCAGCGCCCACCACTGCCAACGCCTTCCTTCAAGTCCCCTTATCGAAAATGCCTCGGAGCATCTCTTGCTCACCTACCATCCTGCCCCGAGCCATTTCCGATCAAGGCTAACGACTATTCGGCCATGTGGATCGCATTCTATTGTCGGTGAGTGAGTTGACGACTTCGCGCTCTTCGAAAGCGAGGGAAGAGATCACACAGTCAAGAACCACTTGGAAAGAGTATTGACACTCCTAGACTGTCATAGACAATCGCTCATCAGCTCAGCCGAAATTTCCAACACGTCTTGGCTGAATCTTCCGGGACGGGTCAAGACATCGGTTCACCATTTCTTAACTGGCTGGGTTTTTCGGAGGCGGTCACATGGTCCCGAAGCAGATCGGGCCGTTTACGGAAACTTATTGAAATTGGTGGAAATTAAGTGCTTTCGGTTGACATGTTTACCGCGCCGGCACCAAATTCTGTTGAACCCTGGGGCTTTTGGGTGCTCTGACAGCTACAAAATCGACTACACGGCGCAGGGGAACCGCTGTTTTAAGAAACCGTTCTACCGGCTCCCTGCCAAGTATCACAAAGCTATCTGTATCACTTTGTAGGGCTAGTCCTCACCTGATTCCTGATAAGTTTTCTTCACAGATTCATCCAAGGCGATCGATGATTTCGCCGAACCGGGTCTTCCTCAGATCTGGATGGAGTTTTGGCGAGGAGCCGGTCTGTGGCGGGTTGACGAAGAAAGTGCTTGCACTTCCTTAGTGGATTCGTAGTACAGTCATCTTCGGCACCTACGAACTAGAGCACTCAGCCTGCTTCCCCGCCTTCACGTGCGCGCCAGGCCATGTGCCTGCAATACTCTCCTCTTTTCCCCGGTTAGCGTTCGTCCCGCTTGCGTTGGACATTCTACGAACGAAGACTATCTTCGCGAGGAGAGCCATGGAACTTGAAGTCGCAGTAGTTGGCGGCGGCGTGTCGGGTGCTTACAGCGCCTGGCGCTTGCAAGAGGCGCAGGGACAGACCGATCGAATCGCCCTGTTTGAATACAGCAACCGAATCGGGGGCCGGCTGTTCAGTGTGACCATGCAGGGCCTTCCGAATGTGAAGGCCGAAGTCGGCGGCATGCGCTACATCGACAAAGCGCATCCGGTAGTGACCAGCATTGTGAATCACCTGGGCCTGGCCACGCGAGACTTTCCGATGGGTTCGAAGCAGAACGGGGCTAACTGCAATCTGTTCTACCTGCGGGGCAAGCATCTCAGGCTCCACGAGCTCGCCGATCCGGCCAAGGTTCCGTACAACATGGGGTGGCCGGAGCGGGGCATGGGACCGACGCAACTCCAGGTGCAGGTGATGAACAACCTCTATCCGAACTTCGGCAGCCTGAGCCTGTGCGATCAGATGAAGGTCCATGTCTTCGGGCAGCCGATGTACAAGTTCGGCTTCTGGAACCTCCTCTATCGGGTACTGAGCAACGAAGGCTACCAGTTCATGAAAGACGCTGGAGGCTATGAGGCCAACGTGGCCAACGCCAGTGCCGTCACCCAACTTCCCGCGACCGAGTACGGTGACGACACGCCGTTCCTGACGCTCGTGGATGGCTACGATCAGCTTCCCATCACGCTGGTGAATCAGTTTGTGGAGATGCCGGGAAAGCTGGCCGGAAACGAGCGGCTCTTCATGAATCACCGGCTGGCGCGGATCGAGTTGGGTACGGGTGATTACCCGTACACGCTGTATTTTGAGCCGACGCTGACCCAGAAGCACAAGACCGCACTGCGGCACGGGGCACAGTCGCTGGTGGTACGTGCGAAGAAGGTAATTCTGGCCATGCCGCGGCGGTCGCTGGAATTGATCGAGAGTGAGTTCTTCCAGGACGAATGGCTGCAGGAGAACATTCCATCGGTGCTGATTCAAAGCGCATTCAAGTTGTTCCTGGCGTACGAGCGTCCATGGTGGCGGGCGCTGGGGCTGGTGGCGGGGCGGTCGGTGACGGATTTGCCGGTGCGGCAGGTGTACTACTTCGGCACGGAGGCGGAGCAGCCGGGCGGCAAGCCGTGGTTCAACTCGCTGCTGATGGCCTCGTATAACGACATAGGCACGGTGCCGTTCTGGAAGGGCCTGGAGCAGGGCGATCCGTATGTGGGATTTCGTCCGTCGTGCGGAGCGCAGGAGCAGGGAAATGCGCTCGACCCGGGTGACATGCCGGCCAGTGACCAGATGGTGCGCGTGGCCCATAAGCAGGTGGAAGAGGTGCACGGGTTGCCTGAGATTCCCCTGCCCTATGCCGCCGCTTATCACTCGTGGAACGAAGACCCGTATGGCGGAGGGTGGCACGAATGGAAGGCGGGAGTGCGGCTGGACCAGGTGATGTGTCAGATGAGGAAGCCTGTTGCCAAACACGATATTTACATTGTGGGCGAAGCGTACTCTTTCGGGCAGGGCTGGGTGGAAGGAGCGCTCGACACGGCCGAATCGACGCTGCAGGAGTACTTCGGGCTGAAGCAGCCGCAATGGCTGAACATGTACGGCAACACGCTGCTGCCGAATCCGTGCCCACAGGGTTATCCGGCGCAGGGTTGTGGCAATATTCATGAGCATCAGGCGACGTGCGTGCCGGTGAGCACGCAGACCGGCGACCTGATTGACATTACTCCAAATTGCCTGAAGGAAGGGCCGATCCAATAGCCATGAGCGCAGAGAAGAAGACTCCTTTTACAGTGGCGGCCTATCTCACAGCAAGGCTAATCGAGATTGGCATCGAGCACGTGTTCACGATCCCGGGGGACTACTGCGCGCCGTTTTTGGACGTGCTGGATGCGACACCGGGAATCGAGCGCGTGCCAAACATAAACGAGCTGGGCTGCGGATACGCCGCCGACGGCTACGCGCGGCTCAAAGGCGCGGGAGCGGCATGCGTGCAGTATGGCGTGGGCACGTTCTCGCTCTTGAACTGCGTAGCCGGGTCGTATGTGGAGTTTGCGCCGGTCGCCATCATCTCGTCGAGCCCGAATGCGTCCAGCCGGCTATTGGAGGAGCATCAGAATATTCTCTTCCACCACTCCACGGGCGACCTTCGAGCGGATCAGAAGGTCTTTGAAGAAGTCACCGTGAAGTCGGTGGTGATTACAAATGCGGGCGCAGCGCCGGCGGAGATCGATTCTGCACTGACGGCAATGCTGACCGAGCGCAGGCCGGTTTATATCGAGGTAATCAACAACGTCTGGACTCAAGCGTGTCGCGAGCCTGCGGGGAAGTTGGAACCCATCCGCGCGTACAGCGATCCCAACTCGCTGGCAGCTGCGGTGGCCGCGGCGCACCGGATGATCGTGTCTGCTGCGTCCCCGGTGTTTTTCTTTGGCGTGGAGCTGCAGCGGTTCGAACTGCAGGCAGGTGCGCAGCGGCTTGTGGATCTAACCTGCATTCCATTTACCACCACATCGCTGGCCAAGACCGTTCTGGACGAGACGCAACCGCTCTTTGCCGGCACATACGCCGGCCCCGCGTCGCCGCCGTCGACAGATGCACTGGTCACTGGCAGCGACTGCGTAATCGCGCTGGGAACCATAATCACAGACGACTACCTTGCTCTGATGGCCTCGAGCTTTCAGAATATGATTCGTGTGAGCCGAGGGGAGACTCGCGTGGGCCTCTCGTACTTTCCTACCGTCGAGCTAGCCGACTTTCTGCCGGCTTTTTATGCTGCGCTCGTGAAGAATCCCCCGCCGCCGAGACCGTATCCGCCCGACCCGTCCTATGCGCCCATGCTGCCGATACCCGAACCCGGTACAAAGCTGACCTACGAGACGTTTTATCAAACGCTGGGCTCGTTCCTACTTGGAAATCCGCTACGCGAAAACAGCGTGCTGATTCTCGGGGAAAGCACATCGTTGTATGTCTTCGGCAATCTCTTCGGCCTCCCCGCCAACAGCTTTGTTTCGCAGGCAGCGTGGGGATCGCTGGGGCACGAGACCGGCTCGGCCCTGGGAGTCGGGCTGGCTACAGGCAAGCGTCCACTCGTGGTTGCCGGCGACGGCGGATTCATGATGGTGTGCCAGGAGGTTTCGAGCCTGGTCCGCGCCAATAGCAATGCCGTGGTCTTTGTCATGAGTAACCAGGGCTACGCGATTGAGCAGGCATTTGTGAATCTCAAGGCATTTGAGCCAGGCGGAGAGTTTGCGCCGTACGACATCCTGCCAAAGTGGGATTATATGGCGCTGGCACAAGCCTTCGGCGCTCAAGGCGTACGCATTACCACAACCACCGAGTTGCTGGACTTCCTCCGCACGCTCTCGAATCCGTCGCAGAGGCCGGCACTGGTCGAGGTTGTGATTCCGGAGCACGATCTGGCTCCACAACTGAAGCGTCTCGCGGAACCGCCGCCTACGTTGCGCCGGTATGGCCGCGCAGAGAGCGTCATTCCTGTCGTGGGCAACCCCGGTCTTCTTTAACAGTTGGGATGGAGGTCATCGATGCGTGTTTCGCAAGCGGCTGCCGTTGCGTATTGTGTGCTGTTCAGTTGCTGTGCCGTAAGCCGCGCGCAGCACACCATGGTGATGCACGCACATGAATCGATCGAGTCAGACTGCGTGAGCGCATGGCAGGACAAGATCGAATTGTTCCCGCCGGAGTTGATCGGAAAGCTGCATCATCGGGTGACCACAGGCGTGACCGATGCTCAACGCTACTTCGATCAGGGACTAACCTTCTACTACGGATTCGACACGGTCTCGGCGATGCGCTCGTTCCATATGGCGACGGTGCTGGATCCGTCCCTGGCAATGGGTTATTGGGGTGTGGCGCTGTCTGCGGGCGGTGACCTCAATATTCCCATCGACGATCCCTGCATGGTATTGGCGGTGGCGCAAACCAAGCTGGCGGCGCAGTACGGTGGCAAGGCACTCCCCTCGGAACAGACTTACATCGACGCCATCATCAAGCGGTATGGACTGAATGAGTCGACCGCGCCGGCGCATCGCGATCCGGCGCAACTAAGCGTGCCATATATGCTGGCAATGCGGGCTGCGTACGAAAAGTACTTTCTGAATGCGCAGGATCCCGATCCCGACGTGGCCGCATTGTATGTTGTATCGCTGATGAACCTGCGTCCGTGGCTGTGGTGGACCATATGGGGGCAAAAGTCGAACGAAATCGATCTCGCCATCCAGGTTCTTGAGAATGGGCTCCGTGACAAGCGATTCGCACGCCACCTTGGACTGAATCACTTTTACATTCACGCATTGGAAGAAGGTCCGCAAGCCGATGCCGTAAAGGCTCTGCCTTCGGCTCAGGTGCTCGTGGAAGATGCGCCGATGCGTACCCCGCATCTGCGCCACATGCCTGCGCACGCATTTCTGCGAGCTGGGGATTGGCCGAACGTGGTTGCCGCGAACCAGCGCGCAGTGGACGCGGACCAGTGGTGGGCGGCGCAATGCACGGCGGCCAACGATCTGAATGCCTGCAATTCTCTGCTGGTTGGCCACTACATGAGCCACGACATGTTGTTCCTGGGAGTGGGTTACACGAACCAGGGACGCTGGGACGACGCGCGCGCCATAGCCGAGCGGGCAGAAGACAACGCCAGGCGTTTTATCGCGACCCAGCCCGGCCTCGAACACTACCTCACGACGCGAGCGATGTTCGCCATCCGCTTTGGGAAGTGGGACTATTTGGCCAGCATTCCACCGCCGCAGCAAACCATGCCCGACCCGCACTCCCCCACGTTTTGCAGCGATCTCAAGTTCAAGCTGGCTGGCGCGGTGTGGTATGCGGGCCAGACGATGGTGGATGCACAGAGAGGCCAACCGGCGAACGAGCACCTCTATGCGTACAACATGGCTGCGGATTGCGCGGTGGGAGCGAATGTGGGCTGGGGCAACAATTCGGCGGGAGCCATTCTGTCGATCGTTCATTGGCGGGTGCTATCGCGGATCGCGCTGCGGCAAGGCCGGACGGACCAGGCGGTCGAATTCGCGCGGCTGGCCGTAGAGATGGAGGATCTGCTGAACTACGATGAGCCGCCGGGCTGGTATGTGTATTCGCGGCTGACGCTGGGCGCGGCGCTGATGCTGAATAACAAACCGTTCGACGCGCTCAATGTATTTTCGGATAACCTGAAACTCCATCCGAATGATTCGCTCTCGCTCTTTGGCGCCTGGCAGGCCTTGAAGGCGCTGGGCCGGACGGCAGAAGCCGCGCGGGCCTACGAGGACTTTCACCGGCAATGGCTGGATCAAAGCCAGATGCCAAGCCTGGACAATATGTGAGTTCTGCGACTCGCCGATACGCAATTTGGGGCTGTGCCTTCCTTCATCGTCTTTGCTGACCCGGAGCTTTCATCGCTTCTGGGGATCGCTCGAAGGAACGATCTCGCGGCCAAGTTAATGAAGCTCTACGGATTTCCGGGAGCAGCGTTTGACGACGACGAGATCGTAAGACAATTGAGGGCGAGCGGGAGAGCTGATGACGCAAACCAATACTCCGTGCTCAAGCACGAAGCTAAGGGACTCATTGCTAAGCAACACGACACCTCTCCACTGCTTCTCAGTCAAATTACAGATTCAGTTGATTGGGCGAGGAGATTTAATCCAATCCGTCTTGCTCTAGAACACGCTTCGCTGCGCGATGAAGTTATCGATCGTCAAGGAAGTGTCGCTGAGTTGCCGGCTATCTCTGTCACGAATCCAGATACAATGAGTTTGGAAGCTGATGATCTCCAGGGAAGAGCAGATCATACAGCGGGCGTTTCGCGATACCTAGGTCTTTTCGGTTTCGACGAGATGGTTCTCACCAAAGGCTTGGATAAGCCACCTCATCTTGCACGTGCCCAAATTCATCGGCGACCCTTCGCGATCCGTTGCGACCGGGAAGATCATCTGCATGAGTTCCGTGCATCAGGTGATTTCTTGGGCGGGGCACTGCAACTATGCCACGTCCAAGGGTGGCATCCAGCTCTTCATGGAGAGCATCGCGCAAGAGCTGGCCTCGCACAAGATTAGAGTCAACGCGATCGGACCAGGAGCAATCAAGGCACCCATCAACCGAGTTGCCGGGGGAGACACCGGCTGCCGCAGCGGCACTACGAACTCTGATTCCATACGACCGGGTCGGAGTTCCAGAAGATATCGCAAAGGGGCCGTATGGCTGGCCTCCGACGAGTCGGACTACCTGACCGGGACCACGCTCTTCGTCGACAGCGGCATGACCTTGTATCCGGGGTTTGCGACAGGGGGATACCTGTGCCCGCGGCACGAGATCATCAACTTCTGCGACGGTATGCGGAATGTGTTCCGAACTGCAAACTACGGGTCTTTCTGCGGACTCGCTGAGGAGCGCAACTTGGAAGTTGTTTTCTCGTTCGACTTGCGTGGGAACGTATGAACCGGTCTGCTTAAGGACGCCCAAGCGCCACAGCCTGGCCGAGATGCGGCACATGGGCCGCAAGGAATGGCGGAAGCTCCTTCCTGGGCCAACGTTCTTCATCACCGCAAAGACAAAGGCAAGCTGAGTTACTTCTGGGAGCACGTCTATCTCAAGGCAAAGTCCGATCCGAATCTGGGCGGCGTCGTCAATCCGGATTCCGGCGTTGCCATTCTCGATTCGGAGATGCAGAATGATAATCAGAGTGCCCCAGTTCGGTGAGTACAACGTCTTCTCGCGTCAGTGGGGAATTACTCCGAGTCCTCCGTCTTCCATTTTGGATTATTGCGACTCATTCACCAGCTTGATCTAAAGGCCGTCAGTTTACAGACATGGCGTCGTAGAGTCGATGAAGAGCATAGCAGGCAGTGTTCAGGTGCGCCTGGAAAGCGGAGATAGAAAGGGAATGCAACGAAGGGCATTCGCTAAGGAGATGGGAGTTGCATTCGGCTAAGTGATTTTGCAAGTGTTTGGCTTGCTTATGACGCCGATGTCTTCAGCTCAGGCGAAGTACCATCGCTTGAGCCATAGAAGGACTGGCAAGAAACCCAAGACGGCCCGTAGAATGCACTATCCCCCTCACGCGTCCAAAACGCCGTGTGCTATCCTCCCCCCGTCATGAGAAACCATCTCTTAGCGTTCCCTATTCTGCAACTCTCGTATTCGCTTTTCGCGCCAACCCTATTTGCCCAGACCTCGGCCGCTCCTCACCTCGAAAAGCGCGGCGCGGCCACCCAACTCATCGTCGACGGCCAGCCTTTCCTCATGCTCTCGGGCGAACTGCATAACTCGTCTTCTTCGAGCCTGGAATACATGAAGCCGATCTGGCCGCAGTTGAAAGCGATGGGTCTGAACTCGGTGATCACACCCTTGAGCTGGGAATTGATTGAGCCCGAAGAAGGCAAGTTCGACTTCGCGCTGGTTGACGGCTTGCTGGCCCAGGCGCGCGAAAACCAACTGCGCATCGTCTTCCTGTGGCTCGCGAGCTGGAAGAACGGCATGTCCAGTTATCCGCCAGTTTGGGTCAAGCAGAATACGCGCCGATTTCCACGCGTTGTCCTGCACGGAACCGAAGTCGAGGTCCTGACGCCGCTTGCCACCTCTACACGCAATGCAGACGCAAACGCCTTTTCGGCCCTGATGCGCCATATCAATGAGGTCGACAGCCACGACCATACCGTCCTCATGATGCAGGTCGAAAATGAGGTTGGTGTCCTCGGCGACACCCGCGACCGCTCCGACGCCGCCAACAAGGCCTTCGCCTCGGCCGTGCCAGCCGACCTTGCCAGCTACCTCCAATCTCATCGCGACGCGCTCTATCCCGATCTGCGGACACTGTGGGAGCACAACGGAGCAAAGACCACGGGCACATGGACGGAGATATTTGGCGACACGCCCCGCGCCGATGAGATCTTCATGGCCTGGAACTATGCGCGCTACATCCAGGTTGTTACCGCTGCCGGAAAGGCTGCCTACGGAATTCCCATGTATGTGAATGCGTGGCTCGGCGGAGACAAAGACGCACCGGGTAGTTACCCCAGCGGCTGCCCCGAACCCTGGGTCGTCGACGTCTGGAAGGCCGCCGGCTCAAGCATCGACATTTATGCCCCCGACCTCTACGACGCGCGATTCGGCGTCTGGGCGCAGCGTTACCATCGCAATGGCAACCCGCTCTACATCCCCGAGACCAACGGTGGCGCGACGGGCGCAGCCAACATCTTCTACGCATTTGCAGAGGAGTCCGCCCTCGGCTTCTCGCCTTTCGGAATCGACAGCCAGATGGATCCCAAAGGGCCGCTCTCCGAGAGCTACAACTTGCTCGCAACGCTCTCGCCGCTCATCCTTGCACATCAGGCCGCGGGCGAGGTCCATGGCTTTCTCGTCGATAAGAACACCCCGCCGGTCGACTTCGATATCAATGGCTATACCCTCCACGTCACTGTCGACCAAATATTCGGCCATCAGTCCGAGTCGGGCTTCGGTCTCATTCTGCCAATCGGCCCCGACGAGTTCCTCGGCGCAGGCAAAGGCTTCCGCGTGGCCATTACTGCGCGGACAGGGGAGAGGGTCGGTATCGCCTCCGTCGAAGAGGGCACGTTTGACGGAGGCAAATGGGTTACCGGCCGTCACCTCAACGGCGACGAAAATGATCAGGGCCAGGGCTGGCGCTTCGGATCCCGCCAACTCACCATCGAAAAGGTGAAGTTGTATCGGTTTGAGTAGAAGAGTCTTGACCGGCATCATGACACTTTTTTCTTAGGTTTTGAAGAAGTCACCCGGAGTCTCAGGACTGGCTGCCTGGAAAGCGCGTCACCGGGGAAGTTGCAACGGACTCTCTTTCCCTTTCGAGGGCCATCCGAAGCATCTGGTTCTTTAACAAGAGTTCGCACACGGTTCGCTGCAAGTTCTCCACGGATGCCCGCAAGTAGTCGACTGTCTGTTCTGGATCTCGGACAGGATTGCGACCTCGAAGCTCGCGCTCTACGGCTGGAAATTGGCAGGCACGCTCAGGTGCGGCGATAAAGCAGACTTTCTGATGGATCGGCATGTCCGTCCGTCCCTTCTGTTCCGTACAATTGTGGCTGTTTCACCTCTATGACGAACGGTGGGCTTTGCAACGGACACCTTTTTATAAGTTTCAAGAGAGCCTGACGATGGTGCTGTTCATCTCCAATCGCAAGAGACACTCACCAGCCTGAGAACCAGACCCTGTCGTTTTCGGTTTGCCCTGCTCCGGCCTTCTTCATCCGGCGATTGATTCGGGACCCGGGGGATCTCCTTCTCGAATCGCTGAGACTCCTTCAGAGTCCCGGAGCATCTGATCGCCTGTCTTCCATTTCTGGAACGCGTATGTCAATTTAGCCGCAGTTGGAAGACGGGGCCGGGGGCGGGACCATCAATCCTGCCTGGGTTGTCATGGGAATCATCAAGCAGACATTCCAGACTCAATCCATCGGCGGAAGAGATCCGCGATCCCCATTCGAGATACGCGACAAACGCCCAGCGAAATTCCGGGTCGCTCGGCAGCATGGCGTCGACGGCACTTTCGCAAAGCATTCTTACCCAGCGCGCTCGTTGTTCATCGGTAATGCGCTTCCCAACGTGCTGCGAGATCCTGCGCGAGTAGCCCCCGAACCGTCCGGAGTAGAACCTGGGTCCGCCGAACACTTCGCTTAGCCACGCGGCCACTCGCTCCGTATGATCCGATGACATATCCGCAAAGAGCGGACCGACGAGCTGATCCTCTGGCACATACTTGCTGTAAAAGATCCGCGTCATGCGCAGCAACGCGGGAAAGCCGCCTGCCCACTCGAAGAGTGTTGGTTCATGCGCGGGATCGGGTACGGGATCAGCAAACTTTACATACCAGTGCATCCCGCTACAAAACGGCTTGTTCTGCGAGTGTCCACACCGGCACAGGCTGAAGTGCTCCAGAGATGAGCCCTCGGCCATTGGTACTTCTTTGCCCTGCTCGTCGACGACCCTGACGCCTCCCGTAACCCTGTAGGGACCATCCTTGGAAACCTCGATCGATGCAGTCCGAGGCTGATCGATCTGGTCGCGGGCTTCCACGCCGCCGATTCCGTAACTGAGGGCTCCCGACGGGCAAGCCCGGACAGCCTGGATGACTTCGTCGAGCCTGCCTCCGCTTGGAGTGATGAAGGGCTCCTTCCCCGCATGGAAGACTGACGCTAGCCGGTCAGTTCAGAATCCCGAATGAGCACAGATCCCGCGATGTCGAAGATCTCCGCCTGCTGACCCTCGTAGGCGTCGCGTTTGTCGGGGACTCTCTTAGGGTCCTTTGCCCCCGAGAAATTCGCCCGAGCATGAGAGCCATTGCAGTGCAGCTTGTTTGAAGGTTGGCCGCAACGGCAAAGCGCCATTTCCGACTGAAGCGGGAGTTCCTCAACAAGCCAGTTCCTCAACTCCAAAACGTTTGAAATTCGGTATGGGCCGTCAAGCGAAACTTTGATTTCCGGCCCCGACTCAGATTGCCCGGATGGTAAAACCTCGGGGTCTGGATCATGAGATACCTTCATTCGCCGCCTTAGCGAATTGCTCCAGAATGGAGACCCAGGCGCCGGGACCGTCGAAGACTTCCCGCAACTTTTCGTAGCCTTTGCCGTGACGCTCCAATTTGCTGTGTTCCAGCTGCACCAGGGTTGTCCCCGGCCCTTCGGAAGTGAACCGAATCTCCACCTCACTTGCCTTGGCTATGTCTGGATCGCATACCCAGTCCGACTGATCGTGTCCCGGACCAGCGTGCCATGAAAAGGTCACTCGACGTGGCGGGTCCCAAGCCAACACTTTGCCCCAATCAACCGTGTTGCCTTCAACGTCTCTTTCGTACCACCGACCGCCAACACGCGGTTCCACAAAAATCGTCTCAAATGGCGTCTTGCCGATATGGTGGGTTGCCGGCCACCAAGTCTCCATTTGCTCCACAAACACACTGAATGCGCGCTCGATTGGCACATTCACCCGCACTTCTTTACGAACGGCGGCTGGTTCTGCGAGGTTTGGCATCTTTCTCTCCGGTCGGCCCCTTCTCCGCAATTTCCTGAAACGCACTCAGCGCCTTCGTCCACATCTGGTCAAAGTGAGCCCGAAGTCGCGTCACTCCCTCGGGATCCAACTGGTAAAGCCTTCGAGTCCCGGATTTGCTGTCGGTGACTAATCCTGCATCCTTCAGCACACGAAGATGCTGCGACACCGCAGGGCGAGAGACGGGCAGGGTCCGAGCCAATTCATTCACAGGAACTGGTCCGTTCGTGAGTCTTTGAAAGATTGCCATGCGCGTTGGATCGCCAAGCGCCTCGAGTCCGGCTTGTAGGTAAGCATCCACTAACGGTAAATATCAATGCACTGAACAATCGAAGTCAAGAGGGGAATATCCCATCCAACTTGTATGTCAATTAGGGCCTGAAGCTTGGCTGATTCAGGCATCTTCCGATCTTCGTTCACTTTGGGCTTTCAGGGCCGTCGCCATCTTAGTTTGTATTCAGAGACTCGCCGTGTCACAGAAAATCTCGAAAGATCCTCTTGACAGCAATATAGGTAAGCCATATCTTACGGTTAGTCGTAGCTTACGCATGTCAATGGCGCGGCCGAAATGGAGGGATCACAATATGGCAACGACAGAGGTTTTAGGCGGGCTTTCCGCAGGAAGCGGAGTCCAAGAGCACAAGGCCACAGAGCCAGTGCACAAGAGCGTCCGTGTGCGTGTCACGCCAACGCGAGCGTTCGAAGTGTTTACCAACGAGATTGATACCTGGTGGCCGGCCATGTACCACATTGGCAGTTCACCCGCAAAGAAGGTTGTTTTCGAAGGCCGGGAGGGAGGGTCGATTCACACCGAACAGGAGGATGGAACCAATAGCCCGTGGGCGAAGGTGCTGTCGTGGGAGCCTCCGCATCGGCTCGTCTTTGCCTGGCAGGTTTCGCCCGCATTCCAATATGAGCCAGACCTCGCAAAATGCAGCGAAGTCGAGGTTTCATTCGCAAGAGTCGACGGCGACATCACCGAGGTGACGTTGGAGCACAGGGACTTCAACCGCCATGGCGACGGACATGAAGGCGTTCGTGCGATGGTCGATGCGGCGGATGGATGGGGCGCTTTGCTCTCGCTTTTCGCGGCCAAGGCCGGCGGGCAAGCATAACCAAATCTTGGGCGAGATTGAACCGATCCCGGAGATCATGGAGTCACCGGTCTTCATGATCTCCGATTCGCTCAGAGGTCGCTCAAGCAGCCTGGCAAAATCTTTAAGCTCAATTGGGTGAGCTTGGTGGAGTCTACAGCCGAATTCCCCAAAAGCCGCAGTTTGAAAGGAGCGGAAGGATATATGAATGCAACCTTGTTGTACCGAATCGCAGCAGTTCTATTCTTTCTCTTTGGGGTCGGGCATCTGTATGGATCTCTAACTTTCTTGCCGTCTACCGCGGAAGGCCGGGCGGTTTTCCAGGCAATGCAAGATGTGCATTTTACCGAAAAAGGCGCAAGTCTGAGTTACGGTGGGTTCTTCCGCGGGTTTACGATTTCGCTCGGCATTCAGTTGTTCTTTTCCTCGTATCTGGCGTGGCACCTCGGCAACGTCGCGAAAAGTGCTCCAGAAACTTTAGGCCTGATCGGCTGGGTCTTCTGCGCGGCACAACTTGTGGGGTTGGCTTTCAATTACAGGTTGTTTGCTCCTCCGGCGATCATCCCTGGCCTGGTGTTGGCGGTCTGTTTGGGATGGGCTGCCTTTCTCGCAGGAAGGAATATTGCCGTACATGTCTCTCGATGAACGTGCGTCCGGGATCCTCGGCACTGATCGGTAGACATTCGGGGAAGATTCTTAGAACCGCAATAGACGCGTCAATGCGGATCCGTTGAAATGCGTCGGAATCGGCTTGGCTTGTCAACCAAATTCACAACCAGCAGCGCGCCCTCACGGCGCGCAGCAGGAGGTGGCTATGGAAAAATCAGGCAGGCGGAACGAGACAATGCCGGAGCTTGCCTCGCGATGACGAGAACCGAGGTTGTCGATGCCATCAAAGGTTTCAATCAAGATCAGCTTGAATTCAATCCCAACCCCCAACGGTGGTCCATTGCTGAAACCGTCCATCATCTTGCGATCGTGGAAAATCTGGTGTTGGGAATCGCTGCAAACGCTATCTCCGCGGGGGCGACCCGGGAAAACGCGTGGAAAGATCGAGACGAGGTACTCTTGAGCCAGGTGCGCGACCGAAGAAAGAAGTTGCAAGCGCCTGACATCGGATCGCCATCGAGTGAACTGAGCCCAAGCGCGGTCATCTTAGCGTTCGAGACAGGACGCGAAGCCCTGATCCAGTTCATCCGGGACACCGAGATTACGCGCCGTTCCCCTGGGTTCAGGCCATCTTTAATGTTGGCGGATTGGTTCCGGGGCGTGGCCCGCAAGTCCGGCTGTAGACTCTGTACCGTGGTATAGAGTTCAAAATGAATTATGAGAATTGGTGAACTCGCAGCGCGGGCAGCGGTCAATATCCAGACATTGCGCTTTTACGAGCGCGAGGGACTTCTTCGTCCCCCTATCCGCACGGCATCCGGATATCGAAAGTATTCGAACAGCGATCTTGAGCGCGTCCGCTTCATTCGGCTCTGCCAGGGGCTTGGCTTCACGCTGCGAGAGATTCACGAATTGCTTCAACTGCACCGGGAGCTTTCAGAATTTAACGGAAAGACTGTGATGAAGGCTGCTGCAGTGAGAGAAGTCGTTGAAATGACGAATGAGCGTTTGGCGGTGATTGACGAAAAGCTGGCGACACTTACCGCTATGCGCGCGGAGCTGACCGCTTTGGTGAAGACTCTCACCGATGGCGGACCTGCGGTTTGCCCGGTTTCACGCTGAATATTCTTAAGAAACTTACGCCAGGGCCTTGACCTTATACCTGGGAACAGGCTTCACACTGGCTCTTGAAGGCACGATTCGTCAAGTCGCGCCAGGAGAGCCCCGAATGCAAAATCGTAGATCAGTCATCGAATCACCGATTGTGAAGTGGTGTTCCTTTTCCCTTCTGCTCATCGTTGTCATGACTTGGGCCGGGAGAGGTGTCCGGCTTCGCGCGGAGCGGATGAAAGCAGCGGACACGCAAGCGTCCGCGTTCCTTGCGATGAAGGCTGGCACTGAGACGAGCGCCGTTGTCCTTCTTGATGGGGTTGCTGGGAAACATCTCAACGGCAGACTACTTGAGCGAGAAACCGATACAGTCTACAGAAACACCAACGCCACCGGTTCCACAATCGATGCGGTCCTCATGCCTGAAACATCCGTCGTTATGGGGAAGCCGGAGGACATTGTTCCGAGCGCGATCGTTCAGGTCTCGGGAACCTTGGACGCGAATCACTCCTTGCAAGCCAATGAGATCGTGATTCTCACCCGCTATGTCCGTCTGTCAGAAACGGCGAGGTGACAGGCAATGAACGGGTACTTGGAAAATGCGTTAAGCGGCTGGGCCGGGGTCATTCTCTTCGGGTCGGGGCTTCTGATGCCTTACCTCTTGCGTCGGGTGTCCGGAGCGAAGACCCCTTATCTGCGACGCCTGTGGCCGCACTATTGGCTTGGATACCTGGCATTGTTCGTCTCATCTGCGCATGCATGGGTGGCGATGCGCAGTGGAAACATGCGGGACATCAAC
>Ga0302200_10002652_pt1 | contig 15645 bp, 9 predicted proteins | sample II_Bog_N3_1_FD_194585 | JGI IMG/M metagenome (GOLD analysis project Ga0302200, IMG submission 194585) | Peat permafrost microbial communities from Stordalen Mire near Abisko, Sweden - II_Bog_N3_1 | ecosystem: Environmental > Terrestrial > Soil > Wetlands > Peat | place: Sweden: Abisko, Stordalen... | reverse complement strand
ATTGCTGCCGGGCGCACCGGCAAATCCTAATTGGAGCTGCCCGTTCGCCAGGAAGCTTGACGAGGTAAAATGCAGCGGCTGCACAAAGAACAGCGCACTCTCGGCCACGCTGTTGTCATAATTGCTTTCAAATGCGCTGGCGTTGATGGTGACATTGCTTGCGAGGCTGAATGTGCCGGAATACCGGAATGAATTGGTGGTGGGCAGCGAACCGTCGAGCGAATAATAAATCGCGGCATTAGCGGCGGGTGCCTCCAGGGTGACATTGACGGTGGAGAAAAACGTGCCCCCGTTGGGCGTGATTGTCGGCGGCGCCAGCGCGGGCGTGCCGGGCAAGCTGTTGATCCAGCTCGTGAACACTTGTACGGCGTTGGTGTCGATCACATTGCGTGCCAACGGAGGCATCGCAATGGTCGGGTTGTTTGTGTTGATCCGATATAAGAGCACTGATCGCCAGATATCCTGCGCCTTGATAATGCAGGCATTGTCGTAGCCCAGTGAGACCGCCGCCGGGTAATTGGTGATGTTTTGTGCAGCCAGCGGCGTGTCGTAGCGCGCGTCAAAAGTGATGCCCGTGCCACCCGCTTGGTGGCACTGAGCGCAATTCGCGTCCAGATAGGAGCGGCTGCGCTGCTGCAGCGAAGCGTTCAGGTTCGTAAGCGCGGAAAGTTGTTCCAGGTTCGGAATGCTGGCCTCATCAATCGCCGGATTCAACAGGCCGAGCCGGTTCAATGTTCGCAGCTGGTTGTCTGTAACCCCGGTGGCGGAATAAGTCAGGCTGCCATTCAACTGGCGGGTGCTGACGCCCAGGACGTAATTGGCTACGGGAGTATGGCACTGAAGGCAGTCCGAAGGGCTGGGATAATACCACGTCTGAGTGCTGATGCCGGTGGCGTTCGTGATCTGGATCTCCTCGTTTAAACTGGTGGTGAGCAGGTCGGCATCACTATCGTCCGGCCGCCATTTGTAAGTCACGCCGTAAACCGCGCCGTTAATATCCCGGACGAGCAGCCGCGTTTCGAGCCGGTGCAACACATTTGGATTTGAAGTGTCGGTGTTTAGTTGAAAAGTCTTCACAAACACGGTTCCCGCCGGAAACGTCCACGTGCCGGTCGGCGCGAAAGTGATTTGTTCACTGGGCGTGATGACTCCGCCGTTGTTGGGCACGGCGAAATAACGGGTTTTTACCGCGCCGTCCGACCAAAGGGGCGTGTTAGGAGTATAGGGGATCAGGCCGTTTGTCGGCACCATTTCCGGCGTGTTGGTGAAGACTCCGGTCTGTGAGAGCAACAGCGGCAGCGTGCCGTTGAAAGTTGTCGGCATATTAAAGAACGGCGGAACGATGCTGTTACTGGTGAGGCCGTATGGCAGACCGCTGCCGGGATTTACGGTGATCTCGACCGGTGCCGAGGTGCTGCTTAGGCCGCTGCTGTCGGTGGCGACGGCGGTTAAAGCATAACCGCCCGGCGCTAGGCCCGTCGTCGTCAGGGTGTAAGGCGGGCTGGTCACACTCCCAAGGAATTGGGTGTTGGCGTAGAAATTCACTCTGCTGACCGGATTATAGGGTGCATCGGCATCAGCGCCGGCGGTCAGACTGGCGCTCGCCGTGTAACTGGAACCATTGGCCGGCGCCGTCAGGACGACCGATGGCGGCGGATTGGTGAACGGGTACCACTGCGTCTGAGGCACAATAGCCTTTGGCGTTGAAGGGCTGCTCCAAGATAGCGACACGCTGGCATTGTTCGTGTACTGGTAATAATCCAGTTCGATATTGTAAAGTTGTTGCGCAGCCAGGGTGACGCTGTTGCTCTCAGTGGTGGCGTTTGTCTCGTTTACCCAGTCGTTGATAAGCAGCTGGCCGTTGATGTATAGTCGTACGCCGTCGTCCGCCGTGGTATAAAAGGTGTAGGTCTCGGAGAATTGCGGCTGGACCGACCCGGTCCAGCGCACGGTGAAATTCGTTGACCCAACTGAGGGAGCCGGTCCGCTTGTACCCCAGTTGAAATTGATCGTGGCGTTCGTCTGTACCAAAGTCGGCAGACCGCTGAACGGACTGGCACTCGTATGATTGGCGTAATACTCGCCAGTCAATCCGCTACCGCTACCGCTCTCAGCAGTGTTCACAAACGATGCGCTGGCGGCGGCGCTGTTGACCGCGCCAGAGGCGGCGGCGATGGCTTGCAGCACGGCAGTGTTGCTGACGATTAACCCTCCGGTGTAAAGGGTGGAATTGGTTGTCGGCATTGTGCCGTCCAGCGTGTAATAAATGGAAGCCCCCGGCGTCGCGTCCGCGAGGGTTACGGGCACTGAATCAATGAATGCGCCGCCGCTCGGCGAAATGGTGGGCGCGGGTAGAAAAATGGCCGGGCCGAAAACCGATACGGCGTATTGGGCCCCAACATAAACTTTACCACCCGCAATGACGGGGGGAACCATTTTGACCGCCGGACCGGGGTTGTCCCGAGCGAGGTTCTGGCTCGAATTGTAGAGTTCCAGGGCGAGATTTGTCGCATTATAGGCATGCAGCACCGCCGGGCCGCTGCTGAGATAGGCGCCGTCATCGATCACCCAGGCGATGCCGTTGTTCGTGCCATTGGCGGAAATCGTGGGGGTGGCTCCGGGGAAACCGATGCTGGAACTGGTGCTCGAATCCGGTGCAGGAGCGATGACCCCATTGGTGATGAGGAATGCCTTCATCACGTCGCCATTGCCGTTGTAATAAATTCGGTGGTTGAAGTAAGCGGGAGAACTCCAGGTGCCTCCGATCACCCCTGACAGCTCCTGCACGATTTGATTGTCATTGGCGGAGTTGAAATGGCCCATGTTGTCGCGATCCACAAGATAAATCGTTCCCTCCTTCCCGGCGCCGACGATCAGATGCGGATGGCTTGCGCTCCCGACCGAATCCGGCAGCAAGAGCGGTCCGCCGGAACCCACGTCCGAGTCGTTCCCGGACAAGGAAGCCTGGTTGTAAGGGGTAAAATAATCCGCCGCCGCCAGGTTGTTTGAAGTGGTTGATAGTTTGACAAAGCTTTGGCTATAATCATAGCCGTTGGTATTCGCGTCAAACGTGCCGTTGGCGGTTTCAAAATAAAGGTTCGTGTTGGCATCCACGCACAATCCGTCGCCGGACATCCAGATCGAGCCTTCACTGGCGTTCGGGGTGGTGTTGAAAATGCTCACCTGCGCGAGGTTGGCCGGGTTGTAGCCAAAAACCCAGCCGTGATAGGGGTCCGTGTCATCATGGCTGCCATAGGCGAGATATAAGACCCCACCGGCGAGCGTGAGGGCGGGACGTTCCATGTGCTGAATGGCCGAAAATGTCACTGTGGTTCCGGTTGTTATCGGACTACCGGTGCCGCCGCCGTTTAGGCCGGTGCCCGGCACGGTGCCCGCGACGACTACGGGGCTATAAGATTGCTCGACTCCGTTCGTGAGGCTCAGCGCATGAATGCGGTGAAAATAATTGGTGGAAATCCCGGTCATCACTTCCCGGGTGAAGGCGTCCACATAAATCGAGCCGGTGGCCAAATCAATCACCGGCGTGGCCGCCATGCCCTCTTCTGGCACGATATCCAGATTGCCGACCGTATGATAACGCGTCCCATATTCAGTCGATGGTGAAACGGACGCGACGCCCACATGCGTCATCCATAGCAAGCCGCCATTCGTGTCGCCATTGTTGTCCGCATCAAAGGCATAAACCGAGTCATTCATTGTGGCGACAAACAGCACGTCGCGCACGCCCTTGCCGGGAATGTTCAGGTTGGTCACGATCAACGGCTGGGCATAGACGTAGCCATCCACCGGGTAGGTGAAGAGTTTGCCAAAGTTTGTGATATTAACATTCGCCAGGGTCAACAGGGTTTCGTTGGTGTTTTGTCCCTGGCGGCTGTTGTCGTAGTGGTAGGTGAGCACCGGTATGCGCGTTGGGTTTAGCGTAGCGAACGAAAGCGACGGCCCACCCCATACCAGCCCCGCCGAATTGGAAGCGGCAGTCGTAAAATAATAAGTGGTACTTCCCGACAGTCCGGCGATCGGCGCCGAGAATGACCCGCTTTGTATGCCGATGGCAGCCTGATTCGACCACGCCGCCGGGTTGTTGCTGCCATCGGTAGTGCCGTAATAAACCATGACTGCGGGCACCTGATTACCCGTGCTTAACACCTGGCCGTTTAACGTCGCGGTGACAGCGGCTATGCCGGTTGCGGGCAGATTGGTCACGGCAGGTTCGGCCAGCCCAAGCGTGGTGAATGTTTTGGACGATACCGCCCAACCAATGCCTGCTGAGTTCGAGGCCGAGGTGGTGAAAAAATAGCTCGCGCTCGGCGCCAATCCAGCTACCGGGACACTAAATACTCCCGTTTGCACGCCTGCGGAAACTTGATTTGCCCAATTGGCGGGGTTCGTGCCGCCGTCGGCTAGGCCGTAATAAACGGTGGTTGTCGGAAATTCATTACCCGTATTCAGTACCTTGCCGTTCAAGGTTGCCGAAGTGGCGAGGATCGCGGTTGGGAGCAGATTCGTCACGGTCGCTACCACCACTGCCGGAGTAACGAAACTGCCGGAGGGAACAGCCCAGGAGACGCCCACGCTATTAGAGGCTTGGGCGGCAAAAAAATAAGCCGTGCTGGCTTTCAAACCTGTGACAGTTGTTGAAAAAGCTCCCAATTGCGCGCCGATGGATATGCTATTGGACCAGGCGCCGGCATTCGTGCCAGCATTGGTCGTTCCATAATAAATTGTAACCTGTGGCACACTGCCGCCGCTCGAGAGGATGGAACCATTGAGGGTGGCGGAAGCGGCCAGAATCGCCGTGGCCGGAGTGTTGGTGAGGACCGCGACTGTCAAAGGCCCGGTTGAGGCCAGCCCCACATCAAATACACCATCAAAGCTATGACTGCTGCCAAAGGTGATCGTGCCGCCGGTAATCGGAAAAAGCCCGAGTTCGCCGCCGGGATAAGGGTTGCCGGCGGCATTCCCCAATTGATCCCATCCGGCAACGGCGCTGGAGGCTTTCCCGAATGAATAGGCATAAACTGTGTTTGGTGAAAGCGACAGGCTGAGACCTGTCCATTGCAACCAGTCGCCATCGGCAAAAGTAAAATTTGCCGCGCTGTAAGTTGCCAGCAAGGTGTTGGTGCTGCCTAGCACGGAATAGATATGGAGTAAATAACCCTGCGGTGTGCCGGTTCCAGAGCTGGTTCCGCCGCCAGTTCTGAGCGCGAGGGAATTGAGCAGGAAACCGGCTGTGCCACCCGGCGTGGTGAAGGTCTGCCCGGGCTCACCGGCGTTGTGGTTGGACTGGTTGTCCGTGTAATAGTTCAAGCCGTCAGGCATGTTTGCCTCTCCAGTAATTTGCAACTGGGAAACGTCGTTTGGACCGGGAGACGGAGGGTTGGCACCCAAATCGTAAAGCGTCGCCGGAGTTTGCGCCTGGGCTGTCATGCCCAAGCTCGCCAGAAGCATAAAAATCCAGTGCCGGGCCTTCAAATGGGGGTTCATAAGTGGATTATTATAAAATGCAATCAACGTTTTCGCCGAGTGAAAAGTTGGACTTTCTTGTAGGTTGTTTGCGGTTCACGCAAATGGATTGTGGCTCATGTAAACTCACTATTCTAGCATGTTTCCGTCAGTTTGGCCATCACCAGTTCAGCTTTGAATCGAGCAATTGCAAATCAAGCCGGATTGATCTAGAGTTAATCCGCGCCGGTCTCTGTGGGTCGGCGCCGGTCATCCATCCGTGTTGACTGACCGGTCGCGGCAAATTCAAATTCCGGTAATATCCAAGCTGATGACTGGCAATAACTTTAAATACATTTAACCTTGTCCTTATGAAATTAAATCCTTCCCGAATTTTCGTCTTCGTTTCGATGATCATTGCTGTCTGGTCGGGGCTCATATCCCCCGCAGCCCGCGCCGCCAACAGTTACCAAATCTTCGTCTCGAATGAAAAAGCTGGTAACATCACCGTTATCAGTGGCGATGATTTCAAAGTGGTCGCCACTATTCCCGCCGGCAAGCGCCCGCGCGGTATTCATGCCAGTCCGGACGGAAAAACTGTTTTCGTTGCCTTGAGCGGCACGCCTATTGAGCCGCCACCACAACTCGACGCCAATGGCAATCCCATCCTGCATAAAAACCAGGCCGACGATGACGACCAGGCGCCAGCCGACAAGTCGGCTGACGGTATCGGTCTCGTGGATGCCGCCCAGAAAACATTTTTGCGCAAAATACCCGCTGGCTCCGATCCGGAACAATTTTGCCTGAGTCCGGACGGATCGAAAATTTACATCGCCAATGAGGATGTCGGCGCCGCCACCGTGCTTGACTCAGCCTCCGGCAAGGTGTTGACCTTTATTCCGGTTACCCGCGAGCCGGAAGGAGTGGGCGCCAGTCCGGACGGGAAGTTTTTTTACGTGACGTGTGAAACGGCCGGCGACGTGTTTGCGATTGATGCCAGCACCTATAAAATCATTGGCCACATTGTGGTGCATCCGCGCCCCCGAAGCGTGGCTTTTCTGCCGGATGGTTCCCGGGCGTTCATCCCCTCGGAATCAGTCGGCGAATTGAATGTCATTGATACGGCGAGCCAAACGCTTTTGAAAGTCATCAAGTTGCCATTGCACTCGCGACCGCAGTGCGTCGTTGTCTCGCCAGATGGAAACAAGGTGTATGCCAGCACCGGTCGCGGCGGCGCCGTGGTGGTGGTGGATGCCAAGACTTACGAGGTATTGAACACCATTCCGGTTGGCAAACGGCCCTGGGGCATCACAATTTCGCCGGATGGAAAATATCTTTTCTCAGCGAACGGGCCGTCGGACGACGTTTCGGTCGTGGATCTTGCGACCGAGAAAGAGATCCAGCGAATTAAATCGCCTGGTAGTCCGTGGGGTATCGTGGCGGTGCCGATTAATCAGTAAACCTGGATCGGACTTCCAAAGCTTCAAGTGGCAGCGCGCTCAAGGTGAGTTGCCGCCCGGTTTTGCACCAGCCGGGGCGGCACCTTTTGATTTACCGCGGTTGAACCCATCAGGGCAAGGGGAACTTACGCGGCTGCCAGCTGTTTGCGTGTCAGGGCCGGCTCGGCAAATTGGGCCTTGACCTTGGCAACGGTGTTTTCAACCGTCAGACCGTATTTTTTGCGAAGTTCGTCCTGGGTGGTGGCGTGTTCAATGAATTGATCGGGCCAGCCAATCCGAACAACCGGGGTGGTGACACCTTTCTGGCTGAATAATTCCAGGACCGCTGAACCATACCCGCCCATCAACACATGGTCTTCGAGTGTTACCACCAGGTCTGCTTCGTGTCCGTAAGTCTCGTGCGCGGCAGCGTCGAGCGGCTTGGTGAAGCGTGGGTTGATGACGGCGACGTCAAAACCTTCCGCCGCGAGTTGCTGCGCGGCCTTGCGGGCGATGGTATTCATCGGGCCGAGACCAAAAAGGGCGACTCTTTGTTTCTTATTGTTCGAGAAGGTTTGCACAATTTGGGCCTTCCCAATTTCAATCGCCTGAGGTTCGTTTTTGACGGGCACGCCTTCGGCAACCCCGCGCGGGTAGCGGATGAAAGTGGGATGATCTGCTTTCGTGGCGGTGAACATCATGTCGGCCAATTCGTCCTCGTTCGCGGGGGCCATGGCGATGACGTTGGGCAGGCATCGCAGGTAAGCGATATCAAACAAGCCGTGGTGCGTGGGACCATCGTTGGCTGAGAGGCCGGCGCGATCCATGCAGAAAATCACCGGCAAATTCTGGAGGCAAACGTCATGGTGGATGCAATCATAAGCCCGTTGCAGAAAAGTGGAATAGATTGCCACTACGGGGCGATAGCCCATGGTCGCCATGCCGGCGGCAAAGATCACGCCGTGTTCCTCGGCAATGCCAACATCGAAATATCGATCCGGCATCGCTTTTTCCAAATGTTTCAAGCCCGTGCCGGTGGGCATGGCGGCAGTGAGCCCGACCACGTTTATGTTGTTTTGGCAGAGTTTCACCAGCGTCTGGCCCATGACGTCCTGATACATGGGCGGCGTGCCGGGTTTTGCAATGGGTGTTTCACCAGTCTGGGCATTATAAGGTCCGAGACCGTGGAATTTCTCCGGCTGCTTCAAGGCGGCTTCAAAGCCCTTGCCTTTTTGGGTCAAAACGTGAATGACAATCGGATGATCGCACTGTTTGGCAAATTCCAGCGTGCTGATGAGCAACGGCAGATTGTGACCGTCAATGGGTCCCAGGTAGCGCATGCCCATTTCCTCGAACAACACCGGATTGCCGAAGCCGCCGCGGCCGTCAGTGCCGAGGGCGACTTCATTTTTCTGGTGCATGCCCACGCTCAAGGCTCCCTTGAAACCTTCCTCGGCCTTATGGGCGAGTCTGAGTGCAACATCACCTTTCGGAAAGCGACGGACGAAGTTCTCAAAATCGCGGGCGAGGGAGTTGTAGCGCGGATGCGTGATGAGTTTGTTCAGATAGCCGGAGATGGCACCCACGTTTTTGGCAATACTCCACTCGTTGTCATTGAGAATACCAATGAACTTCTTGGTGGTGTGGGCGATGTTGTTGAGCGCCTCGAACGACACCCCGTTGGTGAGGGCGGCATCACCGAAAATGCAAACGACCTGTTCGTCGGTGCCTCGTTTATCACGCGCCGCAGCCATGCCGAGGGCGGCAGAAAGGGCGGTGCCGGCATGGCCCGCGCCGAAGCAATCGTGCTCGCTTTCAGTACGCAAGGCGAAGCCGTTCAATCCATCCGTTTGGCGGATGGTACGGAAACGGCTTTTGCGGCCGGTCAAAATTTTATGGACATAGACCTGATGGCTGACATCCCAAACGAACTTGTCCTTGGGCGTGGTGAAGACCTTATGGAGGGCAATCGTCAATTCCACGACACCCAGGTTTGGACCAAGGTGCCCGCCGCCTTTGGCAAGCCCCTCAATCAACTCGTTGCGGATGTCCGCCGCGAGTTCCTGCAATTGCGGAATGGTGAGTTTTTTGACGTGCTCAGGCGCGTCGACCATGTCGAGATATCGGCTCATAAATTTTGACCAACCAAACTGCGTAAAAAGTGGGAAATCTTACTGCCTGGCAGGGAGATGTCCAGCACCGGAATCAGGGTTTGCGGGCGGGTTCCACCAGCGGGCAGGGGAGCCGCCGGCGAGTCAACGGTACTTGCATATTTGTTGTGAGTAATCATTCTTCTTAACGGTCATTCGGCAGTTAACTCAACGGGCTTCAGTTTAAAGTCTCCCGCGGCATTTTTTTCGAGCTGCTGGATCTTTAATTCAGCTTCCGCCAGCTTTTCCTGGCAGATTTTCAATAGTTTTGCGCCTTCTTCGTATTTGGCCAGCAAGGTTTCAAGCGGCAAATCGTCGGATTCCATGGCCTCGACGATGCCTTCAAGCTTTTGCAACGCCTCTTCAAAAGGCGGATGTTTCGCGGAACCGCCTGGCCCCGCGCTTTTGGACTGGTTAGGCACGAAAGAAAAATAAAGTAATCGCTTGCGTTCGTCCAGTTCACAATATTGTAACCTGGCAGAAATTATGGACGGCAACCGCCGCCCGCTTGACCCCAAATCAATCCGCCACCCGGCTCGAAATCTCGCCTTCCCGCAGCCGTGTTTTAAGCCGCTGACCCGCTTTTACCTGCCTGGCTTGGCGTATCAGGGTGCCGCTGGCAGCGTCCATGGTGATCGAATATCCCCGGGCCAGAACTTGCTCCGGACCCAGCGAATGCAGCCGCCGCTCCAGTTGCCGCAGAGCCTCACGGCGCGCTTTGAGGTGCAACAAGGGTTTGGCGCGCGAAAATCGGCCGGCCATATTTTCCAAAACGAGCTTGCGGGCTCGCGCCGATGATTTCAAATTGCGGAGTAAATCAGATTGAAGGTCATCCAGTCGCTGCAGGGATTCGTCCAGCCGCCGGCGGGGATGAACACGGGTCAAACGACCGATCAAGTTCAGGGTGGTGTCGTTGGCAGCTTCCAGTCCGCGACGGACCGCCCGTCGAAGTCGTGATGCCGCTTCCCCGATGAATTCGCGGCTGGCCACATAATGTTCCGTGATGATTTCCGCGGCGGCACTGGGGGTGGCCGCCCGCAGATCCGCCACGAAATCAGCAATGGTGAAATCAATTTCATGGCCAACCGCCGACACGATGGGAATCGCAGATTCAAAAATGGCGCGGGCCACCGCTTCCTCATTGAAGGCCCAGAGATCTTCCAGGGAACCACCGCCTCGTGTGATCAGGATCAAGTCCAGCTGGTTTGATGGCTCACCGTCTAAAGGTGGCACCTCGACTCGCCTGCCAAATTCGTTCAATAAGCGAATGGAGCCCGCGATTTCTTCGGCTGCGCCAGCGCCTTGTACGCGGGCGGGGGCCACAATGATTTCCAAGGCCGGGTTTCGGCGCTGGATCACATGCAGCACATCGCGGATCGCCGCCCCGGTCAGCGAGGTTACCAAGCCAATCCGCCTGGGATAAAGGGGCAGGGGACGCTTGCGTTCGGGTGCAAAAAGCCCCTCGGTCGCCAGCTTTTGTTTGAGCTTTTCATAGGCAACTTGAAGTGCCCCGACTCCTTGCAATTCCACCGCCCGGACAATCATTTGATACTGCCCACGGGCTTCATAAACGGTGACGTCGCCCTGCAACAGGACTTTTTGGCCATCAGCGAGCAGGCTGCGTTGCGACACTTTTTCCCGGCTGAACAGCACACAGCTCAATTGAGCGCCGGCGTCCTTGAGGGTGAAATACAGATGGCCCGAACTTTGGGCCCGCAAGTTGGTGATCTCACCACTCACCCAGACCTGGCCTATATGTTTTTCGAGCAGGCCACGGACCTGCGACGTCAATTCGGAGACCGACAGTACCTTGCGCGCCGCCGCCAACGGAAAAAGTTCCCCGAAGTCCCACTGCGATTTGGCTGGTTTGCTCATTCGTCCGGGTTGCGTCAGCGATGGACCGTCAAAAGGCTGAGCGCTGTTGACATGGCGGTGTTTAAAGCATCGATCCTGGTGGTCAACGGAAAATCAGACGGTGCTTCCAATGTATAACCCATTCGCGATTTATGGCTGATCAAATAAAGTGCTTCCGGCCAATCCGGGCGATCTTGTGGATTAATCATCGGTCGAATAACGCCGCCCTGGGCGCGTCGGCCCTCAATGTTTTCCGACCAATCGATCGGGCAAACCTGCATCACTGAATCGATGATTTCCCCGGCCAGCGAAGGATGAGCGTCCGGATTTTGCTCATAAAGGTAAAACCCCTGCGATTCCCAATCTTCATGAACGCAAAAATAGCAATCAAAGTTGGGCTGCCGTTCAAGCCACGCGACGTGGGCACGGCATTCGGCGGTTTGAGGATTTCGAAAATCGCGGTTCAAGTCAGTGCCCGCGGCATTTCCACGCAGGTTGAGGGTGAAACCCACGGGATTCAGGCAAGGAAGTAGGAAAATCTCCGCCGTTTTCGGCCAGCGATTTTGTCGCAGTAAACTCAACACGGCCAATGGACCGGCCGGTTCGTCGCCGTGGATTCCCGCACTGATATAAACCCTGCGAGGTCGTTCGGGCTGGACTACCGCTTGCCGGTGCCACGCCAGGACCGGATATCCACCGGTCTCGCAAATCAATTCTTTGGTCCAGCCGTGATTTTCCGCGGCGTTGGCGATCTGGTGCAGCACGGAACCAACCTCAATGGTTTCTCCGAGGTAACGACCGTGATTTTTGCCGAGTCTCTGCACGCGCAAAAAGTTCACGCAAAGGCGCGGCGAAGCAAATACATTTTACGGATTCAAGCGGCCACCGGTTCGGGATCAACCGCCTTGGTCGCGCAGCCGCAAGGTTCCTGATCGGTGAAACCATGGTCATCCCAGTTGGGATCCAGGCCGAGGTCCTTGATCATTTGGAGATCTTTTTCAACGGGCTGGTTCAAGGTGGTGAGGTAATTCCCCACCATCAAGGCGCTGGCTCCGGCCATGAAAATCATGCTCTGGGCGTCCCGCAGGTTTACCGTGCGACCCCCCGCAATCATGATTTCCTGCCGGGGTAGAATAAACCGGAAACATGCGATGGTCTTCAGGATTTCCATCACCGGCAGCGAGGGGGTTTTTTCAAAAGGCGTGCCCGGTATGGGGTTGAGGATGTTGACCGGCACGACATTGGCGCCAATGGCGCGCAATTCCAGGGCAAGGTCACAGCGGTCCTCGCGCGTCTCGCCCATGCCAATGATGCCGCCCGAGCAAATTTTAATGCCCGCCTTTTTCAAATAACCAATGGTTTCAAGGCGATCATCAAATGTGTGCGTGGAGCAGGTCTTGGGAAAAAAGCGGCGGGAACTCTCCAGATTATGACCATAGCACTCCAGTCCGGCTTCCTTCAAACGGTCGGCCACCGCCTGTTTTTTGATAATCCCAAGGGAGGCATCCGGACGGGTCTTGCCGCCGGCTTTGATTTCACGAATCCGCTCGCAAACTTCGTCCAAAATCGGTCCTTCATTAAGCCCCTTCCAAGCCGCAACCAGTCCAACTGCGGTCACAGAATTTTTATGAGCCTCTTCCGCTGCTTCCTGCACCGGTTCCGGATCGACAAAGCCGTACTTCGGTGAGCCGGTTTGGTAAAATGAGGATTGGGCGCAAAAACTGCAATTCTCCGAGCAGGCACCGGCCTTGGCGTTGACGATGGAACAAAGATGGATCTTGTTCCCCTTGAAATGCTCCCGAATCCGGTTAGCCCAGGAAAGCAAGTCCAGAATATCGGCCGAAGACTCGAGATTGAAGAGCCAAAGCGCGTCCTCGCGGGAAATGGACTGGCCGTTTAAAGCGGACTGTCCAAGCCGCGCGATGGTTTCGTGATTTTTTGCGTCAACCAATGCGTTGTGCATGGTTGACAGAATACTGATTGCCTCTGCCGGCTACAAGCCTTTCGCAATCAATGTACGATTTTTCCCAAAATCTCCGCGCGGGTGACTGGGCCGAAGGTGCGGCTATCGGTGCTGTTGTTGCGGTTATCGCCCAAAACATAATACTGGTCGCTGCCGCAGCAAATGAATTCGTCCTCGCTCTTCTCGTATGCGAAGGTCGGAGTCCCCTTGGGCAGATATGGCTCGGAAAGGCGGCGGCTGTTCACATACACCACCCCTTTTTTAAGATAGATGGATTCACCCGGTGTGGCTATGATGCGTTTGACCACCAAACCGCCATCCTGCGGGTCGCGCACTTCCACGATGTCGGATCGCTGAGGATCGCTCTCGATGTAGGCCAGCCGGTTGACAAAATAATTGCCATTATTCAGCAGGTTCGGATACATGCTCGGGCCCGAAACGGTGACCGATTGCACGATGAAATTGCTGATCAAATAGTAGCTAAATAAGCTGAGACCAGAGATGGCTATAACGCCAAAAACATTGCGAAAAAACCATGCCCAGCTAATCCGCAAACGGAAATCGGCAAAGTAGGTATTAATCGGAAATGTCGAAGCTTTTGTCGATATATTAGACATGTACCGAAATTAACACACATCCAAAAAATTTCAATGGGCGAAAATTAAGAAAGTTACAAGCCTATAAAATACAATAGCTTAAAGTCTTAATTTTAAGTCGATATAGGCTTGACCACCGAAGATGGCTGAAATCAGTGTCTAATTTTAGGGCAATATTAACCCCTGTTTACTGGATCGTCGCTACTTTTGAAGGATATACGGCGTTAAGGTAAGCCGCGAGCGAAGCAATTTGCATGTCTGTGAGCGGTCCGCCTTGGGAATTGGCAAAAGCCGGCATCAGCGAGCCCGGTTTGCCGTAGGTGATCCAAGTGCGCCAAAACTCACGGTTGGTGGGGACTTTCAATTTCGTCAAGTCAGGAACCATCGTGGCGCGATTCTGAGCCATGTGGCAGATGGCGCAAACGTTGTTGAAAAGATCCTGTCCGTAGCGACCGCTGATGTTCTTGATGTGGCAACTGGCGCAATCACCTTTAAAAACTGCCTGCCGGTCCGCTTTGGACATCGCAATGCCTTGCAGCATTTGAGCCTCCGTTAGCTGGATCGGCGGGGCTGGTTGAATATTGATCCGCAAACTCAAGTCTTTGTTGCCTTGATCCGTGGTTACTTTGGCCGATTTGAAAACGGTTCCGAATTTACCGGCCAAATTGACCTTGAGCTGGAACTCTCCCGTGGAGCCGGCAGCAATCGTCCAGGGCACTGGCGGTAGTTGGGCGGTGGTGCAACCACAAGAGGGATGGACATTCAGGATCGTTACGTCCTTTCCGGAAATATTGGTAAACGAAAAGGAAAAATGGGCAAAGTCCGAGCCGCTGAGGACGTCCGTGCTTTTCATCAAGGAATCCCAAGCCAGGATGCCGTCCGGCAAAGGTTGTCCGGAACGGGAGACATCCGGGACAAAGACCGGTTTGGAAGTGACCATCGGGGGCGGCGAACCTGGCGGCAGAACGAGAGTTGGTGGCGGTGGAGGCGGCGGAGCAATCGGAGGAGGCACGATGGCTTGCGCCGCTGGTGTCGACGGCGGGTTCTGTTTGTGGACGCACGCGGTGAATAAAACGCTCGCCAAAACCAGACCGACAGTGATTCCGCTGATTCTCATTCGCAAATTCTCAGGCATTATTCCCGATTTCACAAGACTGAATCATAGGCGATTCAGCGCGCTCAATACGGCTTTGACCGAGGCGAGTTCGATATTCGTGTCCACCCCGGCTCCCCAGCGGCACCGTCCGTCGGCCAACTTGATTTGTATGTACGCGATGGCCGCCGCCGATTCGCTGGAACTCAAAGCATGTTCGTTATAGCTCGAGATTTCGAACCGCGGAACGCCAAGGGTTCCAAACCCGTGAACCAGCGCCGCCAGGGGACCGTTGCCTTGGCCCAAAAACCTGACCGCTTGGCCATCCCGGAGCAACTTCGCCTGGCAATTCACATTGCCGTCCTTGCTGGCCGTTTCAAAACTTTGCAATTGCCACGGTGAGTTCCTTTCAACGTATTCCCGCCAGAACATTTGTTTGAGTTCTGCGCCCGAGACTTCCCGTCCGAGCTTGTCGACCTCTAAATTGGCGATGGGACCGAATTCGCGCTGCATTTCCTTGGGCAGCTCAATGCCAAACTCGCTTTCTAGCAAATAAGCGACGCCGCCTTTGCCCGACTGCGAATTAACGCGTATCACTTCGCGATACTCCCTCCCGATGTCCGCCGGATCAATTGTAAGATAGGGGACATCCCAATGCTCCCGTTCATTGCTTTCCCATTCCGCCAGTCCTTTTTTGATCGCGTCCTGGTGGGAACCGCTGAACGCAGTGAAGACCAGTTCGCCGGCGTAGGGTTGGCGCGGCGGCACGGACATGCCGGTGCAACGCTCGTAAACTTCCACTACGGAACCGAGGTTGCTGAAGTCTAATCCCGGATCAATTCCGTGCATGTAAAGATTCAAGGCTACGGTCACGATGTCCAGGTTGCCGGTTCGCTCCCCGTTGCCGAAGAGAGTACCCTCAACCCGATCCGCGCCCGCGAGCAAGCCCAACTCGGTGGCGGCTACCCCGGTGTACCGATCGTTATGGGTATGCAAACTGACGATGAGCGAATCTCGGTTCTTCAGATTTTTGCACATCCATTCGATCTGGTCGGCGTAAACGTTGGGCATGGCCACTTCAACCGTG
>Ga0302200_10002649_pt1 | contig 15654 bp, 14 predicted proteins | sample II_Bog_N3_1_FD_194585 | JGI IMG/M metagenome (GOLD analysis project Ga0302200, IMG submission 194585) | Peat permafrost microbial communities from Stordalen Mire near Abisko, Sweden - II_Bog_N3_1 | ecosystem: Environmental > Terrestrial > Soil > Wetlands > Peat | place: Sweden: Abisko... | reverse complement strand
TACCATGCTACCGGTTGATTTGTTGGGTATAGATGCAGCGATTTTATTTTCGGATATATTGGTTACCGGCGAAGCCATGGGTGGCGATTTAAGTTTTACCCAGGGCGTCGGTCCGAGGTTTGCAAATCCTATACGCAGCAAAGCTGATATTGATAGATTAGATACCCAGGTAGTACACAAACTGCAATATGTAGCCGATGCTATTAAAGTGATACAACAACGCTTGAACGGCAGCATCCCGTTGATAGGTTTTGCAGGCGCGCCATTCACCGTAATGAGTTATTTAGTTGAAGGTGGCTCATCAAAAGATTTTAAGCTTACCAAATTATTGATCCATAATGAGCCGGAATTAGCTCATCAGCTTTTATCAAAAATAGCTACCGTAACGGCAGACTATTTAAACTTGCAGATTGCAGCTGGTGTTAATGCCGTGCAAATATTTGATAGCTGGGCACAAGCTTTAGCTTGGGATGATTACAAAGAATTCTCACATCGTTATATTGTGGAGATCATCAGCAAATTGAACAGGAAAGATATCCCGGTGATCTCTTTTTGCAAAGGCAGTTCAGTTTTCGCGCCGCTAATGGCAGAAGCTAAACCCGATGTGATCTCAATCGATTGGAATGTTGACTTGTTAGATATTAAACAACGTTTACCACAAGGCATAGCCGTACAAGGTAATCTTGATCCGCATGTTTTGTATGCTGATAAAAAGGTGATCAAAGAACGCATCTACCGTTTGTTCGATAGGATGAAAGGGGAAAACGGATTTATATTCAACCTCGGTCACGGCATTATGCCTGATATTCCTTTCGATAATGTGAAATACGCGGTTGATGTGATTAAAGAATTTAGCTATTAACACAAATGTCATTGCGAGGTAGGAAACAATCGAGAACCATAGTTCCGTGCGATTGCTTCGTACCTCGCAATGACAATTTAAATAAGCAATGTACCAATACATATTAGCCATACACATCATTTTTGTAGTCTGCTGGATGGCGGGGCTGTTTTACATGGTACGCCTGTTTATTTACCATACCGAGGCACAAGCAAAACCCGAACCTGACCGCACAATCCTATCCGACCAGTTCGAGATCATGGAGCGTAAGCTGTGGTATATTATCGCCACGCCATCCATGTATTTAGTTTTAGCGGCAGGTATTACGATGTTATGCATTGCACCAGGCTGGCTGCAACAACCCTGGCTGCACATTAAACTGATGTTTGTTATTGGTCTTATCGTTTATCATTTTATCTGCCAAAATAAAATGAATCAAATGCGCAAAGGGGTCTATAAATGGACATCAACCCAACTCCGCATCTGGAATGAAGTAGCCACCATTTTTTTATTCGCGATCGTGTTTTTAGCGGTGCTAAAAAATGCTGTTAGCTGGATATTTGGATTAATAGGACTTGTTCTGCTTGCTTTGATACTAATGTCAGCGGTGAAGATCTACAAGTACTATCGTACTAAAAAGTAATTATTTGGTTCAACTTTGTCGTGTAATTCATTGCCGTTGGCTTTAGCCTAATTTATAAGATGAAACCATTGCCAGTCTACTTCTTTTCTTCAGGCAAATAAAACGGTGCGGCCATAGCGCAATAATATCCTAAAAACAGAAAAGCTATTAACGGTATCCCTAAAACGCTTTCCATCACGTAGCGCCAGGTCATCGGCTTTAATGTGATCATTAACAGGCTGAATAATACCGGCCTTACCAGCATTATAAATTCGTAGGCAAGTTCATTAAACAACCAAAGCGAGATCAACAAATAACCAATATGCTTGGCAGTGAATTTGCCTAAACAAAGCTGAATGATCAAGGCGAATAATATCAGTGGCAGGTAATTCCTGAGCAATAATACCACTTCATTAACCCAGATTAAAGCATGTGGATTGGTATTAAATAAAGTTTGTAATTGATAATTCAGCCTGAATAAAGCACAATCCAGCAAAGCGCAAACTACAAGCGTACCCAACAGGTAAAGAATGCTTTTAACAGTTACCTTTTGGTTAAGATTAACTGAAAATATCGCCACAAAAAATATGAATAGTGTTCGTGCAAGGTCAACAAAACTATAGGTGCTATTAATGCTAAACTTAAGGATGAAAAAGCTCAAAATGCTAACCGGTGTTGCCCGGATTCCCAGATCATAGCTGCAATAAGTTGCCAATACCTGTACCAGTGCAAAACAAAGGATAGTCCATAATAAAGCAGCTTTTACTGTTGATGAAAAATATTTTTTGTATACATCAACAAATTCGGTAAGCAGTTTTTTTAAAAATAATGAAAATTGCATGTACTCTGTTTTCTTCGGCAAAAGTAAGCTTAATCTTTATTGATGTTGATTTGTAACAACAATATTTTAACACTGTCCAAACATTTCCCCCTTAAATTCATCTTACCTTTAAGTTTTTAATCTAAATACTTCTATAAATACTTCTAAATATGAGATTTATAAGCTCTACTATTATATTATTGATGCTGACAATGAGCGTTTTTGCTCAGAATAGGAGTGATAAACGGGCAATTGATTCGATTAATAATCCAGAGGGTAGGACACTTAAATACGGCTATGCTAATGCGGGTTCTAATAAAGCCGGCGATACCATCATCCGTACCCATTCCCAGGCGCCGGGGTTTAAGTTCGGATTAACATTATCCAGGATTGATTTTGGTTTAGCTACATTGGTTGATAATGGTAGTTTTAGGCTATCACCACAAAATCAATTCTTGCGTTATCGCTCATGGAAAACAACCAATGCCGGATTTGATGTTTTGCAGTTCGGCTATCGCTTTAATAGCGCTATCAGGTTATATATGTCGGCAGGTTTTGATTGGACATTAATACGCCTGCGCGATAATATTACTCTTGCTGAGCATGCTCCTGTATTAAGCTATACGCAGGATAACATCGACTTTAGCAAAAATCGGTTATCATCAACTTATCTTCGTGTCCCCTTAGCTTTTGAGTATCGTACCCATGATGATTCCGACGGAACCCCATTTCGCATTGTTTTCGGCCCCGAAGGTGGACTATTAATAAGTGCCAGTCAAAAGCAAGTAAGTAAGCAAAACGGCACGCAGAAATTTACCAGCGACTATAATTTTCAAAAATTCCGTTACGGCCCGTTTGTACGCATAGGCTATGGTTTAATTGGCGTTTATGCTAAATATTACATGAACGATATGTTCGTCAACAGCCCGGATCAAAAAGGGTTAAAAAATCTTTCATTGGGTATAATGTTAGGTTTTTAATATAGCCATTTACTGTTTTACGTATCTTTACAATCCATGGCAGATCCTAATTTTTTACAGGCAACCTCAATAAGTAAAACATATCCCGGCGAGCGCGTTTCGGGTGTTTTAAAAACCAGTCTTACAATTCAACAAGGAAAAATTACTGCAATAATAGGGGAGAGCGGTAGCGGCAAGAGTACCCTGTTACGTTTGTTTTATGGTTTGCTCGACCCGGATGAAGGCAATATCCATTTTAAGGGTGAGCGTGTTTGGGGGCCGGTTGAAAAATTGATCCCCGGCCATGATGCCATGAAAATGGTTACCCAGCATACTGACGATCTTAACCTTTTTGCCAAAGTATGGGATAACGTTGCGGTATTAATACCCAATACCAACATCCAAACCAAACAGGAAAAGGTAAGTCATATACTAAGCTTACTTAACATGGCACACCTGGCAAACAGGCGGGTATTTGATTTAAGCGGCGGTGAAAAGCAGCGTGTAGCACTGGCAAGAGCAATTATAACCCGACCAGAAGTTCTACTATTGGATGAACCATTTAACCAGGTTGATACATCCTTTCGTGAAGGCCTGCAGCAGGACATCCGTAACATAGTTAAGGAAACAGGCCTTACGGTTATTATGGTATCGCATGACCCATCCGAGATACTTTCTATGGCTGATGAGTTGATTGTGATGAAGGATGGAAAGATACTGGAGTCAGGCGATCCTATAGAAATGTATTCAAACCCTCAATTTTTATATACTGCCAGCCTTTTAGCCAACTGTAATATTTTAGATAAAGAGAAAGCCAGGCTTTGTGGCATAACGCTAAAGCCTAAAAAGGAAACTTTGGCTATATACCCTGAGTGGATCGAAGTAACACCTGCTAAAACAGGGGATTGGATGATTAGCTCGATATTATTTAAAGGGTTTTATGAGGATATAATGGTTGAAAAAGATGGGGTAGAGTTAAGAGTGCGCAGCCATTATATGATAAAATACGTGGCAGGCCAAAAAGTGAATTTAAAGGTAAATAAGTATTTAGAGTACTAAAAAATAAAGCCTCCTTACACTCGCTGTTCGGAGGCTTAAACCTAAACCTTATCACAATCACACGGATGTGTGTATGAATTACAAAAGTACGTATATACTAAACTTAATATATTGGTTATATATTCCAAATATTGGGCTTAATTGCTGGTTGAATACTGAAAGCAGTGTTGAAATTTGTATAGTTGTTTTATACTGATCCTCTTAACAAAATTTGGTGCTGGCATCGCCACACTATTGATGTGTTTATTGATTATACCAAGTATTCAAACAAAGTTTGATTACTGTTGAGCTCGATCACATCAAACCTGTGCGCAGCCATCCGCTGCAACAATGCAGGGTAATCATCAGCATTTTTTAGTTCGATACCTACCAGGGCAGGGCCGTTTTCTTTGGATGTTTTTTTGATGAATTCGAAGCGGGTAATGTCATCGCCGGGGCCCAATACATTGTTCACAAATAGTTTTAATGCTCCCGGCCGTTGCGGAAAGCGAACAATAAAATAATGTTTCAAACCTTCATACAGCAAAGATTTTTCTTTGATCTCCTGCATGCGTTCTATATCATTATTGCCACCGCTGATAATGCAAACTACTTTTTTGCCTTTGATTTGCTCTTTGCATAAATCGAGTACCGCTACCGATAATGCACCGGCGGGTTCAACAACAATAGCATCCTCGTTATATAACTTAAGAATGGTGGTACATACTTTACCTTCGGGCACAAGTAGCATATCGTCTAATATCCCGCTGCATATCTGGTAGTTAAGTGACCCCACGCGTTTAACCGCCGCGCCATCAACAAAACGATCAATCTGCTCTAAGGTAACCGGGCCTTTATTTTCAAGCGCGCTTACCATTGATGGTGCGCCTTCGGGTTCAACCCCAATTAATAAGATATTAGGATTTTGCTGTTTAAAATAGCTGCCTGCACCTGCTGCCAAGCCGCCACCGCCAATAGGCATAATTACTACTTCAACATCTGGCAGATCGTTCATCACTTCAACCCCAACGGTGCCCTGGCCTTCAATTATTCTGTAATGATCGAAAGGAGGGACAAAGGTCATGTCATGCGCTTCGGTATAAGCCAAAGCCTCACGTAGGCAATCATCAAAAGTATCGCCTGTTAAAACCAGCTCCACGTTTCCGTTGCCAAACATTTCTGTTTGTTTAACTTTTTGTTTTGGGGTTATCTCGGGCATAAAAATTACACCATGCGTACCTAATCTCTTACATGAAAAGGCAACGCCCTGTGCATGGTTACCCGCGCTAGCGCAAACCACACCACGCGATAACTGTTCTTCAGTCAACTGACTGATCATGTTGTAAGCGCCACGTAGTTTATACGAGCGTACAACCTGTAAGTCTTCGCGTTTTAAATATATCTCACAGTCGTATTTTTCAGATAGCCCGGCATTGTATTCTAACGGTGTGTTTCTTACCACACCATTCAAACGTTCCGAGGCTGCCTCAAAGTCTAACTGAGGTTTAGTTTCCGTTGCCATCATTAGTTCTGTTCTAATTTGAACGATACTAAACTGTGTAAGTCGTCATCATTAATATCCAGCTTGTTATCAGCAAGTGTTAAAAAATTATGATAGGCAGTATTTAATTCATTTTTATCCAGGTGGATGCCAAGGCGTTCTAAATGGTATTTTAAAGCATGCCTGCCGCTACGCGCGGTAAGCACAATACTCGCGCTTGGAAAACCCACATCTTCCGGGCGAATGATCTCGTAATTTTCACGGTTCTTCAAAAAACCATCCTGGTGTATGCCTGAGCTGTGCGCGAAGGCATTAGCGCCCACAATAGCTTTATTTGGCTGAACGATCATACGCATCTGCGTACTAACCATGTGGCTCAGTTCATAAAAATTCTTAGGATTGATATTGGTGAAAAGGCCGATATCATGCGTTTTCAAAATCATGACGACCTCTTCTATCGAAGTATTGCCTGCACGTTCGCCGATACCATTGATGGTGCCCTCAATCTGGCGCGCGCCATTCTGTAAGCCCGCGATAGAGTTAGCCGTAGCTAATCCCAAATCGTTATGGCAATGAACAGATATGATAGCTTTGTCGATATTTTTAACATTCTCTTTCAGGAAACGGATCTTGCTGCCGTATTGATCAGGCAGGCAATAGCCGTTTGTATCAGGAATGTTGACTACTGTTGCACCGGCAGCAATAACCGCCTCAACCATCTGTGCTAAGTAAACTACATCAGCACGACCGGCATCTTCGGCGTAAAACTCAATATCCTCAACATACTTTTTAGCGTATTTTACCGCATCAACCGCACGTTCCAAAATTTCTTCGCGGGTGCTGTTAAATTTATGTTTGATGTGCATATCAGATGATCCGATACCTGTATGGATACGAGGATGCTTAGCATATTTTAATGATTCAGCCGCTGCATCAATATCGCCTTTATTCGCACGGGTTAATGCGCAAATGGTGGGGTGCTTTACAGCTTTTGATATTTCAACCACGCTCTGAAAATCGCCCGGACTTGAGATAGGGAACCCTGCCTCAATAATATCTACGCCCAAAGCTTCCAGTTCGCGGGCTATTTCAACTTTCTCAGGGGTTGTCAGCTGGCAACCCGGCACTTGTTCTCCATCACGAAGGGTAGTATCAAAAACATAAACGCGGTTGGGATCGTGTAACATATTCTTTTCTTTTAGTATTTGTTATTAGTATCAAGTAGCGAGTATCAAGTATCAAGACAGAAAATAAACCTTATCTTGCTACTTGATACTAAATACTTGCTACTCTTTAATAGCTATAAATCTTAATCTTTTATAATCAGCATACCAGTTACCATCGTCATCTCTATAATCGGCTTCTAGTAAGGCTGTAATTTCTTCTAATATTTGGTCAGTTTCTTCAGGTTTAACCAATTTGAAGAACGTAGGGCCAAACATTTTTAACCATTTGGCAACACCTTCGCGTTCACATTGTAGCAGGGTTTGCCTGTCGAAATGTGCTGCAAAGGTAACCCGGAAGCCTTGTTTTTCTAAACGGGTAGTATATTCTCCTAACGATGGAAAATACCAAAGCTTATCGCTATCCATTGCTTCATAGCCATATTTTTTCAATATGTGCTGTGTAGCGCATATCATTTTTTGCACGTTGCCTTTTCCGCCCATTTCGGCCACAAAACGACCATTGGGTTTAAGGCTTTTATACACGCATTTAATAACTGCGTCCGGATTAAGTATCCAGTGTAAAGTAGCATTTGAAAAAACCGCGTCAAATGGTTGCTCGAAGCTGAAATCAGCGCCATCAGCAACCTCAAAATCAATATCTGGGTAAGTTTCTTTTGCTAATTTAATCATTTCCGGCGAGGAATCAATTCCCGTAACTATGCCGCCACGCTCCTGTATGCGCTGCGTTAAATGGCCTGTTCCACACCCCAAATCCAGCACACGTTCCTTGCGTTTTACATCCAATAACTCCAGTACATTCTCGCCGTATTCAAATACGAAGGAATGTTTATCGTCATACAGTTCAGCGTTCCATTGCATAGTTAAGCCCTTTCTATATCTCCTGCGCTGGCTAGCGGAGAAACTTTTAAATTGTTGATTTTTATTGAGCCTCCTGCTAACCAGCGGGGAGGTTTAGTAGGGCTAAAGATATTCAAGCACTTTTTGCCCCATTGCTTTAGTTCCTAATATTTTGTCTTTTGCGGTACTTTTATCCGCTATATCACCTGTACGGAAACCATTTTTTAAAGTTTTATCAATTGCCGATGTTATTTTTTTAGCTTCTTCTTTCAATCCAAAACTAATTTCTAACATCAAAGCTACCGATAATATAGAGGCCAACGGATTAGCCTTATCCTGCCCTGCGATATCATGAGCTGATCCATGTATTGGCTCAAAGAATCCTGTTCCGTCGCCTGTAGATGCTGATGCCAGCATACCCATCGATCCTGTGATTTGCGATGCCTCATCAGTTAAAATGTCACCAAAAAGATTCGCGGTTAATACCACATCAAACTTTTTAGGGTTTTTAACCAATTGCATGGCGGCATTATCAATAAACATGTGCTCGGTTTCCACATCTGGGTATCGTTTAGCTACTTCCTGTACCACTTCGCGCCATAAACGTGATGTTTCCAAAACGTTTGCCTTATCTACAGAACATAATTTTTTACCACGAAGACGTGCAGCTTCGTATGCTTTTACAGCAATACGCTCCACTTCATAACGTGAATAGATCATCAAATCTGATGCGGTATTGCTGTCTTCGCTGCGTTTCTTCTCACCAAAATACACATCACCCGTCAATTCGCGGAAAAACAAAATATCTGTTCCTTTAATAATTTCCGGCTTCAAACTTGATGCATCCAGCAGTTCATCAAATAATAGGATAGGGCGCAGGTTTGCATACAAACCAAGCTCCTTACGTATTTTCAATAAACCCTGCTCCGGCCTTATTTTTGCCGAAGGGTCGTTATCATACTTAGCATGACCAACCGCACCAAAAAGTATGGCATCGCTGGCTTTTGCTTTAGCCAAAGTTTCATCAGGTAAAGGGTTGCCGGTTGCTTCAATAGCAACGTGGCCCATCAAAGCCTCATCATAAGTAAACTCATGACCGAAATCCTTACCAATTTGTTCCAGTACGGCTTTACCCCAGGTAGTAACCTCAGGCCCGATGCCATCACCGGGTATTACTAATATATGTTTTTTTAGTCCCATTTGTATTTTTCAAGCGCCATTGCGAGGAACGAAGCAATCTCTAAACTTTACAGAGCGGATCTACATAGCATAGAGATTGCTTCGTTCCTCGCAATGACGTTCTAATTATTTGTTTTCAAACTCCGTTATCAAATCCTTTTTACTCAATATATAATCAATATCATCATAGCCATTGGTCATGCAGGCTTTTTTGTAAGGGTTGACTTCAAAGCTTTCCTTTTCGCCGGTTGCTACTATTTTAATGAATTGATCTACCAGGTCAATTTCAATTACAGCATGTTCGTCAGCAAAAACAGCATCGAATATCTTCTTTAAAAAATCGTCGCTTACTTGTACCGGCAGCAAACCATTGTTTAGCGCATTGCCTTTAAATATATCAGCAAAAAAACTGCTTACTACGGCATCAAAGCCATAATCGGCAATAGCCCAGGCCGCATGCTCGCGACTACTCCCACAACCGAAGTTTTTGCCTGCAACCAGTATTTTGCCGCTGTAATTAGGGTTATTAAGGATGAAATCCGTTTTAGGGTTATCATTCTCATCAAAACGCCAATCGCGGAATAAGTTATTGCCAAAACCTTCGCGGGTTGTGGCTTTTAAAAAACGAGCAGGGATGATCTGGTCCGTATCGATGTTCTCGATAGGCAAAGGCACCACGCTGGTTTGTATGTGTTTGAATATTTTGGTACTCATAGTACTGTATTTTCGTAATGTTGAACAATTGGAAAAGGATCATAAAAATGATGTAACAGGCTTTTCCACTCCTGGTATTCTGCTGATTCTCTGAACCCAACCGTATGATCGGTTAATGTTTCCCACTCAACCAACAAAATGAACTGATTTTTAACCTCAATACATTTTTTAAGCTGATGCGAGATGTAGCCTTTTATTTTCGATATGATATTTTGCGCCTGTGAAAATGCTTTCAAGAAATCATCCTCCAAACCGGGTATCACATTTAATATGGCTACTTCGAGTATCATTGTATTATTTTTCTTTATGTCATTGCGAGGAACGAAGCAATCGCGAACTATGCTTTCGTGCGATTGCTTCGTTCCTCGCAATGACATTAGTTCACTATGCCTCGATAAATTCTTCCTCTTTTAGGAACTCTCTGATATCCGTCACCCTTCCCGTAATCGCGCTCGCAGCAGCCGTTAGCGGGCTCGCTAAGAACGTACGTGAGTTTGGCCCTTGTCTGCCTTCAAAGTTTCTATTGGAGGTAGAGATACAATATTTTCCTGCCGGGATCTTGTCCTCGTTCATACCTAAGCAAGCGCTGCAGCCGGGTTCTCTTAACGGGAAACCAGCTGATTCAAACACCTTATCCAATCCTTCGCGGATGGCTTGTTCCTGCACTTGTTTTGATCCGGGTACTACCCAAACCGTAACATTTTCAGCCTTGTGCTTGCCTTTAACAAACTCGGCTACCTGGCGCAAATCTTCAATACGCGAGTTAGTACAGCTACCAATGAATACATAATCAATTGGGCGGCCTAATAAATGTTCATCATCATGCAGTCCCATGTAATCAAGGGCTTTTTTGTATGATCCCTGTTCTTTGGCTTCAAAAGAAGCAGTTTCAGGGACAGTTTGGCTGATGCCGATACCCATCCCCGGATTTGTTCCGTAGGTGATCATCGGCTCAATATCTTCAGCCCTAAATTTTAATACCGAATCAAATTGCGCGTCATCATCAGAATATAAAGTCTGCCAGTAGGCTACTGCTTTATCCCACTCTTCACCTTTAGGGGCAAATTCACGGCCTTTAACATAGTTAATGGTTGTCTCATCCGGGGCGATCAATCCGCAACGGGCACCCATCTCGATACTCATGTTACAGATGGTCATGCGGCCTTCCATACTTAATGAACGGATGGTGTCGCCTGCATATTCAACTGCGTAACCTGTACCGCCTGCGGCCGAGGTTTGCGAAATGATATACAGGATAACATCTTTTGCTCCAACGCCTTTTTGTAGTTTGCCGTTAACTTCAATTTTCATTCTTTTTGGGCGTTGCTGTAACAGGCATTGTGTTGCCATTACCTGCTCTACCTGAGATGTGCCTATGCCAAAAGCTATGGCACCGAAAGCGCCATGGGTTGAGGTGTGGCTATCGCCGCAAACATAAGTGCCGCCCGGGCGGGTAATACCAAGCTCAGGGCCTATTACGTGGACTATCCCCTGGAAAGGGTGGCCCAAACCATATAATTCAATACCAAATTCTGCACAATTTTTTGTGAGCATGTCAACCTGGTAACGGGAAAGTTCTTCTTTAATGGGTAAGTGCTGGTCCCATGTAGGGACGTTGTGGTCGGCTGTTGCCACTGTTTGTTTTGGTCTGAAGACCGGTAAGCCACGTTCGCGCAATCCATCAAATGCCTGCGGACTGGTTACTTCGTGAATAAAATGTGTATCGATGTAAAGTATATCCGGGAACCCCTCGTTGCTACTGACGACGTGTGCATCCCAGATCTTATCAAATAATGTCTGTCCCATTGAAATATCAAGTATTTAGTATCAAGTATCAAGTAAAACTTAATACCTGATACAGGTATAGTTTTGGTTTATTAACTGGTATTAATTTATTGGTAAAAATACTAATAAATTAATACCAGTTATATATCAAGTTTTAGTATCAGGCGCAATTAAAAGTCTTGATACCTGATAATAAATACTTGATACTAAATTAAGCTTCTACAACCTGGTTTTCAGGGCGAAGGCTGCGTACAGTTTTACCTGATTGCCAGATCTCGCTGTCGCGTAGTTCTTTTAATTCTGCATCCAGTTTTTCGCGGTAATCAGGCTGGCTGTTTAAGTCGATCGAGCGTTGTGATTCTTTACCTGTTGCTACACTTTCGTATAACTCTTCAAACACTGGTTTTGTAGCGTCACGGAATTTTTTCCACCAATCCAAAGCACCGCGTTGCGCGGTTGTTGAACAATTGGCATACATCCAATCCATGCCGTTTTCAGCAACTAATGGCATCAATGATTGAGTTAACTCCTCAACAGTTTCGTTAAACGCTTCAGATGGAGAGTGGCCATTTGCACGTAATACATCGTACTGTGCCGCGAAGATACCCTGGATACAACCCATCAAAGTACCACGCTCGCCGGTTAAATCGCTGTATACTTCTTTTTTGAAGTTAGTTTCGAATAAATAACCGCTACCAACCGCAATACCCAAAGCGATAACACGGTCAAATGCTTTACCAGTAGCATCCTGGAAGATGGCGTAGCTTGAGTTTAAGCCACGGCCTTGCAAAAACATACGGCGTAATGAAGTGCCTGATCCTTTAGGAGCAACCAAAAATACGTCAACATCCGCAGGAGGGATAATTCCGGTTTGCTCATTAAAAGTGATACCAAAACCATGAGAAAAATATAATGCTTTGCCCGGAGTTAAGTGTTTTTTAACAGTTGGCCATAAAGCGATTTGTGCAGCATCGCTTAATAAATAGCAAATAACGGTTCCTCTTTCAAGCGCCTCTTCAATTTCAAAAAGGGTTTCTCCCGGTACAAAGCCATCGTTTACAGCTTTATCCCAAGTTTTAGTGCCTTTACGCTGGCCAACAATTACATTGATGCCATTGTCTTTTTGATTTAACGCCTGGCCCGGACCTTGAACGCCATAGCCAATTACTGCTACAACTTCATTTTTTAATACTTCCTGAGCTTTTGATAAAGGGAACTCTTCGCGGGTTACTACGTTTTCTTCAGTTCCGCCGAAATTTAATTTTGCCATTGTTTTGTTGTTTAATTTGATTCCACCGATGTTAATTTGATTTCACCGATGACGTTTATTTTAGATCTTTTATTTTATTCTGTTAATCCTTTAATTGTCTGAACCCGAATTCATGGAATTTATGGAATGATTCGAATTCTGAAAATTCGCTGAATTCAATGAATTCGAGTTCTGACTACATCGTGAACACTTTCTGCCCCTGATTCAAATATTCATTCTCGATCACATCTTCGCCTGGTTCTAATCTTTCAAACTCTCTTAATTTAGAGTTGAAGCCCTCGCTATCCTTAATGATAGCTACCCTTGCGCTACGAACAAACTCGATCAAACCGTAAGGCTGCAATATGTTGATCAGCGCATCAGTTTCCTCGCGGTGACCTGTAGTTTCAAATACGGTATAGTCTTTACGCAAAACTACCACGCGCGCGCCATTTTCGCGAAGCAAACGCTCAACGCTAACCTGCTCGGCAATTACATCGGTAGATACTTTGTAGAGGGCCATCTCCTGCCAAATCACGTCGGCATTGGTATGGTAGTATACTTTTAACACTTCTACCTGCTTTTCGATCTGGCGGCAAACTTTGCGTACCACCTCTTCAGATTCTGTTATCACGATATTGAAACGGTGAATACTGTCAATCTCCGAAGGGGAAGTATTCAAACTGTCGATATTGATCTTACGGCGTGTAAATATAATAGCTATCCGGTTTAACAAACCAATCTGGTTCTCCGTGTAAACCGTGATGTTAAATTCCTGTTTATCTATTGCTTGATCGCTCATGTCAATTTTTTTAATGTTCCCCCTTTAGGGGGTTAGGGGGTGAATTATTTTAACCTGATTTCGCTTACACTACATCCTTGCGGTACCATCGGAAATACATTATTCTCTTTGGTAACCATAACTTCAAGCAGGTATGAGCCATTGTGGTTCATCATCGTTTTTAAAGCATCAACTAATTGCTTACGCTCATTGATACATTTACCTTCGATTCCATAACCTTTAGCCACCATTACGAAATCGGGACTTTGAATATCAACAAATGAGTAACGGCGCTCGTTAAATAACTCCTGCCATTGGCGCACCATACCTAAAAAACGGTTGTTTAATATGATTATTTTAACGTTGATGCCAGTTTGCATAACAGTTCCCAACTCCTGTAAAGTCATCTGGAAGCCGCCATCACCAATTATGGCAATTACATCACGATCCTGCGCACCAAATTTGGCGCCTATGGCCGCCGGTAGTGCAAAACCCATAGTGCCTAAACCGCCGCTGGTAATGTTACTGCGTGTTTTGTTAAGCTTAGCATAACGGCAAGCCACCATCTGGTGCTGGCCAACATCACTAACAATAACCGCATTACCGTTGGTTAACTCGTTCAATTGTTTAATCACTTCGCCCATGGTCATCTCTTCAGATGTCGGGTTAAGCTCATCATGTATCACCGCGTCAACTTCTTTTTGAGTATACTCATTAAAAAGTTTCAACCATTCGGTATGTTCTTTTTTATCAACCAAAGCAGTTAATAAAGGCAAAGTCTCTTTACAATCGCCCCAAACCGGAACAGTAGTTTTTACATTCTTGTCGATCTCGGCAGGGTCAATATCTAAATGGATAACTTTAGCTTGCTTAGCATATTTATCTAAACGGCCGGTTACACGGTCATCAAAACGCATCCCGATAGCGATCAATACATCGCAATCATTAGTCAATACGTTTGGCCCGTAGTTACCGTGCATACCCAGCATCCCAACGTTTAATGGGTGGTCTGTTGGGATGGCGCCAGCGCCTAAGATTGTCCAGGCAGAAGGGATACCGCTTTTCTCAACAAAAGCTTTAAACTCTTGCTCAGCGCTGCCTAAAATAACGCCTTGCCCCCAAAGTATAAATGGTTTTTTAGCCTGATTGATCAGCACCGCCGCTTCCTGAACATATTGCTGGCGAATGATAGGTTTCGGCCTGTAGCTACGGATATGATCGCATTGTACATAACCTTTATAATCGAACTTCTGGATCTGCGCGTTTTTGGTAATGTCAATCAAAACCGGCCCCGGTCTGCCGCTTTTAGCAATGTAGAATGCTTTGGCGATAACTTCAGGGATTTCAGTTGCATCAGTTACCTGGTAGTTCCATTTGGTAACCGGGGTAGTAATGTTGATTACGTCAGTTTCCTGGAAGGCATCAGTGCCTAACAAATGGGCGAACACTTGCCCGGTGATACACACTAACGGCGTACTGTCTATTTGTGCATCAGCCAAACCGGTAACCAGGTTGGTTGCGCCAGGGCCGCTGGTTGCAAACACCACGCCAACTTTGCCTGATGTACGTGCATAGCCTTGGCCTGCATGTATGCCGCCTTGCTCATGGCGGACCAGTATGTGATTTATTTTCTCTTTGTAATCATACAAAGCGTCATAAATCGGCATAATAGCGCCACCGGGATAACCAAAAATGGTATCCACACCCTCCACGATCAATGCCTCTAATAAAGCTTCCGATCCTGTTAGCTCAGCTGCTTTCTCCTGGGCAGCAGGTGCTGTTAGTGTTTCATTTGCAACTTCCATATTTTATTTATTTCGGAATTCGGATTTTCGAATTCGGATTTTTATTTTTTTTCTTGTCATTGCTGATTCCTCGCAATCACATTAATTAGTCCATTTCATCAGTAACACAACCTTCGGCGGCGGTGCTTACTGTTTTCGCGTATTTGTACAATAATCCTTTGCTCACTTTTAGCGCCGGTTTTACCCAGGCTGCTTTACGGGCGGCAAACTCTTCATCGCTTATCAGTACATTAATGGTGCGGTTTATGGCATCAATAAATATCCGGTCATCATTCTCCACAAAGGCAATACCCCCGCCGTCATAAGCTTCCGGCGTAAATTGACCGACGACAAAAC
>Ga0302200_10002645_pt1 | contig 15657 bp, 15 predicted proteins | sample II_Bog_N3_1_FD_194585 | JGI IMG/M metagenome (GOLD analysis project Ga0302200, IMG submission 194585) | Peat permafrost microbial communities from Stordalen Mire near Abisko, Sweden - II_Bog_N3_1 | ecosystem: Environmental > Terrestrial > Soil > Wetlands > Peat | place: Sweden: Abisko... | reverse complement strand
CTCATGTTGCATACGGTCATGCGGCCTTCCATGGAGAGGGCACGAATGGCGGAGCCCGCATATTCGATTACGCATCCTGTTGCGCCGTCGGTGCCGATCTGCCCGATGATGGCGAGGATGATGTCCTTCGCGGTGACGCCGGTTGGCAACTTGCCTTCAACCGCGATGCGGAAGGTTTTAGGCTTGGATTGCGGGAGGGTCTGCGTGGCAAGGACGTGTTCAACTTCGCTGGTTCCGATGCCGAATGCGAGCGCTCCGAATGCGCCGTGTGTGCTGGTATGCGAGTCGCCGCAGACGATGGTCATGCCAGGCTTGGTGATGCCGAGCTCGGGGCCTATGACATGCACAATGCCTTGCTCGCGCGAGTTCACGTCATAAAGCTCGACGCCGAAGTCGGCGCAGTTTTTACGCAGCGTGGCAATCTGCGTGGCCGCGATCTGATCGAGAATGTTGAGGCGGCCTTCGATTGTCGTCGGCACGTTGTGATCCACGGTCGCGATGGATCGATCGGGCCGGCGTACCTTTCGGCCAGCGAGCCGCAGGCCTTCAAACGCCTGCGGTGAGGTGACCTCGTGAAGCAATTGCAGATCGATATAGAGGATCGTCGGCTCGCCTGCCGGTTCGACGACAACGTGTTGTTGCCAGACTTTTTCGAAGAGTGTTTTGGGTGATGATTGTTTTGATGAACTCATTATTCAGATTCCTTGGTTTTGTCTTCGGCCACAATTTGGGCCGGGAGGTGGAGAGACTGCGTTAAGAGCGGGATCATCTTGCTATCAGGACCAACGAACATGGCCGAAATCACATGGCGGCCGCCGACTTCGTCGATCCAGTCTTGCATCGGATACAGGAATTCGTCTGGAAGTGATTCATTATTGTCAAAATCCTGTCTCAGCGGATGATTGCTGTATATCCAAAGATGGAAGAGCGAAGGGGAACCATGGATTCCTCCGCCTGGAATCGCGGTGAGGGCAGCAAAGATCAGCGCAGAACTTTTCGGGCTGGTGTCAACCCACAAGAATCCTTCCTCTTCGTCGCATCTGTGTGGCACGCAGCCGCTGATTATTCCATACCTGTGCTCCTTAACCTTAACCTTGCCGCCGCCAACTTGGAGAAAGGTCTCGACGACGTGCCAAAGAGGCTCATGGGGATTCCAGAACGGTGCCTGTTGACGCAGGTTGCGCTCTAGCAACGGATGGAATCGTGGGTCATTCCGAACATCGCGGTTTTGAGTTGGATCAGGCAGGCTCTCGTCAAATTGGAAAAGCCATTTCGGACCCGGAGCTATCGCGCTTGGTTTGATTTGCGCAGGTAGCAGCGTGCCCGCGCAAAGGGCAATGAGCGCGATAGCAGTAATTCGAGTTGTGGCAACACGTTTCATTAAAGCTCTGCCCTTATACCGTGTGAAGGCTTTGGCCGATTGTCTGGTGCAGAATTTCGCGTACCTTTGCGCCCATCTCTGTGGTTGATAGCACGGTGAATCCTTGCGGGTTGGTGCGCGCCAGGTCGGGCGTGCGGAAGCCTTGTTCAAGCACTTTGCGGACACTGGCCTCAATAGCAGCGGCCTCGGCTTCAAGACCGCCGGAGTGGCGCAGAATCAGCGCGCCGGTGAGAATAGCTCCGAGCGGATTGGCGAGGCCCTTGCCTGCAATGTCGGGCGCTGAGCCGTGAACCGGTTCGTACAGATTTACTTTTCCGCCAATGGTTGCAGAGGGTAACATGCCGAGCGATCCGGTGATGACTGCCGACTCGTCGGAGAGTATGTCGCCGAAGAGGTTCTCTGTCAGCACCACGTCATAACTCCGTGGCTGGTTCATCAGGTGCATGGACATGGCGTCGACGTATTGATGCTCAAGCGAAACTCCGGGAAATTCGGCGGCGACTTCTGTTACCGCGGCGCGCCAAAGCTGTGAGACTTCCAGCACGTTTGCCTTGTCGACGCTGGTAACTTTATTGCGGCGCCTGGTGGCCAATTGGAATGCGATGCGGGCTACGCGGACGACCTCGGCCTTGGTGTAGCGCATGGTGTTCCACGCTTCGCCAGTGCTTCGATTCCACTCACGAGGCTGTCCGAAGTAGAGGCCGCCGAGTAATTCGCGGACGAAGAGAATGTCGGCGCCATCGATGATTTCCGGGCGCAGGGGGCTGTTGACTGCGAGTTCCTTGAATGCAAAGGCGGGACGGAGATTGGCAAAGCCGCCCAGCGCCGCGCGGATCTGTAGCAGGCCGGCTTCTGGGCGCTTGTCCGGGGCGAGAGAATTGAACTCGTTGCCGCCGACCGCGCCGAGAAGAACGGCTTCGGAGTCGAGTGCCGCGGCAAGCGTGTCGGCGGGAAGAGGTGTGCCGTCTTGCACGATGGCCACGCCGCCAATTCGCCGGGCCTCGAACTCGAATGCGTGACCGCCCAGGGATGCCACATCGCGCAGCACCGCGACTGCTTCGTTTGTAACTTCGGGGCCGATGCCGTCGCCGGCAGTTACCAGAATCTTCAGCTTCATGCTTTCCCTTTTCTTTGAAAAATCAGTTTGTCCAGGTAACTCACAACGAACAGCAACACAATCCAAATACAAAGCATGTCCAGAACAAACTCAACCACAAACGGCCATTGAGTGTGAATTGTGCCTGCCGGCAGGAACATGCGGCTCGCGAAATGACCAGGCGCACACACTAAGTCTGTAAACCATTCAGCCTTAGTGTCATTTGCCATGAGAGCAAGCAGCAGGAGAAACGCAGACGCAAAGCCGGAAATTGCGGTTTGTAGTAGAGCTCGTAGCCTCATTGTCTCCAATCGTGGCATCTTCCTGCGCAGGCGCTGTTCAAGTTTGTTACGGCCCTGGTCAGTCCAGTTCCGACACCGGCTCGCGGCGCTTCTCGCGAATCTGGTCGGGAAGCAGGCCCACCAGATCCTGATCGTAGATGTTCTTCTTGCGGTCGGCCAGGGCAACAAAACGGTAGTAAGTCTGCTGCAATTCCTCGCGGGTCAGTGTAAAGCCAAGCTGCTCCAACCTATGCCGCAGTGCGGCGCGGCCGGAATGCTTGCCGAGGACCAGATGGGTCTTGGCCACGCCCACCAGACTGGGAGTCATGATCTCGTAGCAGAGCGGGTTGGCCAACATGCCGTGCTGGTGAATGCCGGACTCGTGCGCAAAGGCGTTGTCGCCCACTATGGCCTTGTTGGGAGATGGCCGAAAGGTGATGATCTGGCCGAGCACCTGGCTCGTAGGATAGAGGTTCTCGAGCTTGATGCTGGTCGAAACACCGTAACGGTCGCCGCGCACATAAAGGGCGGCGGCAATCTCTTCAAGGGCGGCGTTTCCGGCGCGTTCGCCAATGCCGTTGATGGTACACTCCACCTGGCGCGCGCCATTGGAGATTGCGGACAGAGAATTGGCCACCGCCAGGCCCAGGTCGTCGTGGCAGTGCGAGCTCAGGACGATGCTTTCCGCGTCGATGGCCGGGACGCGCTCGCGGACTTCGGCGAACATGCGACCGTACTCCTCGGGCGTCGAGTATCCCACGGTGTCTGGCATATTGATGGTGGTTGCGCCGGCCTCGACGGCAACGCGAACCATTTCGACCAGGAAATCGCGATCGGAGCGGGTGGCGTCTTCTGGCGAGAACTCGATATCGTCGACGAAGGTTCGCGCCAGGCGTATGGACTCCGCCGTCTGGTCGAGGGCTTGCTGGCGGCTCATTTTGAGCTTGTATTCCAGATGCAGGTCGCTCGATGCCAGAAAAATGTGGATCCGGGGGCGGTCGGCAAAGTGAATGGCGCGTGCCGCCATCTCAATGTCTTCGGTCTTGGCGCGAGCCAGCGATGCAATGCGCGGCTTGCGAATGGCCTGGGTTATGGTGGCAATGGCCGCGAAGTCACCCTCCGAAGCCATGGCGAAACCGGCCTCGATGATGTCCACTCCCAGATCTTCCAGGGCATGCGCCATGGTGAGCTTTTCCTGGGTGGTCATACTACAGCCGGGGGACTGCTCGCCGTCGCGCAGCGTGGTGTCGAAAAAGACTACGTGATTGGGATGATCAGAGGTCATTTGCCAGCCTGCCGGAATATGGATCTTAAGTCAACTCCGCAAGTGTCTCTTATGAGGGCTGTATAAGGCAAAGTTATTCTTTTTGGGTGCGCGATTACAATTGCTTATGAAGAAGTGAAAGAGTGAAGCAATGAAAAGGTGAACATTGCTTTGCGGAGGCATGCAGTGGAACTGAGTCAACTGGAGACGTTCCTGGCCGTGGCGGAGGAGCGAAGCTTCTCAAAGGCCGCGGTGCGCCTGCATCGAACTCAGCCCGCGGTGAGCCAGGTGATCCGCAAGTTGGAGGCTTCGATTGGCGAGACGCTGTTTGACCGGGCGGCGCGGGATGGTTCGCTGACGGCGGCCGGAGTGCTTTTGCGCGATTATGCGCTGCGGCTGCTGGCGCTGCGCCGCGAAGCATCGAGCGCGCTGGATGAACTGAAGAGCCTGGAGCGGGGGCACCTGCAATTGGCGGCCAACGAATACACCTGCATGTATTTGCTGCCGGCGATCGATCAGTTCCGCAAGGAGTTTCCGCATATCAGCGTCGCGGTACACAGAATGCTGGCCTCTCGCATCCCGGAGGAACTGGCGCTGCGCACGTTTGAAATTGGAGTGATTTCGTTCCGGCCCGATCCGGCGCAGTTCCGCACCATCGCCGTCTATGGAGACAGCCTGGCATTCATTGTTAGCCCCACCCACCCCCTGGCCGGATCCCAGCGGGTTTCCATCAACGATCTGGGCGAGGAGCTTTTTGTGGCGCACAATGTGACCTCGCCGTTGCGCCGCAAGGTGATTGAGGCGTTCCAGCGCTACCGGACGCCGCTGAACATGGGCATCGAGCTGCCGACCATCGAAGCGATCAAGCGGTTTGTGGCTATGGGCAACGGAGTGGCGCTGGTTCCGCACCTGACCGTGGCGCGCGAGCTCGAGACCGGCGACCTGGTGCGGGTATCGGTGGACGAACTGGAGATGCGGCGCGTGCTGAGGCTGGTACACAGGCGCCAGGCAACGCTTTCCTATGCCGCGCGGGCGTTTCTGCATACGGTGAAGACCATGGCCAAGGCGCAGGGGCCGCCGTTCTATTTTCATGTGGAGCGGGTTGGTTGAAATGCGGAGCGTGAGAGCACGTCCAAATCCCTGTGCAAAACCGCATCTCCGCAATGGCCGGGTCGATGCGATTTCCCGCACCGACGGATGGATGGCGCAATGCCTTGAAAAGTCCTACGTTGCGGAATTGTCGTCAAATGCAAAGGGAATCAGGTCGTTCTTCAGCGGGAGCCTGTATTTGTCAGGGTCTTTGTGGTTATAAGGCCGTGTCGGAAGATTGATAAAGCTGGCATCGTCGTTGCCAATGTTCTTGACCGCGTGGAACACACCCCTTGGAATGATCAACATTGCGCGTTTGCGTTCTGAAATCACAAACACATTCAGCATTTTGTAGGTTTGGGAATCGGGCCGGTTGTCGAAGAGCGCAATGCGGAGCACGCCCTTTAAGATAAATAGCCGGTCATCCTGCAGCTTGTGCACCACCCACCCTTTTACCTGGCGAGGCCGGATACCGACGAAATAGGCATAGACCAAAGGATCCGGATGCATTCCCCATGATGGATTGTAGATCTCCTGCAGTTCCCCGCGTTCGTCTTCCAGCAGCGGACGGCGGTCAATGACCACGCCGCTGATTCTTTCTTCAATCGGCTCGCCCTGCTGCGTTACCGTTTGCGAGTCCTTGCGCAACTCGGCTCGGGGAATGGGCTGGGTGGGAATCTCCGTCTCGCTCATAACTTTCTCCTGATTTGCGGTTTCTAAAATGCAGCCATGTAATTCGATTTCCGGTTAAGGCTTGCCGAAAGCTGAAATTAGAAAACATGGCCGATGTAATTCTTTACGCCGATGGAATGGGCGTTGGCAAATCTGAATCTCCTTTGCTTTCCAAGCGCAAGGTGCAGCGAAGCCTGGTAGAGCCTGGAAACAAGTGCGCGAACAAACTTGGTTCGATCGCCGCCAAACTCGCGTCCCTGCGGCTCGAATCGCCCCGGCCATGGCGCGCTCACCATCCCGGAGCTTCCTCGATGGGTGAACAGGGTCAGAGATTGCCGTTTCGAACTCCGGGTGGCTCATCAGCCGCACCGGAGTGCAGCAGGCCCCGAAGCGATCTTGCGCGACGCTCCAGTCGGCGGCGCCTCCATATAAAGTACGCCGCCAGTGGCCAGCGATCCATGCCGTACCAATCCACCAGCCGCCAATGAATCGCCGCCAGCAACGCTCTCAAAGTAGCGTCGATTCTCCGGTCTTCCTTGCTTCGAATCGCAGCAACGGCCATACCGGTCAGGAGCTGAGCATGCAGTTCGTTGGGGCTGAGCTGCATTTTCGCAAGGTAATCCAACTGGGGATGGTTCTTGCGCTGCGCATAAATTCGCCAGAATGGTGAAGGGAACTTGATTACGCTTACCTGGCCTGTGCCCTCAAACTGAAAACCGGCAAGATATGCGCGCCTTTGGAAAACAAAGTCCACTCCCTCGATGAGTGCGCCTGGGAGAGGCCATGGCCCGCAGGTTTCCACAACTGCGCGCCGGTGCAGCCAGGTTGACGGACCTGTCCAGCGTTGTGCGTAGGAGCGCCTGCTGTTTGGGGCGCCCGAACCCTCAGGGGCGCAATCGGGCCCGAGCAACACTGTTACCGCGTGGACAAAGTCGGCATTCGTCCGTTCTATTGTTGACACTAGGCTCTCCAGGTGCCATGGGAACCACAGATCGTCCTGCCCGAGATAGGCGATGTAATCTCCGCGCGCACGCTTCAAGCCTTCGTTGTTGGGGCCGCTTTGGGAGCCGATTCGCTGCGGGAGATTTGTCCAGTTGAGCCTTGAGTCGCCAATCCCGCCGACCACCTGCTCGCTATCGTCGGTGCAGCAATCGCCCACAACCCAAACTTCAAAATCCGCGTAAGTCTGGTTGCATATCGAGACAAGTGCGCAGCGGAGCGTATGGCTGCAGTTGTACGCCGCAAGAATCACTGTGACTTTTGGCATGGTTTCGGCCTGGTTGAGGTTGCGTAGATTGTGAAAATGGCGCAGTTTCGCCGGAAAATCATCGAGACTCGCTGACTGCCCTGAACCGGTGGAAAGATCCTGAATCGTACATCCTCGCCGGTTCTTGGGCGACGCGTCAAATTCCCCTGTGCAAACCCTCCTTGCGTAGTCGTGTTCAGCGCTTAGTTTCAATGCTCGCATCGTCCAAGGCGCCCCTTTTGATTGGCATGCGTCTATAGGCTAAGAACGTATTCATCCAACGGTCAGGGCGGGGACATTCCGGCACGGCACCCCCCCGGCCAGTTACAATGCTGAGAGCGGGGCCCGGACTAGAACCGGCGCGCCGGAATTGACAAGCTCGTTGCCAGCCGGACGGTTGCGCAGTCGTGAGGTTCAGGACCGAATGAAGAAAATCGCCTTAATTGCTATCCTGCTGGCTGGAACCGCGGCTGCAGGCCGGGCTCAGGAGAGCCGCCAGGACATCAGCATCAGCGGAATCGGGCTCATTGAGCCGTTCAGAGCATCGCAAACCGACGTTCAAGTGAGCGCGAACTATGCCCTGGGCGCGCTGGCCAGCTACCGCTTCATGCTGACGCCTTCAAGTGCGTTGGAAGCCAACTATGGCATTACCTACCGCAACACCATCCACTACGTGATTAACAATACCAACCACTACACCGTGAACACGCGCACCCAGGAAATGTCTGGCGCGTACGTTCGCTCGTTCACCTACAAGAAATACAACCCATTCATTGAAGCGGGCCCGGCCGGATTCATATTTCTGCCGATTCGTAACATCGGCACCACCTTGCTGGACGCCAAGCAGGAGACGCAGGTTGGACTCGTTTATGGCGCCGGCTTTGCTTACGAAATCAGCCCCAGCTTCGACATCCGCGGGGAGTACCGCGGATACGTCACCAAGGTGCCGACCTTCGGCGACTCGCAGTTGACCACCAACAAGTGGTACAACATCTACGTTCCTACTGTCGGCGTGGCTTACCACTTCTAGAAAGAAGTGAAAGAGTGAACAGTGGACAGTGAACGCTGAACATTGCTTCCTCCGCATCCTTGCCGACACGGTTTATTCGATGCGCTTCCAGAACTGGTGTACCGCTTAAGAAGGCCGCTTTTTGATGCTCGGAGCATCGAAAAGCGGCCTTCAGAGCGCCAGAAGGCTATGAAAACGCTCAAAATCCAGGGGCAAAGATTACTGGTTGGTTAACAGGATTTTTTCATAAACCGCTCATTCTTCGATATTTATTGGAAACTACGCGTGGAATTGGGGCAGGAATTCAGGGATGGTAGGGGTACCTGATTTTTCTGGCTGAAAACGCGGCTTGAAAGGATGGGCCCCCAATTTATCAGCGGATCAAGGGTGCGCCACCCGCAAACCAGGGGCGGCTTGGGCAGCGTAGTGCTTCCCTCCCCGGTCCCCATCTGCATGGACCGGGGCTACCCGCCTCTTAGCGCTCAGCTTTCGGCTCTCAGCTTTCAGCTATCAGTTGTGGCGCGCGACTGCCGTTTCGAGACGGGAAACATGCATTTGGAGCCTTGCTTGAGTACGGTGATCCGCGTACGCTGCGATGTTAAAAGTCACACTTTTACATACGCAAATCAGCATACTCGAACGCGTGACAAATAGTGCAAAATGACACGAAATAAGGCCGTTTTTGTGCGATTAAAGCGCAAAAAACGGTGTCTTCGATGCATTTTTTGCGCGCCAGATGCGGGTTTTTACCCAGTTTTCGATATCGTTGATATCTTCGATATCAATGCTAGCATTATTGCGGTACAATGGACCTGTATGGCGACACTGCCGATCCGCAATCTCTTGCCCCAAGTGAAACAGAAGCTAAGGGTCCGCGCCGCGATGAACGGGCGACCGATGGAGGCAGAAGCGCGCGCGATTCTTACGGCGATCGTGAACTTTGTGCCGATTGCCGAAATGCCTGAGCCGGAACCCGCTGCTCTTGAAAAGGAGTGAATCTCCGGTATGCCGGCGACTCGCTCGGAACCTCGGATTGTGCCTCCGCTGTTTTCTTTGAGCGCCTCTGCGGATTGGCGCGAACTGAGGGCGGGGGAATTTGTATCATGTTCCCCTATTTCTTGAGTGGATGCGCTGCAGTCAGTTCGATTCTCCCTCCCCGGTCCCCAAAGGCGAGGGACCGGGGGCACCCTCAACTGAACAATGCGCGGTATGAGACCGGGGCCACCCGCCCCCTCTGGTTCGCCTGTTGATTGGATAACGCGGGGGAATCGGTATCATGTCCCCCTTTCACCCCCGCGCCTACGGGCATCCTGACGCGAGATTTCCCCGCCTTTTTGGGGAGAATTGAGGCCGGAAGGCTTTTTCGGGGGTTGCTCGCGAAACGCCGCCCGCGCTCTAACTGGTCCTTGCTGGTTGTCGTCCCCGTCTCCATTATTGCAAATCGAACACTGATTATGTAATATGCAAGGATGATTATCCGATCTGTGGCCATCCCAATCGAGGTGGCTCTCAAGAGACAGGCGGCTGTGGCGATTATCGGACCACGGCAGGTTGGAAAGACGACCATTGCGCGGAAGATTGCCGACTCGCACCCCGGAGCGCTCTATCTTGATTTGGAGGCAAGAGAGGACCGGGAGAAGCTGGTCGAGCCCGTTATCTTCCTCCGCCAATATGAGAACAGCCTGGTCGTACTGGATGAAATTCATCGCGTCCCGGATCTGTTCAACTCGCTTCGCGGCATTATCGATCAAGGCCGGCGCACCGGCCATGCGACAGGGAGATTCCTCATCCTGGGTTCCGCCTCCATTGATCTGCTTCGGCAGTCTGGAGAAAGTCTGGCAGGACGCATTACCTACATTGACATGGGGCCGTTTTATACCCTGGAGCTGCCTGTTGGCGAGCCTGCGTTGCTCCAGCTCTGGCTGCATGGAGGCTTTCCCGGCAGCTATTTAGCCGAAGACGACGCCGTAAGCCTACGTTGGCGCACGGATTTTATCCGGACTTATCTTGAGCGCGACGTGCCGCAGTTTGGCCCTCGCGTTCCTGCCGGTGTGCTGGAGCGGCTTTGGACGATGCTGGCGAACGGTCAAGGTACATTGCTGAATGCCTCGCGGTTGGCCGCCGGACTCCAGGTTTCAGCGCCCACTGTGCAGCGATACATAGACCTGCTAGCAGACCTTCTGCTGGTTCGGAGGCTACTTCCCTTTCATCGAAATATCGGAAAGCGGCTGGTGAAGTCACCCAAGGTCTATGTACGGGATTGTGGCCTGGTACACGCATTACTGGGGATCAGGACGTACAACGACCTTGCAGGCCATCCAGTCGTAGGCACTTCGTGGGAAGGTTTCGTCCTCGAAAACCTGATTCAGGCCGCACCTGAGCGCACTGTGGCCAGCTTCTATCGCACCGCGGCCGGCGCGGAGATCGATCTACTATTGGAGATTCCCGGTCACGGTCTGTGGGCCATCGAGATCAAACGCAGCCTCGCCGGACGGCCAGAGAAGGGTTTCTACATCGCCTGTCAGGATTTGAAGCCGGACCGCCGCTTCGTCGTGAATGCAGGAAACGGACACTATCCAATCGACGCGGAGATAACAGCGATTGGACTCCATGAGCTTGCCGCCATGCTGGCCGCACTCGCAATCTGAAAGGCCGCAATTGTGCAGCAGCTTGTTGCACAATTGGCCAGAAGGTTGGCGCCCTTTTCAAGGTTGGATGATAGACCATTTACCGGGGCCATGGTGATGTGATGCCAGGAAAAATGCAGTGCGCGTTTGAGCAGCTCCTCAGCTATGCAGGCAAAGTTTCACAAAAGACATTGAAGTTCCCCAAAGCTGACGATGTCGGTAAGTCCGACCTCAAGTCTGAAATCGAGTGCGTCTATGGCAAACTCGACGGCATCCTTCCATCGAGTCCTCTCAATCTGCGCCACTGGGACACGGAATTCGACGGAATAGCCGTCGAACTCGACGAAGAGCTTCACTTCAACCGTTATCGCAGCATTACTTTGAAATCCGCAATCTATACGCGTCTGCGCCGGTTCCCATTGGACACCTACATGCACTTCTGTTCGGACCACGAGGATAGCTGTCTCTGTCGCAGCTACGGAAAATATTGGACGAACCCCAGTTGTGAGGCCCAGTTCGGACCAGCGTCACCGCTAAAAAATCTCAGCGGGAACGGACCGCCGCGCTGGAAGCAGCGAGCGTTCTATGACTTCGTCAAGGATCTCTCGCCTTTGTTGATAAACGTGAAGGTCGCGCGAGTCGCCGTGTGGGATACGCTAGTGGTTGCAGAGAGCACCAAGACGGTCAGAGAGGTACTTGCGGCGTTGATCCGGCAGTCTGCCCCTACTGCGTTCCGCGAGGCCAGCAGCGCCGCGCTTGCAGCCCTCGTCAAAGAACGCGCCGCCCAGAAGACCGTGTAGTCGAGCTTTATCCGGCGACGCATCCGCGCCTCGATCATGGCTACGCGGTCACAAGTCATTCCAGCCAGGGACAAACCGCCGACCGTGTGCTGATCCACGTCGATACCGAGCTGGGGGCAAAGACCTGCTCAACAACCGCATGGCCTATTTGTCAGTTTCGCGCGGCCAATGGGACGCTCAGATATTCACGAACGACCGAGAAAAGCTGTCGCAGGCTTTGGGACATGATGTTTCGCACCAGAGCGCCCATAAGCCCGACCGGAAGCCGCCGCCATTGCTGCGATCATTTATCGTTAGCAGTATGAACAGCAGGAACCGACATCGCGTATTGGCCCAGATTCACCTTCGGAAGAAGGGGCGACGCACCCCGGCTCCTCGTGCCCAAGGGACCTGTAGCAGCCAAATTGACAAAATTTGCACAATTGCTCTGCACAGTTCCTACACGGCAAGAATCTATGGAATTATCCTCATTTGAATCAGTACTTTCCAAAATCATTCTCACTCGCTCAGGATGACAGCCCATTTTTGTTTGGAACTTCAGGCTCAGGGCCGCTAACGAGCAGAATCCGTTTTACGCTTTTGCCTTGTGCCTAACTGTTCTTGGCTTCCTTGTAGCGGCCTAGCTCCTTGACCATGGCGCAATGGGGCTTGAGGGCCTGGATGGCGCGCGATCCTTCCTCGGGCGAGTGGATCTGGCAATCGACGAAGAAGATGTACTCCCAGGGCTTTCCGTGTACCGGGCGCGACTCGATCTTGGTGAGGTTGGTTCCGATCGACGAGAGTTCGTTGAGGGCCGCAACCAGGGAGCCGGGACGATTTTCCACCGAAAAGGAAATGCTGATCTTGTTCGAAAGCGGATCGGTAACAGCGTCCCGGGTGCGGCGGACGAGAAAAAAGCGGGTAAAGTTCTCCGGGTTATCCTCAATGCCGGCCTGTAGAATCTGGGCGCCATAGTAGTGCGCGGCGGCCTCGCTGGCAATTGCCGCGGCGTGTCGGTCGCGCACCTCCACGAGTTGCTTCACGCTTCCGGCGGTGTCGTAGAAGGCGAACGCTTCCATACGGGGGTGCTGGGCGAGAAATCGCCTGCACTGCGCCAGCGCGACGGGATGCGAGAAGACACGGTCGATTTGGACAATCTGGGTACCTGAGATGGCGATGAGGTTATGCCGGATGCGCAACAGGGTTTCGCGCTGCACCTTGACATCGTGGGCGAGCAGCAGGTCGAAGTGCTCGGACACGGAGCCGGCCAGGCTGTTCTCGATGGGAATGACCGCGGCTTCTACGGTTCCGTTGGAGAGGGCCGAAAAAGCATCCGCCGAAAGCGAAAAAGGAACGATCACCGCGTCAGCCACCAGCTTCATGGCCGCTTCGTGGCTAAAAGAGCCGGGTTCTCCCTGAATGGCTATCTTCATTCCTGTGCCTGGTTCTCCTGGATGTGTGCCGGGGGCGGCGATTAAGGGGACGCCTTGCAGAAGTTGCTTTCTCGCACCATACCACAGCTCGAGTGAGGATTTATCGTCTGGAAGTGTGGAAGGCATGAAAATCAACTCCGCATCCAAATATCGGCGGCCACAAACGCCAGAAAGACCATGGCGATTACTCCGTTCATGGTGAAAAAAGCGGCATTCAGGCGGCGCAGGTCGCCGGGTGAAACCAGGGAGTGCTCATAGCCCAGCAACATGCCAACGGCGGCAATGCCGGCCCAGCCGGGGGCGCGGAAGTGGAACAGGAGTCCAAACCAGACGAGGAGGGCCAGCATGACAAGGTGCATGATGCGGGCCACCCGGAAACTGGCCGGAATGCCGATGGCCTGGGGCAGGCTGAAGAGTCCGGCGGTGCGGTCGTGCTGGAAGTCCTGGCAGGCGTAGAGCACGTCGAAGCCTCCGACCCACAGGGTAACGGCGGCGGTGAGCACCAGGATACGTGGGTCGAGGGAGCCTCGGACGGCAATCCAGGCCGCGGCGGGCGCCAGTCCCAGGGCCAGTCCCAGCACCAAATGCGACCAGCGGGTAACGCGCTTGGTATAGCTGTAGCCCAGCAGCACAACCAATACAAAGGGCGACAGGTCGAGCGTGAGCGAGTTGAGCTGGGCGGCGGAAAGCACAAACACAATTGCCGTTACCACGGTGAAGCCGAGAACAAACTCGCGGGACAGCAGGCCGACGGGAATGGCGCGGTTTTTGGTGCGGGGGTTGGCGGCGTCGAACTCGGCGTCTGCCCAGCGGTTGAAGGCCATGGCGCAGGAGCGGGCGGCGACCATGGCCACGAAAATCCAGAGCAAGGTGCGGCCGGCGGGCAGGCCTTGCGCCGCCAGCAGGGCAGCGGTGAGGGCAAACGGGAGCGCAAAGATGGAGTGCTCCCACTTGATCATCTCCAGGGTAGTGCGCGTCTTGACCCACAATCCCGCCATGGTTGGCTCCAGAAAACAGTGTACTTGAGAGCGTTGGCTGGAGGGAGGCCGGCTGTCCGGCGTCTATGCCCTGGCTTCCGCTTCCTCCACCGTCGCGACCATGGTGATGACCGCGTCCACCCTGGTCATCTTGAACAACTCCAGCACGCGGGGGCTGACGCCAACGGCAATGAGCCGCTTGCCTTTACCCTGGCAGCGGACGTAATGATTGATGACCGCGCCCATGCCCGCCGAATCCATGTAGGGAACGCCGGTGAGGTCGAGGATGGTGAGGGCGGGCGGTTCGCCGGCACGAAGCTTCGACTGCAGGTCGAATAGATTGCGCAGGGTGACAGGGCCGGTGAGCCGCAGAATGATCGACCCCGGAGCTTTGCCCGCAGTCTGCTGAATGGCGAGAGGATCGTCGATGGCCATGGTGCTAAGTGTAAGGAATAAATGGAGTGTTTGTGTTACAAATGTGTGAATGTGACGGACGCGGCATCCCATTGCCCATAGGCTTCCTAGGAGGATCGGGGAACAAAAAAGCGGCCTCGAAGGGAATCTCCTTCGAGGCCGCGTGAACCGTGCTCCGGGTTACGGGTTTGCGGTCTTCTGCGATTCCGATGGCTGATTGGCCACCTGAAGGTTGCTCTTTACGCTGAAGACGCCGGGGACGCCGTTGGCGCGGATGAAGGCCATCTCCTTGTCTCCCTGGTTGAGGACGATGCCGTCAAGCTGAACATGACCATTCATTACGGTGATGCGGATGGGCTTGGCGGGGTCGATTGCATACTGGTTGAGAGCTGGGAACCCGTAGACGGCGCGCGCCACCTGCACGCGGATTCGATCGTCCATGAAGGAAACCGGATCGACCTGTACGTCGTCAACCACGTCCTTCACGCCTGGGTAGGTGCTTACGAGACCCAGAGCGGAGTCTCTGGCCGGATAGTTGAGCGCGTGGCCGGCGAGAATCGCGACGCCGTTCTGGACGTCGATGCTGATGGCGTTGAACTCATTTCCGTAGCCAACCTGGTCATACTGAAGCTTCTCAACCAGCTTATCTTTCAGTTCCTGGTCGGGAACGGCGGGGCCGGCGACTTGAATGTCGTTGCGCACCGCTGTTACGCCCTTCGCCTTATGAATTCGCTTGTCGGCGTCAACCTTGTACTCGTACAGGTCCACGGTTCCGGTGAGCGTGGCAATGCCGTTGGCGTCCACAGCCACGATCACGTTTTGAAACTGCTTCTTGTTGAGCCGGGCGGCTGCGTCGTTCGCTGCCGGGGTAGCCTGTTCCACTTGCAATGCCGCGCCTGAAACTGGAGACACCGGAGCAGCAAAGGAAGCCTGGGGCAGACCCATAAACGCTGCGGCGAGTGTGGCCGCAAACATTGCGGCGCCCGATGTGCGGATCGTCCTTGTCATGTGTGAAAACCTCCTGGTTCCGAAACATAATGGTTGCGGCAACCATGGGTGAAAACTGCCTGGACTCCAACGCTTCAAGTACGAGAGGTGGGCGTCCAGCGGATTCAAGCCCGGCAAGTTGCCGTTCGCCTTTGTAGACACAGATTCTGGACAAAAGTTACGGGCTTTCCGAAATCCGGTCTTTATCACATGGGGAAACAAGAAGGGCCGCGCGCGGGCGGCCCATTGGGTGGTTTGATTGTTGCGGCCTATTGCTTGACCAGTTCGACGCGGCGATTGAGGGCGCGGCCGTCCTCGGCGTCGTTGGATGCAATGGGCGCGTAGGGGCCGTCGCCATAAGGTTGAAGGCGGGAGGCGGAAATGCCATATTGCGTGGTGAGC
>Ga0302200_10002634_pt1 | contig 15705 bp, 16 predicted proteins | sample II_Bog_N3_1_FD_194585 | JGI IMG/M metagenome (GOLD analysis project Ga0302200, IMG submission 194585) | Peat permafrost microbial communities from Stordalen Mire near Abisko, Sweden - II_Bog_N3_1 | ecosystem: Environmental > Terrestrial > Soil > Wetlands > Peat | place: Sweden: Abisko... | reverse complement strand
AGCAATACATTGACGCGACGACCGGCGACACATAATCGGATTTTGGATTCGCGCACACGGCAACCAGCGAATGCGTTGATTAGAGTTGATGTAAAAATTCTTGAACATCGGCTCAATGCAAGTATCTCGCGTTCGTCTTGCCCTTATCTGCGGGCAATTTATCGAAAACACCATCCCCTAAACACAGCTTCAGGCGGCAACCGCAGACGCGACTGTTGCGTAACAAGCTCAACGTAATTAAACACCATTCAACACGGTTCAACATCAGCCGTTCATGCCGCTGGAATCGTCCGGCCAAGTCACACCCAGGGCAATCGCAAGGGAGCGGCGAAATTCGCCAAAACAAGGCATTGTTTTTCAGCTTTTACGTTCAGCGCCAATTTCCGAGTTGATCTCGGTTGAGTCTGGATGCAGGCCGAGCAGTTTGAGTTTCTCTCGTAAAGTAAACCGGGACAAGCCCAGCCAGCGCGCGGATTTCGCTTGATTGCCCTCGGCCAAAGTGATGGCTTGCGTTAAGATTTCGCGTTCGGCTTCGGCGAGCATTCGGGCGTGAGCGTCCGGCAACTCGCCTTTCTGTGCCCGCGCCAGTAAATCACCGGCGTAGGCCGTGAAGGAGTGACCCAGTGGGGCAGAGTCAGCATTACGCGCGGCTAGGGTTTGCCGAACAGCATCGGCGTTGATGGAAAGTCCGCGTGCGCCGAGCAGCAGACGACGGGTCACGTTTTCCAATTCGCGGACATTGCCCGGCCATGAGTCGGCTTGCAACATAGCCAATGCGTCGGATGAAATCGTTGGGCTTTCAACGCCGAAGTCAGTGGCATATTTGCGGAGGAAGTGTTGCACCAACACCGGAATGTCTTCACGCCGTTCGCGCAGGGGCGGCAGTTGAAGGCACACCACGTTGAGGCGATGAAAAAGGTCTTCGCGGAATCTGCCCTCACGAATCATTACTTCCAAATTGCGGTGCGTGGCAGCGATGACGCGCACGTCCACAGAAACTGCTTCCGCGCCGCCGACACGCTGGAAGGTTTGTTGTTGGAGCACGCGCAGCAGTTTTACCTGGGTGTTCGGGGGCAGGTCGCCGATTTCGTCGAGGAACAGTGTGCCTTTGTTCGCCTGCTCGAAGCGACCAATGCGTCGCTGGTCAGCGCCGGTGAATGCGCCGCGTTCATGGCCGAACAATTCGCTTTCCAAGAGATTTTCCGGGATGGCAGCGCAGTTGATTGCTATGAACGGCGTTTTGGCGCGCGGGCTGTGTTGGTAAATCGCGCGGGCGATCAGTTCCTTGCCTGTGCCGGTTTCGCCCCGGATGAGAACGGTGACGGGCTTGGCAGCGACGCGTCCGATTTCCTTGCAGACGTCCTGCATCGCGCGGCTTGTGCCGACGAGAGCGGTGCGGCTTTCGGCGGGCGCATCGGCCAGCGCGACGGGTTCGCGCATGAGGCGGCTGGCATTCACGGCGCGTTGCAGCACTCGGAGAAGTTCAGGCATCTCGAACGGTTTTTGCAGGTAATCGTAAGCGCCGAGCTTGGTGGCCTCGATGGCCGTCTCAATCGTGCCATGCGCCGTCATCAGCAAGACCGGCAGACGCGGCTGGGATTCGTGAAGTTGTTTCACAAGTTCCAGACCGCCGAGTCCCGGCAGGCGCAGATCGGTCAAAACCACGTCGCATTCATCCTTGCCGGCGCGGCGTAACCCCTCGTCACCTCGATGGCAAACAGTGACTTTGAAGCCGTCTTCCTGAAGCACCTCGCACAAGTTGGCCGCCAGACTGGTGTCGTCTTCAATGAGAAGTATGTGAGCGGCTTTAGGCATGACGGTGGCTATTGAAGGGAAATAAGATTGAGCAATGCTCTGCTTTTCGTCCAGCAAGTCAGGATGAAATCAGCGGCCGACTTCAACGCCATCGGATGAGTTGCTCGCGCTGCTTTTCGCATTTCCGGCAGTATCCTTGATTTCGCGCGGCAAAACAACGCCGAAGGTCGTTCCGTGCCCAGGCCGGGTCTGATACTGGAGTGTGCCGCCCTGTTTTTGAATCAGACGTGCGGAGATCGGCAGGCCGAGGCCAGTGCCAGTTTCCTTGGTGCTGAAGAACGGGTCAAACAAGCGTTTCTCGACTTCGGGCGGAATGCCCTTGCCGGTGTCGCTCACTTCAAGAATCACCGCGTCAGTTTCCTGTCCGTCAAGTTGCGCGCGGGCCGAGCGTGCGCGCAGTGTGACCGTGCCTTTGCCGTCAATAGCTTCAGCGGCATTACGCGCGAGGTTGATTAGCACCTGCTTCAAATGGCCGCTGTCAGCGCGGAGGAACAACCCCGGACTGGATTCAACCACCAGTTGCACCGAGCGGCTTTCAAAATTTGGGGACATCAACCCTTGAACCTCGCGCAGCAGAGTGTCGGCGGCGATGGTTTCCAGCTTGGGATCAGCCGGGCGTGCAAAGCTCAAGACGTCCTGCACGATGTGTTCGAGGCGGGAAATCTCGGCACTGATGATGTCCGTGTCCTTGCGCGCGGCGGGCACCACCAGCAGATGTTTTTCCAAAGTGTAGAGACGAGCTTTGAGCGAGGTGAGCGGATTGCGGATTTCATGGGCGATGCCGGCGGCCAGCGTGCCGAGCGTGGCGAGTTTCTCCTGGCGTTCGAGCAGGTTCTGGCTATGCACGAGTTTTGTTTGCAGCGGCGCAATTGTGTCGCGGTAGATAATCCGCCCCATCGCCGCCATCAAAATTAGCAACAACACCATACTCGCGGTGAGAGTGTCCCGCAGGCCGTTGAGCGAAGCCGTGGTGGTGGCCACAAACCCCGCTTCGGCTGCGCGGTGCGCGTCGGACAACCCGCGCACCAGATCACGCATGCGCTGGGCTTGGGCGTTGAAGGCGTCGAGTTGCACGAGTTGCGCTGAATTCACCAAGGCCGGCTGGCCATTTGAACGCACGGCGCTGGCGGCGCTTAAATAATCGTCGTAGGCATCGTTAATTTGCTTAAAGATTTTTCGCTCGTTGTCCGTGGAGAGAATCGTATGGGGATTCTGGCTGGCATCATGGTCGTCAATCCAATGATTCAAGTCGCTGCTGGTCTTGTCGAACTCTGCCCATTGCTGCGGATCTCTGACCAAGACGTAGCGGAGCATGGAATTATTCAAGCCTTGGAGGCTGCGGCTGGCTTCTCTGGCGAGTTGGAAACTTTCGAGCTGGGAACTGGTCAGCCGGGATTCAAGCTGTTGAACGCGATGCCACGCAAAAGAGAGCGCGTAAACCGTGCCTCCCGCCACCAGGACAAGGGTGGTAATCAAAATCCAAAGGCGAAAGCTAAAGGGAGATTTCATAATTATTTTGGCGCGTCATGTCGTCCGTGGATGATTCCACGGCCAACGCTGCGATTACAGACTATGCAAGTGCCATGCCGGGAGGAATAGCAGGATTGCGGCACGGCAGCACCTTGAAAATCAAGCCCTTTGCGAAGCCAACTCTGTTTGTCTGGAAAAACCGGTCAATCGTTTATCACTGAGGTGGCAAGCCGTTTTTCCACACACCGCTCAATTCTCCTCCTGCCCGGCCTCAAACCCCTGTGATTCAGCGTTTGCAATTCGTGGCACGGCGAGTGCGTAGGTCTATTCCAATAAACGAATCCAGTTCACAAAGAAACCAAAAGCCAAAATATGAAACTAAACACTCACATCCCAGTTCGTGCTAAAAGAATTCTGGTCGCCGACGACAACGAAGGGATTCGCCTTCTCATTTCCCGCGTTCTGGCCAGCGAAGGCTTTGACGTAATCCTGACAACCGACGGCGAGGAGGCATGGGACGAATTGCAGCGCCAGCACTACGACCTGCTCGTTACCGACAACGACATGCCGCGACTCGCGGGACTGAACCTCATTGAGCGGGCTCGCAAAGCAGGCATGAGCCTGCCCGTCATTCTGGCTTCCGGCTCGCTCACCAACGAGGCCACGCGAAACTATCCTCAACTTAATATCGCGGCGTTGATCCCGAAGCCATTTAACCTCTGGGACTTTGTGGCAATCGTGCGCAATGTGCTGGGGGTTTTTGTGGAAGATGCCGCTGTCGCCAAAAGAATTTATGCCAACTCACCAGTGGCGCGGACGACGGTGCGGGCAAGGACAACTCCGCCGATCCACTACCATGTTTTGATCGCCGACGACGACGCGGTGGTGCGCGGCAGTCTGGCCGCAGTGCTGGAATCCGAGGGCTACGAGGTGGATGAAGCGTGCAATGGCATCGAAGCCGTCACCCGCGCCATCCGACACAAGCCAGACTTGGTATTGCTTGACCTCAATATGCCGCACGCGGATGGCTGGACGGCTTTCAGCCAGCTTGAGCAGGTTAAGCCCTTGTTGCCAGTCATCATCATCACCGCCCGCCCGAATCAATATCAAGAGGCCGTGCGCGTGGGCGTGGATGCCTTTATGGAGAAACCCTTGAACATCCCAATTCTGGTGAAGGCTGTTAAACGGCTCACCAACGAAGATGAACATCGCCATGACAACCGCATCACCAAACGCACGTTTGTCACGCAGTTGCTCGGCAGCGCGGAATCAAGCCGTTCCACGTTGTAGCCAACGGCAACACGATGCCAATTTTTTACTTATGAAATTAACCACCTCGCCAAGGTCTGCGACCCCCCATGCTCGTCCGAAGAAAAGCCCCAGACGCTCGCAACCCCGTAAACGCATCCTGCTGGTGGATGACGATCCCACCGTGCGCGATTCCCTGAACGACGTGCTCGTGGGCGAAGATTACTTTGTTATTTCCGCTGAAAACGGCCAGCAGGCGCTTGATTTTGCCAACACCCTGCCAGTTGATTTGGTGCTGCTCGACCTGAATATGCCGGTCAGGAATGGGTGGGATACGTTTGCGCAATTGACCACGGACCACCCATTGATTCCCATTATCATCGCCACCGCGCGCCCGGACCAACTCTTCACGGCACTCGGTGCCGGTGCCGGCGCGTTGCTCGAAAAACCGATGGACATCCCTACGCTGTTGCGAACGATGGCAAAACTGCTGGCGGAATCTGCCGATCAAAAATTGGCGCGGCTGGCCGGCAAGGAAACAGAATTCCATTACCAAGCGGCAACGACGCCCTGTGAATGCAGCAGCCCGGCCAAGCACCATTGAATTGTTCAATCAAGAACTGCAATGGAACTTGAGTGCCCCATCAAAACTGAGCTGAACGAGTTGCGTTCGGCGGTGGTGGCACCTGTCGAGGTTTCGGGAATTGTCCCAACTTTGCGACGAACTGGAAATCAAATCTCCCGTTTCTCAATGGCTCTTTATCTTTTGGGAAGTTCGTTGGCTACGGAATCCACACCGCTCTGTTGGATTCTGGCGCGACTGTTGTGTTCGGCAAAGGGTCGATTACTTGACTCGCCCGAAGCTTCGCGTCAAACAACCACAATTGCCAGTCGCGCCGCACACGTAACTGCCAAGGACAATTTGACTGCCCGCGCTTTTGTGTGTTCAGCACCTGACATAAAGAATGAAAGTTTCCGGAGTGTTTGGACGCCACCCAAAACCGGCGAATCCTTCAAGCGGGGACGACTTTTTTGGATGAGTCATGGGGTGAACACCCCATAGCTCCCGCCAGAGAGTTCAACCTATAGTGATCGTGTAACGAGAAAGATTGGCCGGTTCAAATACTGACATCGTGATGAAATTATTGCTTACAATTCCGGTTCTGCTGTGTCTGCTGGCTGGCACGACCCTGTCGATGCGGGCACAAGCGGCGGCTACGCCTCCAATGCCAGCTTATCAAGCGCTGCCAGCCGCGCAACTGGACCAATTGCTGGGACCGATTGCGCTTTATCCAGACCCGTTGATTGCAGAAATTCTGCCGGCGTCCACCTTGCCGACGCAAATCGTGTTGGCCGACCGTTATATTACCAGTGGCGGCGATCCCAACCAGATTGACCAGCAGCCGTGGGACGCCAGTGTCCAGGCATTGGCGCGCTATCCCAGTGTATTGAAATGGATGGATGACAACTTGAATTGGACGACCCAGGCAGGACAGGCTTTTCTCGATCAACAGCCGGACGTGATGAACTCCATCCAACGGCTGCGCGCCACGGCTTCCAAACTGGGCAACTTGCAGTCATCGCCACAGCAACAGGTGATAGCTGACGGCAGCGACATTGAAATTGTTCCGGCGGATCCCCAAGTAATTTATGTGCCAGTCTATCAGCCGGACCAGGTTTATTATGACGCACCTTATGGCTCGCCCTTCATTACTTTTGGCATCGGCTGGCCGATCGGTTCATGGATGGATTACGATTGTAATTGGGGAGCCGGCAATCTCATCTTCTGGGGACATGGCTTTTCCCGTCCGGCCAACTGGTGGCATGAATCCTCACGCCAGCGGGACATGGGGCATACGGGCGTTTGGCGATCAGATTATCATCCCGGCGCAGTCGCAGCCAACCGAGGCGACCGGGGTTATGGCGGGAGCACGCTTCCCCGTGCGGCAGCTCCGGCAGCCATACGACAACAACTGGCTCACCCGTCGGCGCAACAAGCTGAACATTCGGTGAGTGTTTCCCGTTCCGCTGCCGCGCCGGTTGAACGCGCCGCACCCGTCAGCCGACCGGAATCGAACGGCGCTTTCATTGGCATACAAAGTTCTCAAGAAACAAGAAGTTATAGCAATCGCGGCCAACAAAGTATGCAGGCCGCTCCCCGTTCCGCGCCGGTGTCGCGGCCAGCACCTTCTGGCGGCGGCGGCGGTCATGTTAACAGCGGTAGCTCCGGTGGTGGTGGCGGACATGGTGGTGAAGTCAGACATTAATTTTTATCTCTATGATTTTCAAAAAAACATTTCTGATGACCGTTGGACTGGGTCTGGCCTTGCCGGTTTGTGTCTTGGCACGAGAGGAGCAAGTTTTTTCCTCACCTAACGACGCCGTCAACGCGTTGGTGACGGCAACCAAAACCAATGACACGAATGCCCTGTATTCGATTTTTGGTGCAACCGGACATGATTTAATTTCACCCGATGTTGTCCAGGCCACCGAAGAATACAATCTGTTTGTCCAACACCTGACGGAAAAGATTGATCTGACCACCAATTCAGATTCCAAGATCACGCTGCAAATCGGTGCGGACGGCTGGCCGTTTCCGATCCCGTTGGTGAAACAGGACGGCCAATGGTTCTTTGACACCGCTGCGGGCGCGGAAGAAATTCTCGCCCGCCGCATCGGTATGGACGAAATCGGCGCGATCAATGTCTGCAAAGCCTATGTGGATGCGCAGCGCGAATATGCCAGCGAGGATCGCATGGGCGACAGCGTGCTTGCCTACGCCCAATTTCTGCGCAGCACGCCCGGCACGCACGACGGACTTTTCTGGCCGACGAATCAACCCGGCGAAGTATTGAGTCCATTGGGGCCGCTCATCGCGCAAGCGCGCGTGGACGGCTATCATCGCACGGCAAAAATGCTGAACGACGAACAAGCGCCTTATCATGGATATTATTTCAAAATCCTGACGTGTCAGGGCAAACACGCGCCGGGTGAAAAATATAATTACATCATCAATGGCCGGATGATTGCCGGATTCGCGCTCGTCGCGTGGCCAGCCGAATGGGGCAACACCGGCGTGATGACTTTCATCGTAAATCAACAGGGCAGGATTTATCAAAGGAACCTCGGACCCAAGACTGTGAAAATCGCCCAGGCCATGACCGCTTATGACCCGGATGGCGCTTGGACTCCGGCGCAATAAAGCCTTGCCAGAACGCGTTCCGGATGTGGGGATCATTCGCGAAGTGTTCCCGCCGGACTTAACCCGAAAACCGAAGCGACCATCCGAAAGTGGCGGCGACGCCTCGTCGCCATAGGGTGATGGCGGCACTCGGTTGCAATTTCTCCAGCAGCGGCATCATCGCCAAACAGGTGAACACAGATTGACGCTGTCAATTTTTCTCCCTCTCCGCAGCGGCCTGGACGCAGCGGCCTGGATTGTGGGTGATGTCCATTGCCACTCTGGTTCACACCAGAAGGCTCTTGCTTGGTCGCCAAAATATCAGCAGCGCCAATGAAGGTTAAGTCATTCGACGCTGGCTCCTTGCTGGCGCTGGTTGATGATGGAATATTTCCTAAAGTTTTCCTAAAGTCCGGCTCATTTCATCCGATGCCAGATTCAGGACGACAAGCAGTCGTCGAGTTAAACCAATTAAACAGCCAACCAATATGAGCAGCATCTCCAGCGTCAATTCGACCACCAATCCCAACCAGACCACCAACCAGCAGAGTGGCTATACCCAAATTGCCCAGAATTTTCAGGCCATCGGCAGTGCCCTGCAATCCGGCGATCTTTCATCCGCTCAAAGTGCGCTGGCCGCCTTTCAGCAGGCCTTGCAAGGCAATTCACAGTCCAATTCGCAGACTTCGTCCAGCCAGCCGTTTGGCAAGAACAGCCAGGCGAACAAGGATTACCAAAATCTGACCAGTGCTTTGCAATCCGGCAATCTTTCGACCGCCCAAAAGGCCTATGCCAGTTTGCAAAATGATCTTAAATCCGCGCAGTCCACCAAATCCGCCCACAAAGGCCACCACCATCATCATGCGGCCAGCGCCACGTCTGCGACCGCATCGTCAACCACGCCGACGACCAGTTCGACCTCGAGTTCCACCGTGGGTAGTGATGGCAGTTTGAATGTGGTGGCTTAAATCACAGCCTGATTTAAAGGAATCTGACTAGCCGCCTCGCTCCGGGGCGGCTTTGGTTTTCAACCTTATCTCCGCGACCAATGTTCTACTGCAAAGTCAATGAGCTGATTGAATTGCGACAAATTGATACCCCGCATGGCGAAGAACTGTTCAAGCTTCTGGATGCCAATCGGGACTATCTACGAATCTGGCATCCTTGGGTGGACACGCTGCACTCGGCGGCGGATGTCGCCAGAGTCATTAACGTCTGGCAGCAACAATATGCCAGTCATCGGGGGGTCGCGGCGGGCATCTGGTTCAAGGGACAATTTTGCGGCATGATCAGTCATTTGAACTTGGACTGGCCAAACCGTTGGGTGGCATTGAGCTATTGGTTGGATGCCGCGCATTAGGGCCAAGGCATCATGACCGCTTGTTGCCGGGCGATGCTGCTTCACGTCTTTGACGCGTGGAAACTCAACCGCGTTACCATCGAATGCGCCACCGCAAATACGCGCAGTCGGGCCATCGCCGAGCGATTGGGATTCAAGCTGGAAGGTATTGTCCGCCAGATCGAATGGCTGCATGATCGCCACGTTGACCACGCGATATATGGCTTGTTGCGTTCGGACCATGCCGCCGCCGCCATTCAACCGGTGTAGTCCGCCATCGTCATTCATCCAAAGACTGTTTGGTTTGTTCGGTCAAGGTTTGGTCAACAAATTGCCGGATGTCCGCTGAAAAACATTCCTGCCAATGCCGCCCGCGCTCGCCCAAGCCCATGGCCGCAGGCCGGATGCTGTTCCAATTGTTTCATGCGCGCAGTTTAATCAAGCAAATGGGACAAAGGTTAGGGGAAGGCCGAGTTCGCCTTCCTGCTGCTTGCGCGGCGCAGCGCTGGAGGAAACGGGGAAGATGCGGCCATCCACGCCCATGTCGCCGACTTGCACTTTGTTCGGGATGCCGCCGAGGGCGATGACGGCCCAGTTCTCAAATTCAAACGGCGGGATGGGTAGGGCGGGCAGTCCTCTGCCCGCTGCCGATAGCCAACGAGAGCATTCTGGTTCACCACGACGGCGCGCACGGAGTGCCGCGCCCTACCATGCCTCGCGGACGACGAAACCGCGCCCGGCGCGCCAGAGCGGTTCGCTTTCCGGCAGGGCGCAAACATCGCGCAGGCGCTTGGCCATGACGCACTGGCATGGGCGAAATATCAATGCCCATCCCACGCACGGATTTTCAAGGATTGCTCAGGCGGAAGAATAAATTTCCTGTCGGCGAGGTGAGGGTGATGAAATTGTTTGTGCCGTCGTTGGCAATGCCGCCGCTGGACGACCAGTTGGCCGTCGTCAAATCCGGATTCTGGTGCAACGTCCAGCCCGTCGAGGGATACGGCCATGAGACGGTCACAGTGTTGCCCGTATGGGTGATGGTCAGCATCGGTGCGCCCGCCGTTTGCACGACGGAAACGAGGCTCCAAAAGCCGCCGGACAAAGAATAACTGCCGCCGCTCATCGCACCGTTCGCGTCCGGTTGGCCGATGGTGCCGGTTATGGAAAACTGCCCGTTCGTGCTGGTGCCGCCGCCACCGGCAATCTTATACCAGTCAATGGAATAGCTTTGGGCGGGCGCGACAATTGGTGCGAGTAGGAGCATTGCCAGCAACGGCCATTTAACTTTTCCAGTTTTCAATTGGAAAGGGGCAATGGCCGCCCGCGTGTTGAATCGCTGCGCGTCATTCCAGCCTGGGCTTAACCCGGCCACGTTCAAGATTTTGTTCAGGATTTTCATGCCCTTGGTTGTGGGTTAGGTTGATTTAGAACGACTCTTCAGCGTTTCTGACCGTGGCGGTCCAATCAATAGCTGTTCCCGCAACGCCGATCACTAGAATATGGAGAAACCCACCGGATACCGAAAGCTGCACCTGGGTTGGACTAAAACCAAATTCATTCAGCGGCAGGTCCACAAGTGGAGTTCCTACACTCTGGGTGGTTCCGCTCGCGCCACCACGAATCAAGAAGACGGTGGTCTGCGCCCCGCTGCCGGAAGAGCGGGCCACAATGTTTATGTTGTAGGCCACCGACCGGTTGGACGGCAGGGCCATTTCCAGTGAACTGCCGTCCAGATAGAGATAGGTGGCATTGCAGGCGGTATTGCTGCCGCAGGTCGAACCCCGCAGCACATAGAGGGAATACTGGGAATCGCCGGGGATCTGCAATTGCCCGCTGGAATAGGCCAGTTGCCCATAATTGTTGGCCACCGCCTGCTGTCCGCCGGGGATGGTGGTATAGGAATTGGTGGCCTGATTATTGGACCCGCCGCCCACCGTTGCGTAATTGGCACCGGCGGTGTTGTAGCTGCCACCGCTGATCGTCGAGCTAAAATTACTGGCGGTGTTTTCCAAACCGCCGCCGATGGTTGCGTAGGGTGAATTGATCGTCCCGTAGTTGGTGTTGTAGCCGCCGCCAATAATGTTGCCATTGCCGCCACCGATGGTTGAGTCGGCTGCGAAATTCTGAATGGTGTTGGCGGTGCCTCCGCCAATGACGGATTCAGTGGCATTAGACTGGATGAGGTTGAAGTCGCCACCACCGATTAAGGATGAATCGGCATTCCCCTGAATGATATTGGTTGCGCCGTTGCCAATGCCGGCATGGTTGGCTGAAACCGAATTGAATGATCCGCCACCGATGAAGCCGAACGGGCTTGACACATTGTTGGAAGCGCCGCCGCCGATGACATCACCTCCGCTGCTCGCGGCGTTGCCGCCACCGCCGCCGATGAAAGCATTCCCGCCACTGGCCGAATTTGCCTCGCCCCCGGCGACCGTGGCATAAGCCCCGCTGGAGGAATTGGTCGCCCCGCCACCCACCGTCGCATAATTCGCACTGGCGGTGTTATTGCCGCCGCCGCCCACCGTCGCATAGGTCGTGAACGTGCCGCTGGTGCTTGAACTGGCGATGTTGTTGTTCCCGCCCCCACCAACGAACGAATATTGGACGTTTGTGTGGATCGTATTGTGAGTCCCGCCGCCGATAGCCGAGTAATCGGCATTCGACTGAATCGTATTATAAATGCCCCCGCCAATGGCGGCATTTATGGCGTAAGTGCCGATAATGTTATTATAGCCGCCGCCAATGAATGAAAAGCTGGCATTGTTCCAGATGGAATCATTATTGCCACCACTGATAACTCCATAGGTGGCGTTGTTCTGGATGACGTTACCGGTTCCACCGCCAATGAACGAGGCGTCGGCGTTTTGTTGTATCCAGTTGTAGCCACCACCACTGATGACCGCATAGAGGTTCGTCACATCGATGGTATTGCCAACACCGCCACCGATGACTGTGTCGGCGGCGCTGGTTCGGATGGCATTGCCGGTGCCGCCGCCGATGGTGGCTTCCGTAGCCCCGCTGTTGATGATGTTCCCATCGCCGCCGCCAATGAATGAATAAGTGGCACCCGTCTGGATGGTGTTCCCAAAACCGCCGCCAATGCCCGACCAGTTTGCCTGGACACTATTATTTTGACCGCAAACTATAAAACTGTTCCAAGCGGTAAACTGAAGGATATTGACGCCAACATGATTGTTAATTCCGTTGCCGATAAAGGACGGGTCGCCGGCCGCACTATTGGACACACCACCGACCACGACATCTTCATCGCTGAGGGCACTGTTATCCAAGCCCCCACCAACAAACGTATGGGTGCCGCTCGCCATGTTCCCCTGGCCGCCGGCCACCACGGCATAATCACCGCTCGCCACATTGCCCGCCCCGCCGCCAACGGCCGCGTTGTTGCTGCTGGCCGTATTGCCATAACCGCCGGCGACCACGGCATAGTCCAAAGTCGCGGCGTTGTAGCCGCCACCGGCAATGGAGGAATACGCGCCGCTCACCGTGTTGCTCTGGCCCACGCTAAGGCTTTGCCCTTGGATTACGGCGGAAGCCGACACGCCGTTGGCGGTGCCAGCGGTGCTCGCATAAAGGGATAGCGGTGTCGGCGTCAACAACTGGCGCGGCGTCAGCGTGGTGAATCCACTGCCACCATTGGTTTGCACGCCAATCTCCACCCAGTTGGTTGTGCTGCCATTAAAGGGGCTGGGACCAAAATCCATCAGCGTCGTGAACAAGCCGTTGCTGCTAACCGACACGGCGGTATTGGTGAACGGCCCGGCGACCGGACTGCCGTTGCTCACGGTGTTGAACAGCGTGAACATGATGTCATAACTGCCGTTGGCCGGAGCACCAGCCGCAGTCAACAACCGGCCTTGATAGGTGATACTCTCGGTTGGTTTGTCGCCGGGGTCAGCAGCGGCCCGGTGCAGGCTGGCGAGCAATGTTAGCGCGAGGAGGAGATGTTGGTTTTTTGTTTTCATAATGATTCAGATTTTGAGGGATGAAGGGAAGGACGAGCGGCAACTGGAACCGGGACTGCAAGGGAAACCAACATCGTGATAGTCAGCCGCTGCATTAAACCATCCATGTCATGACAGCACACGTTGATCCATGCTGATTTCGATGGTTTCAGGCTTTGCATTAAACGCATACCGAACGGCTTTTGTGGAAAACAATTTAACCTAGCATATTATGCTTGCTAAATGCAAGCATTAAATGGGCAGGTTGTCGCAAAGCAGGCAGGGTCGCCTCCGTCGTCGGACTGTAATTTTGCCTCAGTATGCTCAAGCGGCCCGAACGACCATTTCGTCGAAGATTTCCTGCACGGTCAGGGCGACGATGACTTTGTGGCTGCGTTTGAAAAATGATTCGATCTCCTGCAACGCGTCCGCCGAATAATCGAACGACACAAAGAAACCTTTCTCGCAATCATCGCGCATCATCATGGCTTCAAAGGCGTCTATGTCCGGGCGGCCGGCCTTGTCCTTTTGTTTCACCTGGATGTGAAAATAGCCCAGCCATTTATGGCTGGGAATATCGCAACCCAAATATCAAAGTCCCGTCAGGGACGGCAGACAACGTGGTGGCCGTCCGCAAGGACCTTTCGTCCCTGACGGGACTTGCGACGATTCCGAACCGCGAACCCAGCCATAAATGGCTGGGCTATTGTCAAAGACGGGGAAGATGCGGCCTTCCACGCCCATGTCGCCGACTTGCACCTTGTTCGGGATGCCGCCGAGGGCGATGACGGCCCAGTTCTCAAATTCAAACGGCGGGATGGGTAGGGCGGGCAGTCCTCTGCCCGCCGCCGCCTGCCAACAGACGCGTTCTGGTTCACCACGACGGCGCGCACGGAGTGACGCGCCCTACCACACCTCGCGGACGACGAAGCCGCGTCCGGCGCGCCAGAGCGGTTCGCTTTCCGGCAACGCGCAAACGTCGCGCAGGCGTTTGGCCATGCCGCACAGGCATGGGCGAAATATCAACGCCCATCCCACGCGCGGATTTTCAAGGGGACACGGACGATTCTCCATCCTGTCACGCAAAGAATTAAGCAGAAACTAAAGCCCCCTCACACAACGGAACCCAATGCCGTAGCCGGCATCGATCGGGTAGCCGTCGCTGCGAAAGGCGCACCGCGAGACGTAGGCGCCGACGGCCCAAATGCCGCCGCGCAACACACGGAGGCCCGATGCTGACCCTGCTCCCGTTGGATTATTTGTGGTGGGTTGGCCATACGGCGTTCCATGCCAGTCCCAACACCATTCATTTATATTCCCTGCCATGTCATACAGCCCATCCCCGTTCGGCGCAAACGAACCCACCGGACTCGTATAGGGATAATTTCCACTGTCGCCACCGGAAAACGCCGGATCATAATCAACCGCTGTCGCAAGATCGTAGGCGTAGCCATTCGGATCACCGAAGTAATTTGCCTGGCTCCAGGAAATCGTGTCCCCCCACGGAAACCGTTGCCCGCTCAATCCACCCCGCGCCGCCTTCTCCCACTCCGCTTCCGTCGGTAAACGATACCCATTCGTCGCCCAATTTACATAAACGGCATCCGTCTCCCCATTCGTATAAACCTGCGTCAACCCAGCATCCGTATAATATACCGGCGTCAACCCCGCCTGCTGGGACCGCGCGTTGCACCACTTCACACAATCATACCAGTCCACCGTCTCCACCGGTTGCACCGCTTGATTTATTGTCTGCGCAGAACCAGCATTGGTAAACGTATATCCATGACTCGTCGCGTAGTTGTAAACCCCCTCCCATTGGCTGTAACTCACCAAGTTCGTGTCCATGTAAAACGCCGACACATTAATGTCCATTGGAATCGCATCACTCTCCCCATCCAAAGTGTCCCCCATCGTGAACACCCCCGCCGGGATTAAGGCCAGGCCGTTCGTCGTGGATTGCACAGCTTTCCGCTTATCCAGCACCCGGAAGAACATCGTTGCGGAAGAAATGGGCACAGTGACCGTGAGGGATCCCCCGGCATTCACAGCCAATCCCGACAGCCCGGCCAAGTTCGTCCGCCACGGCCCGGCCAGCGACGCCGCCCCGGCCACCGTCGCCACGCTCCCCGCCGCCAGATTCGAGCACACCAGCACCCCGTTCGGGCTGAATGACGTGATGATCGGTATCTGCGCCAGGGCCGGGTCAACGCCGGCCAGCAGGGCCAGCCCGATAATCAGAGCCTTGAGTTTGATTTTCATAACCATTAGAATTTATTGCCTCCTGCTTCTACAATTCTTATCTCTTGACCGATGAGAATGCAAATTAAAAGCGGCATCTATTCACGCCAGCTTCTTCGCAATGTGTTCGTCGAGGATTTCCTGCACGGTCAGGGCGACGATGACTTTGTGGCTGCGCTTGAAGAAGGATTCGATCTCCTGCAACGCATCCGATGAATAATCGAACGACACGAAAAAGCCTTTCTCGCAATCCTCGCGCATCATCATGGCTTCAAAGGCGTCAATGTCCGGGCGGCCGGCCTTGTCCTTTTGTTTTACCTGGATGGGATACCAGCGTTCTTTCAGACCGAGTTCGCCATCCTGCTGCTTGCGCGGCGCGGCGCTGGAGGAGACGGGGAAGATGCGGCCATCCACGCCCATGTCGCCGACTTGCACCTTGTTCGGGA
>Ga0302200_10002628_pt1 | contig 15714 bp, 14 predicted proteins | sample II_Bog_N3_1_FD_194585 | JGI IMG/M metagenome (GOLD analysis project Ga0302200, IMG submission 194585) | Peat permafrost microbial communities from Stordalen Mire near Abisko, Sweden - II_Bog_N3_1 | ecosystem: Environmental > Terrestrial > Soil > Wetlands > Peat | place: Sweden: Abisko... | reverse complement strand
CGTGAATTACACGAATACGTCTGCCAATAACTGGAGCTACAGCGTTACGCTCCCTGCATCGGCTACTGGCGGAACGGGAAGCCCGACGACGGTCGCATCGGGCACGCTGGCTTTCAACTCCTCGGGGCAACTGACTTCACCGACTGGATCGGTCACCGGAATCAATATTACCGGCTTGTCGGACGGAGCGGCGGCGATGAACCTTACGTGGAATGTGGCCGATGCATCGGGAAATCCGACCATCACGCAGCAGAATGCGACCAGCGCCACAGCGACCACCAACCAGAATGGCTATGGAGTGGGCTCCCTGACCGGCTACTCGGTGCTTCCGGACGGGACCGTGCAGGGCCAGTTCAGCAACAAAGAGACCTTGGCACTGGGCCAGGTTGCAGTGGCAAGCTTCGCGAATACGCAGGGATTGCAGCAGACGGGCAGTAATGACTATCAAGCCACGTTTGCCTCAGGAGCTGCGGTTGTCGGGCAAGCCGGCGCAGCCGGGAACGGCTCGATTACGGGGGGATCAGTGGAGACATCGAACGTGAGTCTCTCCGAGGAATTCTCGAAGATGATCGTGGCGCAGCAGGGTTACGAGGCGAACGCCAAGGCTCTGACAACGATGAATCAGATCTCCCAGGCGACGATCCAGATGATGACCTAGCGCTGGACGGACAGCTTGAGTTCTTAGCTTCCGATTAGAGCCTCCCGCCAGGTTGCACCCATTCTGGCGGGAGGACGCTCGCCGGCCACCCGCTCTCATGCCTGTCTCACCAGGCGGGAGGGGTGTGCGGGCGAGCGCGTATTGCCATCAATCCATCTAAAAACAACAGGATAGCCATAGCCGGGAAGCGTATGCGGGTGATCGCGCCTGCCCTTCCCGTTTCGGCACTCGGATTGCAATTGCCTCTATGCAACCGCTCCATCAGTCGTCTCTCGGAAATGGCCAGAGGTTCAAGGCCAACGATGGGACGCATGGGGATGGGAGCCACGAGGTCCGAATGAATACTGCAGTCCAGATGCTGGAAGCCAATACCGCCGAGCCAGTCGTTCCGGCTCCGGTGGAGGCTGGGCAAGATCTCCTCGACAGCATGCCGTGGTTGCCATGCACGCTCAGCCTGGAGTTGCCGGTGGTGCGGTTCACGATTGGTGACCTGCTGAAGCTGACTAGGGGCTCCATTGTTGAGACCGCAACCCACCACACCAGCGACGTGCCGCTTCGGGTGAACCAACTGCTGATTGGATGGACGGAATTTGAAGTCGTCGGCGACCGGTTGGCGGTTCGCATTACGGGCCAGGCATGATCGTGAAGATTCGAATTCCGCGCTTTGCTTCTCCAGGTTCCAGCCAGGGGCCGGTCGCAGTAGCGGCAGAGCCGGCGCGTCCGATGTCGACGTTTCATGCTGCGCTGACTGACTCCGCCGAGGAGTGGGTGGTGCGCGGAGCACCGCGGATTGCGTTTACTCCGCGACCCGAATCAACATCGCGACCTGAGCTGACTACAGGGAAGCGGCCAGCACCGAGTGCGCTGGTACGTGGATGGACGTGGCTGCAGGCGAAATATGTTCAGACTGCGACGAAGCGGCTGCGGGTTGCGGAGACGGTCTCTCTGGGAGAAAAGCGGTTTGTTTCGATTGTGAACGTCGAAGGGCGTGAGTTCCTGATCGGCGGGGGCGCATCTGGCGTGACCCTGCTGGCTCAGTTGGGCCCGGCGCAGCAGGAGCTGACAAGCTTAGGGCTGAAGAGCGTTCGGGAAGGTGTGGCATGACCTCCGGACGCCGAGCAAAGAGCTTTGGATTGGCCGTGGTGTTTGCGGTTGCGACCACCTTGGGCGCGCACGCACAGCTGCCAGTGCCAGCGACAGGGGCCTCGCAACTACTGAGCGCGGCCCAGATATCTCAATTGGCGGCTGCGCAGAGCGAAACGTCGCCGGCTGCTTCGAGGCGGATCGCGCCGGTAAGCGCGCCGAGGATTACGAGCCGTCCTGCAGGGCCAGCTCCGTCGGCGGATATTGGTGGCGTACTGCAGATTCCGGGTATTGGTGGCGGATCGGTTCCATGGAACGTCGTCGTCATGCTGACGGCGTTGACGCTGATTCCTTCGATTCTGGTGTGCATGACTCCGTTTGCGCGCCTGCTGATTGTCTTCCACTTTCTGCGCCAGGCTCTGGGGCTGCAAACTACGCCGTCGAACCAGACCCTGATCGGACTATCGCTGATCCTGACGTTCTTCTTGATGCAGCCGGTCGCAAATCAGATTTACCAGCAAGCATTCATTCCCCTGGAGGCAAACCAGATCACTGCGATCGACGCGCTGACGCGTGCGGAAGATCCGATGCGCAACTTTATGGCCCACTATGTGCGGGACAAGGATGTTTCTTTATTTGTGGATCTCGCGCATGAGCCGCACCCTGCGTCGATCAACGACGTATCGATGCGTGTGCTGCTGCCGGCCTACATCCTGTCTGAGCTGAAAGCAGGTTTTCAGATCGGTACGGTGCTGTTTCTGCCATTTCTGATTGTCGATATGGTGGTGGCTTCCATTACCACGTCGGTGGGCATGTTGCAGTTGCCACCGGTCGTCATTTCAACGCCGCTCAAGCTACTGCTTTTTCTGATGGTAGATGGCTGGCACTTATTGGTTGGTTCATTGATGAGGAGCTTTCAGTAACCATGGACGTCGATCAGGTTGTGTTGCTCGGAAGGCTGATGTTGCAAGAGGTAATGATCCTGGTCGGCCCGATTCTGGCCGTGGCGATCTTCGTCAGCTTGACGGTGAACGTCCTCCAGGTACTTACGTCGCTGCAGGACACTACAGTGTCCACGGTGTCCCGGCTGCTTGCCACGGGAGGCGCCCTGTTCCTGATGATGCCGTGGATGTGGCGTCATCTTGCCCACTACACGCTGACGACCCTCTCCGATTTTCATGGATACCTGCAATGATCCAGATTCCTCTGCTCACGATCATCAGCGGGCTGCTGACCATCGGAGTGCGCCTGACGGGGCTAATGCTGTTTGCGCCGTTCTTCGGGAGTGTCGCAATTCCTTCGCGGGTGAAGGCGATTCTGGTGCTGTCGCTTACAGTGCTGCTGTTTCCCACGGTAGGTCATGACATCGGGCCCTCCTCACTAGCCGCCTGGCCGCTGATGGTTCTTGTAGAGTTCCTGATCGGCGTCGGTATGGGGATCGCAACTAATCTCGTCTTCGAGGCCGCTCAAATGGCGGGGCAGGTGCTAGGCGTGCAAATGGGGTACTCACTGGTGAACATCCTCGACCCACAGAGCCAGGTCGATACGACGGTGGTGGCGCTGTTCTATCAGAGCATCGTGATGCTTCTGTTCCTGCGCATGGACGTCCACTACTGGCTGCTAAGAGCGATTGGCAACAGTTTCCTTTACATGCCGCCCGGCACGATGCACCTCAGCAGTCTCTTTACCATGGCGGTCATCAAGACATGTGGTCAGATATTTGGACTTGGCGTCCAGATCGCCGCACCGGTCCTGTCGGCGACGCTGGTGGCGGATATTGTCCTCGGATTGCTGGGCAAGGCCTCGCCACAACTGCCGCTGATGTTACTTGGCCCATCGATCAAGAGTCTGCTTGGGCTCTTCATCCTCATCGCAACTCTCAAATACTGGCCCGATCTCTTCCGTCGTCTGTTTCTGGACTCGCTGGCGAACACAGAACACATCCTTCACCTGGCACGCTAAAACATCATGGCTGACGCAAACAAGACCGAAGAAGCGACACCGCGGCACCGGCTGAAGGCGCGGGAGAAGGGTCAGGTCACGCGATCGCGCGAGTTGACCAGCGCGGTGGCAATGTTTGCAGTCGCTGGAATGTTGTCGCTCACGGCTGAGGATGCGGCGCATCACTGGACAGACTTCTTCCGCAATGTACTGAACAGCGCCAGCGGTAACTCGTTCGAGGCCGGTGGCCCTCTTCTGTTCTGGACCTGCATCGAGACGTTTCGCTGGATTGTACCGATTTTGGCGTCGGCGCTGGTTGCGTCTCTGGCAGTCGGGTACGCGCAGGGCGGCTTTGTATTTGCACCGGAGGCGTTGGAGATCAAGCCGGAGCGTCTCAGCCCCTCCGCTAAGTTGAAGACGATCTTCTCGGTTACCGGGTTGAGTACGAGTCTGAAGTCTCTGCTGCCATTTGCCGCTATTGGGTGGGTTGGCTATGCGTGCGTAAGCAGCCACTGGAGAGAGATTCTCGCCAGCTCTTACGCCGACCCGCGTGGATTTGTGGTTCTCGTTGGCGGCATGTTGAAGGAGGTCTGCTGGAAGTCCGGCTTGATTCTCGTGGGATGGGCTGGCGTCGACTACTTCTTTCTCTGGCTGAAGAGCGAGGGCGACCTGAAGATGAGCCGCCAGGAAATCAAAGACGAGATGAAGCAGTCGGATGGGAACCCGCAGAACAAATCCCGGATCCGCAGGCTGCAGCGCCAGTCGCGACGCAGGCAGATGATCAAGGCCGCGGAGACTGCTACCGTCGTGATCACGAACCCAACTCACTACGCTGTTGCGCTGCGCTACGAGATGAACATGGCTGCTCCTATCGTGGTTGCAAAGGGGCTGGACCTACTGGCTCAAAAGATCAAAGAGATCGCGTGGGACCGCAGCATACCGGTGATGGAGAACCGGCCTCTGGCGCAAGCCCTGTACAAGGGTGCCGAGGTTGGCGACGTGATCCCATCTGCGCTGTATCACGCTGTCGCCGAAATTCTGGTCATGGTCTATAAGGCTCAGGCCGAGGTAAAGAACCGCGAAGCTCAACGAAGAGCTTCAGCCAACCAAGTGGTGGAGATGAGACCCCTGTGACCCCTGTGAAAAAAAGCTCCGGCCTAATGTCTTCGCTCCGCGCATCCGGCGATTGGATCATTCCAACCGCTGCGGTAGCGTTGGTATTTGTGATGCTGGTGCCGTTGCCAAGCATCATTCTCGACCTGCTGCTGACGCTGAGCATCACCGCTTCAGTCCTGGTTCTGCTGACGGCGATCCAGATTCTGCGGCCGACGCAGTTCTCCGTATTCCCAAGCTTGATCCTTCTGCTGACCCTGATGCGGCTTTCACTGGATCTGGCGAGCACGCGGAGGATTCTGCTGCATGGGAACGAGGGAACCTCTGCCGCGGGCAAGGTGATTGAGGCGTTTGGCCAGTTCGTAGTTGGCGGCAACTACATTGTCGGCTTTGTCATCTTCATCGCACTGATCGCGATCCAGTACCTGGTGGTCAGCCATGGCGCTGTGCGAACCGCAGAGGTAACGGCGCGCTTCACTCTGGATGCAATGCCTGGCAAACAGATGGCAATCGATTCCGACTTGAACACCGGGCTGATCACAGCAGATCAAGCGCGCGCACGCCGCGAGGCGGTTGCCCGGGAAGCGGAATTCTGCGGATCGATGGACGGAGCCGCCCGCTTCAGTCAGCGAGACTCTCTGGCCACGATCCTGATTATGGCCGTCAATATTATTGCCGGGTTCCTGATTGGGGTCTTCCAACAGGGGATGCCGTTTGCGGAGGCCCTGAAGACGTATACGATTCTTACGGTTGGCGATGGACTAGTGGCGATTATTCCGGCGCTGCTGGTATCGGTGGCTGGCGGTATTGTGGTGACGCGCGCTGCTTCAGACCACTCTCTCGGCTCGGACATTAGTAAGCAGATGTTCAAGACCGCGCGGCCGCTGTGGATTGTGAGTGGAGTTCTGCTGGCGCTCGCCCTGATTCCAGGCATGCCCAAGATTTCGTTCTTCGCGCTGAGCGGACTTACGATGTTTGCGGCGTGGAAAATGAAGCCTGCTGTCGCTGGCGAACTGACCGCGGACGCCAAGGCTGCCGCTGCCAAGGCCGGCACGCCCGCCATCGATCCGATGGACGCGGTGCTGAAGCTGGACGATCTGATGCTAGAAGTAGGCGTCGGGCTGGTGCCGCTGGTGGATGCGAAGCAGGGAGGTCAATTGCTCTCCAGGGTGAAGGCTTTGCGGAAGAATCTGGCGCAGCAACTTGGGTTCCTGGTGCCGTCCATCCACATCACCGACAATCTGGCACTGAAGGAAAGAGAATATGTGATCTACCTGCGCGGCGTGGAAATTGCGCGTTGGGAGATGCGGCGCGACCAGTTGCTGGCGGTGAATTCGAATCCGAAGCCGGGAGACATTCCAGGCCAGGAGACGCGGGAGCCAGCATTTGACTCACCCGCCAAATGGATCGCGCCCAGCGTGCAGGCGCAGGCTATTGCCGCGGGATACGCGGTGGTCGACCACACTTCGGTGCTGGCCGCACATCTGGCTGAACTGATCAAACAGAACGCGCACGACCTGTTGACCCGCCACGAAACCAAACGCCTGGTCGACCGACTCGCCGACTCCCATCCAAGGCTGGTGGAGGAACTGACTCCCAAGCTACTAAGCCTGGGTGAGGTGCAAAAGGTCTTACAGCAACTGCTGCGAGAACAGGTCTCAATCCGCGACCTCGGTACGATTCTGGAAGCGCTGGTTGAAGCTGCGGCGGTGAATAAGAACCCGGTCAGCCTGGTTGAGGCCGCGAGACACTCTCTCGGACGCGCGTTGATTCGGCCGCTTTTGAACGCCAGCGGCCAACTTAAGGTGGTCACGCTGGACCGTGCGATTGAAGAGGAGTGCAGCCGCACGTCGTCACAGCATCCGCAGTTGGCCGCGGGTGGGGCGATGCAGATTTCGGTTGCTCGCAGGGTGCTGGACGGACTCCGATCCATGTTCGGCGACCAGATTGCATCGGCCCCCCCGGTGATTCTTTGTTCCTCTCCAGGGCGCTTCTACCTGAAGCGGCTACTGGAGCCGTTCATTCCCAAGATCGTGGTGATCTCCCCATCGGAGATTCCTGCGATGACACAGGTGCAATCGATTGGATCGGTTGGTTGAAGAGCTTGGACATATACAGGCTGAATGAGGTGAATACATGACGCAAGCAGAAGTGGCGTACAAAACTAGCGCGGAGGAAGCGGAAGATCGCAATGTTCTTGTGATGCAGGAGTTGTCACAGGTCTACTACATTGCCTCGCGTATCCGCGAACGGCTTCCTCAGCACGTCGAACTCGAGGACCTGGTGAATGCCGGCGTTCTCGGCTTGCTGGAAGCCAGCCGGACCTTTGACAGCTCGAAGAACGCCCAATTCAAGACGTTCGCGAAGTTTCGGATTCGCGGCGCGATTCTGGACAGCCTGCGCGATTCCGATTGGGGATCTCGTTACATCCGCAGGAGAGGCCGCGAGATCATGGAGGCGACTACGCGGCTTGAGGGCCGGTTGGGGCGCCACCCCGTCGATACCGAGATTGCGGAAGAGATGCATCTGGACATCGACCAACTGCGCAAAATCATGGCGCAGATCGACGGACTTCATCTTTCAGGATCGCAGTTAGCGGTCTCCAACGATCACTCGGATGCGCTGGACGTGATTGAATCCGCGCCGAATCTGGTTGATCCTGACCCTTTCGATCTATGCCTGAAGGGAGAGATGAAGGCCCACCTGGCCGAAGCGATTTCAAAGTTGAGCGAGCGGGAGCAGCTTATTCTTTCTCTCTACTATCGCGAAGAACTCACGATGAAAGAGATTGCCGAGGTCGTAGGGATAGCACTTTCGCGGGTATCGCAAATTCGCCAGGCGACAATGGTCAAGCTGAGAAAGTCGCTGGCCCACCTTCACGAGCAGCCGGCCCATGCCGCAACAGGAGGGCTCTATGAGTGTGCATAGTGAAGAGCAGATCGAGCCGGGAGTCAACGGCACGTCAACGATCGGGCAGCAGGATGCAGCCGGCAAGCCGCGCTCCATCCAGGCATGCAATTTCCGGTCGGCGGGAAGATTGTCGAATGAGAATGCGCGCGCCCTCACTGGAATTCACGAGACATTCGCCCGCCATCTGACCGAGGCGCTGGCGGGGTACGTGGGAACCGACGTGAAAGTCACGCTTCTGACTCTCGATCAACTGGCGGTCAAAGACCATGTTGCCGCGATTCCCCCATTCAGCTATATCGCGGCCTTTCCGCTCAGCGCGGTTTCGAGCACTCTGATCCTGGAATGCGATACCGAGTTGGCGTTTCCGATCATCGAGTTGCTTCTGGGCGGATCGGGCGCGTCCACGGGCGAGGCCCACGAATTTTCAGAGATCGAAGATGAGATCATGCAAGGCTTGATGCTGCTGATAGCGCGCCAGACCATCAATGCATGGGGAATGCCCGAAACGTCAGCTGTTGCTAGCGGCCGTATTGAGCCGGAGGCGCTGCAGGAAATCTTCCCGACCAATGAAAGGGTCACTCAAGTCAAGTTTGAGGTCGAAGTCGCCGGGATTATTGGGACGGTTCAACTGGCCTTTCCGGCTTCGCTGGTAAGCGTTCTCGTCAAGCAGACCAAGGTGGGCCAGCCGCAGAAGAAGGGCGCGCTGCGGTTCTTTCCGAAGGCTAGCCTTCGCGAACGCATCCTCGATTGTGATGTGGTAGTTGCTGCCGATCTCCCGAGCATGCGGGTATCGGTTCGCGACCTGATTGCGCTCCAGCCGGGATATGTGCTGAAGCTTCGCGCTCCGGTGCGGACTCCGGGCATGCTGACTGTCGGAGGGCGAGAGATTTTTGAAGCGGTGCCGGTCAGGAACGGCACTCAAAAGGCGGCGCAGGTCGGCCGCCGTGTGCAACTTACAAGCTGGGGAAAGGAATAAAAACGTGGACAATCAGAACACCAAGAAGGCGGCGGCTATATTTGCAAAAGCTTTCGCAGCATCTGTTGCCGAATCGCTGACTCAAGCCATTGGATCTCCTCTGCTGCTTCGGGTGTTGGATAGTCCCGATCTTGCCACGCGCAAGGGGACACCTGTTCACTTTCGGTTGACCGCAGAGGGGCGGCTTCGGGGGCAATGCTATGTCGAGCTCTACGAGCCCCAGGTTGCTGGTCTCGGCGCCAAGATATTGGGCGTTCCGGCGGGAGACTTCAGCAGCGACCATGCAGATGCCTTGGCAAAGGTGATTACGACCGCAATGGCAGGTGTGGCTGCGTCACTGTCCACCGAATACGGAGACCTTAATTTCAAGGTCGACCGGGTTGAAGATCTGGCCTTCGGCGGGATGTTTGTGGTCCCCTTGTCAGCATCCACTGGAGACGATTCGGCCATACCGGTACTGCTCTACTTCGACGTGCAGCTTTTGACGGCTTTGTCCTCCAATCGGGCAACGACGGACGCCGCGGACGCCGGTAGCCTTCCAATTGATCCGGCCAACCTGAAGCTGGTGATGGACGTCGAGCTGACGATGTCACTTCGATTCGGCCAGCGCCAACTGCCGTTGCGAGAGGTGCTGGAACTGGCGAACGGCTCGGTGATCGAGCTGGATCGGCAGGTCGACGATCCGGTTGAGCTGCTTCTGGACGGAAAAGTGATCGCGCGGGGCGAGGCCGTCATCGTGGACGGTAACTATGGTCTGCGCGTGACCGAAGTTCCACAGCCTATTGCATCGCACTTAGGGTACTGATTTGTTTTGCGAGGATGATGTCTGATGAGATTGTCGATTGAATTGTTGGGTCCAGGTGTCAGCCGCGGGTGGAAGAACATGTACACAGCCTGCGGCTTGCGCACGTGCCCAAACACGCTCTTTATGCGGAGCGTCCAGAGCCGTGTAGGAATCAGCGTTGGCGAGACTTGGTATTGCAGCCCGGACTGCTTCTCGGCCGCCGCAGCCTTGCGGTTTTCTGCCCTGGCTGGAACGAACATTCTGGAAATGCCACATAGTCCCAGGTTGTCTATTGGGCTGGTAATGCTGTCAAAGGGCTACCTCACCGACACGCAACTGCGGTTAGCCGTTGCTGACAGTCAATCGCACGGGGAGGAGTTGGAGACTGCTCTGGTCAGGCTGGGACTTGCCAGCGAGAAGCAACTGACCGCGGCCCGGGCTGCTCAGTGGGGATATCCGGTTCTTGGGCAGGAACGGATGGGCCGGCCAGTTGAGCTGGACATTCCTGCAACGCTGTTGCGTAGTTGCTCGGCGGTGCCTGTGCACTGTTCCGCGGCCGCAAAGCGTTTGCTGCTCGGCTTTGTCTATCGCGTGGATCACGGACTGCTGAACGCCCTGGAACAGATGACGGGCTACAGGGCAGAGCCATGTTTCATCACTCCGACTGAGTTTGCGGAGCAGATAGATCGGTTGACGGCGGCGTCGAGGGTCGAAGAAATTGTTTTTGAAGATCCGAGGTCGCCCATACAGATGGGAAAGACAGTCGGCGGCCTGGCCTTGGAGGTTGGAGCGAGAGATGTGCGCTTTGCCCAATGCCGGGGGTATGCTTGGACGCGGCTCGCCGGAAAACAGCATATGGTCGATGTGTTGTTCCGGATCAAGAGCGAGCGAAGCAGCAGTCCCGCGGAATCGCCCATTTCCGCTGGCGTCCGGTCGGCAGGTTAGGGTTGCCTCCGGCCGGTTTGTTCGCCAAGCGGGTGGCGTCGGCAGGCGTCTCTGAGGAAGATATTGACCGCGCGCGGTTTAGCTGGGGGTACCTCACATCTCTGTTATAGCGGATTGACCGTAACCCACTTGCTATCTGATTTTTCTAGGTAAGGGATTGTTATGGGATGGGCTATAGGAAACTTGGTTTCTTGGGGCTTGACAATGTAGGGCTCCCCTGGAGACAGAGTGAAAAAGTGCCTGTATGCCGTTTCGGCGTATTTCGCTGGGCGGACGGGAGTTGCCGTCGCAGGGCTGAGCGTGGACGAGAAGCGGAGGTTCCACAAAAACGACGACGGAGATCTGCACGTTGTGCAGAATGACGGCTTCCATGGAGAAATACAGGGGGCCTTCACTACGTTCAGGATGACGGGCGTGTGAGGACAACAAGAGACGCTCCTTGGGCAATGACGGCTCGGGCGGGGTGGGACTTGACAACGGTTGAGGGACTCGCGGATAACTCCCGGGGATTGGCCGCGTCTTGGGGAAGGGAATATTCAGACCATTGACGGCTCGTTTTTCCTGAAAGACGCGCTGCGGAGATATATTTTCGCAACTAAATGCTTGGCGCAAGGTTTGACGGTACATTGCCCTCGATTGAGTTGATTGATGGGAAGCTTCACTGTTCGTTCTGGAACCCTGATGGAGGGTGGCATGGCTACACGTATCGGGCTGCGGCTTTCGAGTGATTGTTTCCGGCTAGTTGGCGGGTTGGTAGGAGTTGGCCTGCTGAGTGGCGCTCTGGTGCTGGTTGGGTGCGGTGGCGGGAGCCAGAGCAGTCCAGTAGTTCCGCAGCCGTTGGTGACGGTGAACGGTGCCAGCCAGGTACGGCTGGGGTCGACCGCGCAGCTTACGGCGACGGTGACGGGCGAGACGAACACCTCGGTGACTTGGCAAGTGAACGGCATTAGCGGCGGATCAAGCGCCGTGGGGACGATTTCGGCGGCTGGCTTGTATACGCCGCCAACTGCGATTCCGGCGACCGACCCTGTCGCGATTACAGCAGTGAGTGTGGCGGCGCCGACGGTGACCGGAACCGCAAATGAACTGGTGTGGAACCCGCTGCCGACGGTAACTAGCGCAGTGGTATCGCAGAACTACGGGGCGACGACCGGGTTGGTGACGGTGATCGGAACGGGATTTGTGTCGGGGGCGCAGGTGCAGGCGGGAGGCACGACGGTGGCGACGACGACGTTTGTGTCGGCGACGCAGCTGCAGGCCACGGTTCCGGTGGGAACCGGCGCGACGACGGTGGCGGTGGACGTGGTGAATCCGAATCCGGGCAGCGCGACTTCGACGGTGGCGAGCGCGCAGGTGCAGCTTTCGCTGCAAACGGCGGCGCGCCTGCTAGACCAGGCGACGTTTGGGCCGACGTTGACCGACATCGCGCATGTACAGACGGTGGGGGTACAAGGCTATCTGAACGAACAGTTCGCGCTGGCGCCGACGTTGGAGCCAGACATTACGACGCCTCCGCCGACGCTATGCGCGACCAGCACGGTTGCGTGTCAGCAGGCGGAGTGGTGGCAAGCGGCACTGACCGCTCCGGACCAGTTGCGGCAACGCGTGGCGTTTGCGATGAGTGAGATGTTTGTAATCTCGACCAACTCAGACAATGCGCGGGCGGTGACGCCGTATCAGAACATTCTGGTGAACGATGCCTTCGCCAACTTCTACACGATGATGAAGGACGTGACGCTGTCGCCGGGCATGGGCGCGTACCTGAACATGCTGAACAGCGCGAAGCCCGGGACGATCGGGGGAGTCCTCCAGATCGCCAACGAGAACTATGCGCGCGAGCTGATGCAGTTGTTCACGCTGGGCATCGACATGCTGAACCAGGATGGAACGCTGCAATTGGACACGAGCGGGAATCCGATCCCGGTTTATACCGAGACGCAGGTGCAGGCCTTCGCGCGGGTGTATACGGGATGGACGTACGCGACGGCGAGTGGCGGCATTCCGACGAGTTTCCCGAACAACACGGCGAATTTCGACGCGCCGATGGCGGCGGTGGAGAGTCAGCACGACATGAACTCCAAGACGCTGCTGAATGGGACGACGCTGCCGGCGGGGCAGTCGTCGAGCCTGGACCTGACGGGGGCGCTGACGAATATTTTCAACCACACGAATGTGGGGCCGTTTGTGTGCCGGCAACTGATTCAGCACCTGGTGACGAGCAATCCCAGTCCGGCCTATGTATCGCGGATTTCGGCGGTGTTCGCCAACGATGGAACGGGCACGCGCGGGAACCTGAAGGCGGTGGTGCAGGCGATCCTGCTGGATACCGAGGCGCGTTCTGGAGACGCGAACCCGAGCCCCACGGACGGCCATCTGCGCGAGCCGCTGCTGTATATGACCAACGTGATGCGTGGACTTGGATATACGTTTGTGGGCGCTGGCGCGGGAACCGGGGTGGAGTATTACTACACGCCCGGCAACTACACCAGCGCGCTGAGCGAGAAGCCATATACGTCGGGCTCGGTGTTCAACTTCTTCCCGCCGAACTATGTGATTCCAGGGACGACGACGAATGCGCCGGAGTTCGGCGTGGAGAATACGGCGGCGGCGATTCTGCGGCTGACGTTGGCGGACAACCTGGTCTACAGCAAGATCAGCGACTTCAGCGTAGACCTGAGTGCGACGAGTGCGCTGGGGCTGACGGCGTCGGCCACCGGCAATGCGACGACCGACAGCACCAACCTGGCGAATGCGCTCAGCAACATCTTTATGCATGGGCAGATGCCGGCGGCGATGCAGACCGATATTGTGAACCACGTGGCTACGTTGACAAATATCCCAGAGCGAGTGCGTGTGGCGACTTACCTGGTGATTACGAGTTCCTACTACAAAGTTGAACACTAGAGACAATGATTAGTGGTTAGTTGCTAGTAAAAGCAAAGGCGAGGTGGGTGCGATGGGCTTTGATCGTCGGAGTTTTATCAAGTATGCGTCCTTGGCGGCTGCGGGCAATGCAGCGGCGTTGCGGCCCTTTGGGGCGTTGAATGCTCTTGCGCAAGGGGCGTCGAGCTACAAAGCCCTGGTATGCGTGTTTTTGTTCGGCGGCAACGATGCGAACAATACACTGATCCCGTTTGATACAACCGGGTATGGGAACTATTCGACGATTCGCGGGCCGCTGGCGATTGCGCAGAACCAGTTGCTGCAGTTGAGCGCGCTGCCGAACTTTGCGCTGAATCCGAATCTGCCGGACATTGCGACTCTGTTCAACAACAAGAATGCGGCGTTCGTGGTGAACGTGGGGACGCTGATTGAGCCGACGACGAAGGCGCAGTTCCAGGCGGGAACAGGTTTGCCGACAAACCTCTTTTCGCATCCGGACCAACAACTGGAGTGGCAGAACGCATCGCAGAGCGGGGCCACTTCAACGGGGTGGGCGGGGCGGATTGCGGACACGCTGAGTGCGAGTTATAACTCGGGCGCCTCGGTGCCAATGGTCACTTCAGTGGCGGGCGATACGCTGTTCTGCAACGGGAGCGCGAGTACGCCGGTAAGCGTGAGCCCGGGGAACCTGGGCGGCTCGCAATGCTCTGAGGGAACGACGGAGTGCACCGCGCAGCAGGCCACGGCGCAGGCGCTGCTGAGCTTCGACTCGGGGCTTACGCTGGTGCAGGCGGACAATTCGATTACGAGCAACGCCTACAATTATGCGAAGATTCTGACGGCGGCGACGCAGTCGGTATCGCCGCTGGTGACAGTGTTTCCGGCGGGAGGGCTGGGGGCGCAGCTGAAGCAGGTTGCGCAGATCATCCAGGTAAGAGCGGCGCTGGGTGTATCGCGGCAGATTTTCTTCTGCGGGATTGGGAATTTCGACACGCACGCGGACCAGTTGGTGCTGCAGAATGCGCTGCTGGCGGGGATCAGCCCCGCGCTGGCGGCGTTCTACGCGTCGACGGTGGAGATGGGAGTGCAGAGCGAGGTGACGACGTTTACGATGTCGGACTTCAGCCGGACGTTCCAGCCAAACTCGAACACCGGCAGCGACCATGCGTGGGGATCCCACCACATTGTGCTGGGCGGCGCGGTGAATGGCGGGCAGATGTATGGGAAGTGGCCTACGCTGGCGCTGAATGGGCCGGACGATTCGGGAACGAATGGGCGGTGGGTGCCCTCGACTGGCAGCGTGCAGTATGCGGCTACGCTGGCGTCGTGGTTCGGAGTCACTCCGGCGCAGATGCCGACGATATTTCCGAATATCGGGAGCTTTACGACGACGAATCTTGGGTTTGTGTAGGCGTTCGCACGCCCTTTCCCGCTTCGCGTTGTGCTCCCTATGGTCGCAAGTAAGATTTCGCGCCGACCGACAGGAGGTCTACGTGGAGTTCAATACGCGTCGCGAAGTGACCGCTGCCCACGCAGGGCGTTCCTCCGGCAGGACTCACATGAACTTGATGCCGTTTTCGCCGATGACGGTGAATACCGACAACATGTGGGTGAGCCCGAGCAGGTGTTGAATCTGCTTGCTCAGGTTGACGAGTTCGAGGCTGCTGCCGGCCGACTTGGCGGAGACGTAGAGGCGAACCATGGCGCCGAGGCCCATGCTATCGGTGTGCTTCAGGTCGGTCAGGTCGAGGATGATTCGCTTGCTGTCGGGGATGAGTGGGATGACGGCGGAAGTGAGCACGTCGGTCACTCCGGCAATCAGGCGGCCATGGCAATAGACGATAACGGTGTTGTTGGTGCATCGCTTGATGTCGATGGCGAGGGCAGGCGTAGGCGCGGTGGGTGCGTTTTGGGACATCGGGACCCCCTGGTCGCAGCATTTTGAGCGTCGGAAAACCGACATCGAGCGATTGTCGCATACGCGGCGAGGGGTGCGGTTAGCTGTACTTGAGCCAGCGGAGGATTTCGGGGAGGCTGGGGCGCTTGCCGTACATGAGGACACCGATGCGGTAGATGCGGCTGGTGACCCAGATAATGCCATAGATGCTGGCCGAGGTGAGCACGATGGAGAGGATGACCTCCCACGGCGCGGGATGACCCAGGCAGACGCGGAGGTACATGAGCAGCGGCGTGAACGGCGGGACCAGCGCCAGGACTCGAGCGAGGGTGCTGTCGGGCGTGGTGAGGAGTGTGCCCAGCATGACAAAGCAGAACAGGAGCGGAAGCACGAGGAACATGTTGAGCTGCTGCAGTTCCTGTTCGGAGTTGGTCATGGCGCCGAGCGCGGCGGCGATGGACGAGTAGAAGGCATAACCGAGGATGAAATAGATGAGGAAGAAGATGACCTGCGGGCGGGTGAGC
>Ga0302200_10002625_pt1 | contig 15726 bp, 15 predicted proteins | sample II_Bog_N3_1_FD_194585 | JGI IMG/M metagenome (GOLD analysis project Ga0302200, IMG submission 194585) | Peat permafrost microbial communities from Stordalen Mire near Abisko, Sweden - II_Bog_N3_1 | ecosystem: Environmental > Terrestrial > Soil > Wetlands > Peat | place: Sweden: Abisko... | reverse complement strand
CTTCGCGCCGCTGAAGGTGGATCTCGCCGAGGCCAAGAAGGTCGCGTGGTGCGGGTGCAAACATTCCAAGACCGGCGCGTTCTGCGACGGCAGCCACAGCCGGCTGGCTTAAGACTGCGCCGGTTTTTCCGCGCGCAGTTTTTCCAACGCCGCCAGGGCCGCCGCGCTCTCGGCGGCCTTTTTGCTTTTGCCGGCGCCGCGCGCCAGTTCCGCGCCGGCATGGCGGACGGCGCATTCAAACACGCGGTCGTGGTCCGGCCCGGTGGCGGCAATAAATTCATACTCCGGCGCGTGCGGCGAATCCGCTTGCAGCCGTTCCTGTAGCTCGCCCTTGGGATTTTCGATGTCCGCCGCCTCCGTCAGTTCGCCAAAGTCGGCGGCGAACTCGCGCAAAATAAATTCCCGCGCCGCCTCAAAGCCGCCGTCCAGAAAAACCGCGCCCAGCACCGCCTCGAACGCGTCCGCCAGCGCCGACGCGCGGTCGCGGCCGCCGGTGTTCTCCTCGCCGCGGCTCAAGACGAGGTGCGCGCCGAGGCCGAGCGCGCGGGCGTGCGCCGCGAGCGTGCCGGCGTTCACCAGCTTGGCGCGCGATTTGGTAAGCGCGCCCTCGTCGGCAGCGGAAAACTTATCATAAAGCGCGCCGGACAGGACGAGGCCGAGCACCGAGTCGCCGAGAAATTCCAGCCGCTGGTTATGCGCCGTCACGGCGTTGGCCTCGTGCGCGACGGACGGATGCGTGAGCGCGAGGCGCAAAAGATTTTCGTCGCGGAAAGGATGGCCGAGGCGGATTTGGAGTTCGGCGAAGTCGGACATGAATCAGTGGGGGAACATTCAACCTTCAACATTCAACGCCAAACATCGAACCAACGGCCACCAGCCCAAACCAGCTTGGACGTTCAAGGTTGAATGTTGAACGTTGAATGTTTTCATTTTTCCGCAATCACAGATTCGCCATCAGCAACGGCCGTTGTTTCCGAAGTTGGGGCGGGCGTTTCGTTCGCCGGTGCCGGCGGATTCAGACCGTGTTCCAGCAGTTGCGCCACGTCGTGCTGGACTTGTTCCAACTGGTCCAGATGCAATTCCGGGTCGGCAATCGCGAAGATGTCGCCGGTCTTGGGCTGCTCATAAATGAAGATGCGTTTGCCGTCACGGGTGAGCTGTTCCTTCACCTTGAGCAGGCGCTTGCGTTCGAGCATCACGGCGAGAATATAGGCGGCGGGCGCGTAGCGCGGGTCGTTCTGCTCGACGAGCTGGCGCAGGACGGTCTCGGCGGTCTCCTTCTGGATGGCTTCCACCGGTTGCGCGGGCGGCACCTCGTAAATCCCCTGCCATTGCGAGATGAAACCGCTGCGACTGCGGGCGTCGCCGGCGAACTGCTTCTGCCAGCACGGCTCACAGATGTCCGAGCGGCGCAACTCCGGCGCGAGCTCGAGCAGCAGCGTATGATACGGCTGCTTATCGGCAAACGGCTGGGCGCACGCCTCGCAGGCGTGGGCGCGGGACTGGATGTTCCACTCGTTCATGGGCGCGGGAATCTAGCAGGAACCGTCTGGGCGGACACGAAGAATTTCACAAAAGGTTCAACCTTGCCCAAGCTTCTTCGATTTCTCCGTCGCGGCGCGGACGGCGCTCATCACGGTGGCGCGCAGCTTGCCTTTTTCCAGTTCGTGGATGCCTTCAATCGTTGTGCCGCCGGGGCTGGTGACCTGGTCTTTCAACGCGCCGGGATGCTGGCCGGTTTCCAAGACCATTTTCGCGCCGCCCAAAACCGTCTGCGCCGCAAGCCGCGTCGCGATATCGCGCGGCAACCCGGCCGCCACGCCGCCATCGCTCAAGGCCTCGATGAACTGATAAACATACGCCGGGCCGCTGCCGCTCAGGCCGGTCACAGCATCAAGCAAACTTTCCTTCACTTGGAACGCGACGCCGACGGCGGACAAAAGTTTTTTCGCCAGCTCACCATCGGCAGCGGTCGCATTTTTGCCAAGCGCAAAGGCGGACGCACCCGCGCCGACCAGTGCCGGCGTGTTGGGCATCACGCGGATAACGCGCGCGCCGGTGGGCAGCGCGGTTTCGAGCTTCGCCAGCGTCACGCCGGCGGCAATGGAAATGAGCAGGTGGTTTTTGGTGAACGCGCCGGAAATTTCCGCGAGGGCGGCGGCGACCTGGTCCGGCTTGGTGGCGAGAATCAAAACATTCGCGGCCGGCGCCACGTCGAGGTTGGCGGCGGTAGCTTTCGCGCCGGCCTCGGCGGTAAAATTTTTCCGCGCGGCGGGAAACGGGTCGGCGGCGAGAAGCTGTTTTGCGGTCACGAGCTTTGCGTTCACGAAGCCGCGGGCGAGCGCGGTGGCCATCTTGCCCGCGCCGAGAAAACCGATTTTCAATGGTGTTGCCATGCGCAGTTTGTAGCAGGCAATCCGCCGGCGCGGAAGTGAAATTGATGGGGCGAACCTTCCGGTGAGCCGGTATTTGCGCACAGCCATCACCTTGATTTGCCTCGCGGGGACGCTCGTCCCACCCAACGGAATTCCCCGCTTGTCTTCGGCGGGACGGAAGTTATTCTTCCACGGCTGGAAAAAATGTCCGTCACCCGCAAATCTTGGGACTCATTTGAGGCGATGCGCGCCGCCGCCCTCGAAGGCGACGCGCAGGCGCAATGCTACCTTGGCGTCTGCTACCAGAACGGCCAGGGCGTGGAGCAGAACCACCAGGAGGCGGTGAAGTGGCTGCGGAAATCGGCGGAACAGAACGACCCGGTGGGCCAATGCTACCTCGGCGTCTGCTACTGGATCGGCCAAGGCGTGCCGCAGGAATACACCGAGGCGGCCAAGTGGCTGCGCGAGGCGGCGGAACAGGGCGACCCGGCGGCGCAGTTCAATCTCGGCATGCTTTACGAAACCGGCCAAGGCGTCCCGCAAAATTATGCCGAGGCGGTGAAATGGTATCGCGAGGCGGCGGAACGCGGCTATCCGGCGGCGCAGTTTAATCTCGGCGTCTTTTTCGAGCAGGGGCAGGTCGTGGAACAGGATTTTGCCGAGGCGGCGAAATGGTATCGCCGCGCCGCCGACCAGGAGCTTGCCGATGCGCAATGCAATCTCGGCCTGTGTTTCCAGACGGGGCGCGGCGTGCGACAGAACACCCAGGAGGCCGTGAAATGGTTCATCAAGGCCGCACGCCAGGGCAACAAGACCGCGCAGCACAATCTCGGCCTGCACTACGCCGCCGTCGAGGCCGGACACTTGGCGGAATAATCAGCCCGCCAGTTCCGCGAGCTTCGCCGCCGCCGCGCCGGAATCAATCGTCTCGCCCGCCAGCTCCCAGCCTTCCGCCAGCGACTTCGCTTTTCCCGCCACGAACAAGGCCGCGCCGGCGTTGAGCAGCACGGCGTCGCGCTTCGGGCCGCGCTCGGTGCCGCGCAGGATTTGCCGGACGATTTCGGCGTTCACCAACTTGTCGCCACCGCGCAAGTCGGCCAGCGTCGCCGGCTGCAATGGAAAATTCTCCAGCGTCAACACCGACTGGGTAAAACCGCGCTCGTGATAAAATTCCGCCACATGGTTGGCGCCCAGCGTCGAAAGCTCGTCGAGAAAAAATGCGGAGTGCGGAGTGCGGAGTGCGGAATCGCCGTCAGGTGAAACTTGCCCGCAGACCACCATGCCGCGCCGGACGCCGAGGGCTTGCAACGCGCGCGCCATCGGCTCGCACAATTCCGGGCGCGGCACACCCACGAGCATGGCGGACGGGCGCGCGGGATTGAGCAGCGGGCCGAGGAGGTTGAAGATGGTGCGCTGCCCGCGCTCGGCGCAGAGCTTGCGCGCCGGGGCGATGTGTTTGAACGCCGGATGAAAATTCGGCGCAAAGAGAAAGGCGAACCCGTGCTCGCCCAGCGCCGCCGCCGCCGCCGCCGGCGACAGGTTGACCGGAATGCCCAGCGCCTCGATCACGTCCGCGCTGCCCACCGATGAAGTCACCGCGCGGTTGCCGTGCTTGGCCACGATCACGCCGGCGGCGGCGCACAGGAGGGCGACGGTGGTGGAAATGTTGAACGTGCTCAAGCGATCGCCGCCGGTGCCGACCACATCGAGGATTTCGCGGCTGCGCGTGGCGGCGTCCAGCGGTGGCGGGAGGGATTTCTCGCGCAGGGCGGTGGCGAACGCGGCGATTTCCGCCGGCGACTCGCCTTTGTGCGCCAGCGCCACGAGGAAATCCGCCTTCACCTGGGCGGACACCCTTTCATCCGTCAAACCTTCGACGGCAGCGCACGCCTGCTCCGCCGACAAGGGCTGCGCGGCGGCAAATTGTTTGGTGAGGGCATCCAGCACGGCGCGATATTACGGCGTGGCGCGAAAGGCACAAACTGAAATTGCGGCGGGAGCCGGATTTGTCGTAACTTGTGGTTTGCGCAATCGGTCTGCCAAGGCGGACCGGAGCAACTATTTTATGGCAGAACAATCAAACAACGGCGGACGGAAATGGATTTTGATCATCGCGGTCATCGCGGCGGGCGCGGGCGGCTATTTTTATTTCCACCACAACCAGGGCGACACGCTGAATTTTAACACCGTGCCGGCCACGCGCGGCGAATTGACGGCGACGGTCACGGCCACCGGCACCTTGAACCCGGTGGTGAACGTGACGGTGGGCAGCCAAGTGTCGGGCATCATCAACCGGCTGTATGTGGATTACAATTCCATCGTGAAATCGAACGAGGTCATCGCGGAAATTGACCCGGCGACGTATCAGGCGGCGGTGGCGCAGGCCACGGCCGACCTGGCCAACGCGAAGGCGAACCTGGAATTGCAGCGGGCGGAGGCGGAGCGCAGCAGCGACCTGTTCTCCAACAAGCTGGTGTCCAGCTCGGATTACGACACGGCCATCGCCACGCTCCATGAGGCCGAGGCCACGGTGCAAATCAAGGAGGCCTCGCTCAACAACTCGCTGGTGAACCTCAACTATTGCAAAATCCGCTCGCCGGTGGACGGCGTGGTGATCCAGCGCGCGGTGGAACTGGGCCAGACGGTGGCCTCCAGCTTCAACACGCCGACGATTTTCCAGATCGCGAACGATATGACGAAGATGCAGATTGACTCGAACGTGGCCGAAGCGGACATCGGCGGCGTGGTCGAGGGGCAGAACGTGGACTTCACGGTGGACGCGTATCCGACGCGCACGTTCCACGGCCAGGTGACGCAGGTGCGCAACTCGCCCATCACCGTCAATAACGTTGTCACCTACGACACGGTCATTAGCGTGACGAACGCCGATTACAAGCTGAAGCCGGGCATGACGGCGAACGTCTCCATCATCGTGGCGCAGCGGGAGGACGCGTTAAAAATCCCCAACGTGGCGCTGCGCTTCCGTCCGCCGGACAATGCGGTGGTGCTGACCAACACGCCCGGCGACGTGATACAAACGAACAGTTTTGCCGCCGGCACGGGCCAGCATAAAAACAAGGGCGGGCGCGGAATCCGCACGGTTTACGTCCTTGCCGGCGACGCAGCCGCGCCGCAGTTGAAAGCGATGCAGATCAAGACCGGCATCACCGACGGCATTTTCACCGAGATCACCACCGGCCTGAACGAAGGCGACAAGGTGGTCTCCAGCGTCGCGCAAGCGGATGCGCAAAATTCCAATTCCACGTCCAGCCCGTTCGGCGGCGGCTTCCCGCGGCACTAACGAAGGCAGAAGGAAGAATGAAGAATGCAGAAACAGACCTCGCGCCGCGAACGAAAATGTTTGCGCGGCGGATCGTGATTTCCAAACAAGCGCGCGGCAACGGCTGACTCACTTCTGCATTCAGCATTCTCACTTCATAATTCCATGAACGCCGTCATCAAGCTCGCGGACATCCACAAGATTTACCACACCGGTGAAGTGGACGTTCACGCCGTGCGCGGCGTGTCGCTGGACATTGAGCCGGGTGAATTTGTCGCCATCATGGGTTCCAGCGGTTCCGGCAAAAGCACGCTGATGAACATGATCGGCTGCCTCGACCGGCCGACGCGCGGCAGTTATTTACTCGACGGCCTCGACGTTTCCACGCTCGACCGCGACGCGCGCGCGAAAATCCGCAACGACAAGATCGGCTTTGTTTTCCAGGGTTTTAACCTGCTCTCGCGGACGTCGGCGCTGGAAAATGTCGAGATGCCGATGCTTTACAATCACCAGCGCATTTCGTCCGCCGAGCAAAAAGAGCGCGCGGGCAAATCGCTGGAACTCGTCGGCCTGGCCGACCGCGCCGACCACAAGCCCAACCAACTTTCCGGCGGCCAACAGCAGCGCGTGGCCATCGCCCGCGCGCTGGTGAACCGGCCATCGCTGCTGCTCGCCGACGAGCCGACAGGAAATTTGGACAGCCAGACAAGCATCGAAATCATGGGCGTGTTCCAGAAGCTGAATGAACAGGGAATCACCATCGTCATGGTGACACACGAACTGGACGTGGCGCGTTACACGAAGCGGATGATCATTTTGCGCGACGGCAAAGTTTTGACCGATGAAGCGGTCAAAGACCGTTTCAACGCGGAAAATGAATTGAAAAAATTGCGGCAGGCGCAGGAGGCGGTGAAGCTCGCATGAAATTTCTCGCGCCATTCAAGCTTGCCGGTCGCGCGCTGCGACGAAACAAGATGCGTTCGCTGCTGACGATGCTCGGCGTCATCATCGGCGTCGGCTCGGTCATTGCCTCGGTCAGCATCACGACGGGCGCTTCCAAGCAGGTCGAGGACAAGGTCGCCAGCCTCGGCCAGAATGTCGTCACGGTTTTCTCTGGCAATTTCACCAGCGGCGGGATGCGTGGCGGCTGGGGCAGCGCGCCCACGTTGACGGTGGAGGACACGACGGCAATTAAAAATGAAGTCGCCAATGTCGTCGCCGTCAGCCCGGAAGTGCGCGACCGCATGCAGATTCTGGCGAACGGTTTGAACTGGAACACGCAAATCCAAGGCGAGTCGCCGGATTACCCGCAGATCCGCGACTGGGACATCGCCGACGGCGCGATGTTCACCGACGCGGACGTGCGCAGCATCGCCAAGGTCGCCGTCATCGGCAAGACGGTGGTGGATCAATTGTTTGTCAATCAGGATCCAGTTGGCGAAACGCTGATCATCCGCAACATTCCTTTCAAGGTGGTTGGCGTGCTGGAGGCGAAGGGCTTTAACCTGTTCGGCCAGGATCAGGACGACATCGTCATTATTCCCTACACAAGCCACATGCGACGAATCACCAAGCGGACGTTTGTTAATTCCATCATGGTGCAGGCCGCCAGCAAGGACACCATTGAGCAGGTGCAGGAAGACATCAACACGCTACTGCGCGACCGGCACAAGAGCGCGGAACCGGATTTTACCGTGCGGACGCAACTGGAACTGATGGCGATGGCCACCTCGACCACGCGCATCATGACGATTCTGCTGGGCGCGATTGCGAGCGTGTCGCTCATCGTCGGCGGCATCGGCATCATGAACATCATGCTCGTCAGCGTCACCGAGCGGACGCGCGAAATCGGCATCCGCATGGCCGTCGGCGCGCGCGGGCGCGACATTTTGATCCAGTTTCTGATCGAGGCCGTGACGCTGAGCGCGGTGGGCGGCATCATCGGCATTGCGCTGGGCATGGGCGCGGCGAAAATCACCTCGCACTTCACCGGCTGGCCGACGCTGACCCCGTATGCGTGGATCGGCATCGCGTGTGTTTCCAGCGCGGCCATCGGCATCGTGTCCGGCTTTTATCCTGCGTGGAAAGCTTCGCGACTCGACCCGATTGAAGCTTTGCGCTACGAATAAGCCGTGGCCGCCGAAATCCTTTCCACCCACACGCCGGAGCTTTTTCAAAAAGCCGTCCGGCGCGCCGCCGAACGGTTGCGCGCCGGCGAAGTCGTCGCGCTGCCGACGGAAACGGTCTATGGCCTCGCCGCCAACGCGCTGGACGAAACGGCGGTCGCCAAAATTTTCCGGATCAAGGGCCGGCCGGCGCACAATCCCATCATCGTCCACGTCGCCGGCGACGAGATGGCGCGCGGCTGCGTGAAAGATTTTTCCGCACTGGCGGAAAAATTTTCAAAAGCATTCTGGCCCGGCCCGCTGACGCTGGTGCTGCCGCGCGCGGAAAAAATTCCCGACGCGGTGACGGCGGGCGGCGACACGGTCGGTGTGCGCTGGCCCAGTCATCCGTTCATGCAGGCGGTCATTCGCGAGTGCGGATTTCCGCTGGCCGCGCCGAGCGCAAACCTGTCAAATCAGATTTCGCCGACGAACGCTGAACACGTCCGCGCGCAGCTCGGCGGCAAAATTTCTTTGATCGTGGACGGCGGCCAGTCGCAGGTGGGAATTGAATCCACGGTCTTGGATTTGACGGTTTCGCCACCGCGTGTTTTACGGCCGGGGATGATCCATGCGGAATCGCTCGCAGCAGTGGCGGAGAACATTCAACATTCAACATTCAACTTTCAACATTCAACGCTGCGTAGTCCGGGTCTGTTGGCAAAACATTATTCGCCAAAAGCGAAATTATTGGTTTTGAGCTGGCAGAATGATGCGGAACTGCAAGCCCAGCTTGTCACCCGTCACGCGTCACTCGCCACTTGTTTCGTCATCGCGCACACCAAAATCCCCGGCGGGTTTCCCGCAGAAAATGTGAGCGTGATTCCGCACGACGCGGAGGCGTTTGCGCGGGCGCTTTACGCGGAGTTGCACCGCTGCGACGCGGCGGGCGCAAAGCTCATCGTCGTCGAGTCGCCGCCGGATTCGCCGGAATGGTCGGGCATTGCGGACCGGCTGCGACGCGCGGCGGCGTGACCGGTTTTATTGGGCTTCCCAGCGTTGCCGGTCAGTGAGGAACAGGCCGGAGAGCAGTCCGTAAGGCGCGACTTTCAGCGGGAACTGTGGCGGAATCTGGTTGGCGGCGACGGTCTTCAAAACAAAATTCCCCCAACTGTCCACGCCGCCCTGCAAACATTCGGTGAACAGTTTTTGGTCCAGCGTGTTGAGCGTGAGGTAAAGCCCGCGAACGTCTTTGACATAGTCGTTGAACTGAAAAAATTCATATTGGGAATTGGCGGTGGTCCAGACGCATTGATGGTCGCCATACCAGGCGACGGCCCATGGAATGTCGCTCATCATGAGCTCGTCCGGGCGCATCCAGTCGGAGACTTTCTGGATTTCCGGCGGATAATACGGCGGATAGGCGACGGGGGAAGATTTGGGCGGCAGCAGGTTGGCAATGAAGGTCTGGCAGGAAACCGCCACCATCAGCACGATGACGCCGAGGCGCACCTGTGGCGTCGGCGTTTTCATCTGGTTGAGCAGCGTCAGGAAAAAGGCGATGCCGAAAATCACCACGAACGGCGTGAGCAGCACGAGCAGGTTTTCCGAGGAAAGGTCAGACGAGATGGTGGTCAATTGAGTCCTGCCCATCGCCTGCACCACAATGAACACGCCGAGGCACATCATCGTGAAATAGCGCATCCGCCGGGCGGCGATGTTCCGCAAGCCCAACAGCAGGCCGGCGAAAAACAGCACGGCCACCCAGCTGCCGCCGATCCGCAGCAAATCGCTTTGCAGAATATTGCGGACATTGATTAGCAGCTTGGCCAGGTAAGGCCGCACCCAGAAGGCCGTGCTTAGGTCGGGATTGACCGACTGCATCAGCCGCGAACCGGGAAAGGCGAACGTCCCCTCCACCACCGCGTAGCCGGCCGTGCCGAACAGCGTGCCGCTCACCGCAAAATTGCGGATGATCCACGGCAGCACCGCCAGCCCAAAAGCCAGAAACGCCGCCACCGCCAGACCGGGCCGCCGCACGCCGCCGAAGAGCGTGAGAAAAATCACCACCGGGACAATCACCCAGCCAAACGCATAACGCGTCAGCATTCCCACCCCCACCAGCACGCCGGCGGTGATGGCCAGAATGAAAAGTTTTCGCACTTGCGGGTTTTCCGCGCGACCCAGCTCCTCGGCTTTCACCAAGCACCAGGCCAGCCCCAGAAAAATCAGCAGCAGCAGCAGTGAGGACTGGCCGGACACGCTAAACTTCCACAGCAAATCCGCGCCCAGCGTCATCAGCGCCGTCAGCCACGCCGCCGGCGCATCAAACAGTTTCAGCGTGAGCAGGAACGTCAGCGCCACCGCGACGAGCAGCAGCAGCTGGTTGAAAATGGCGACGTGAAATTCCGGCTGATAGCGCATGAACCGCCCGCCCTCCGACCAGAACGGCGCGCGCAGCTGCACCTTCCAGTCCGGCGACCACAGTTTCATCAAGCCCGCTAGCACCGTCGGATACACCGGCGCGTTGGCGAGATCAGGATGGCCGCCGTCCAACTCCGCGAAGTCCACCGCGTTGGTCAGCTGGATTTCGCCGACGTGGATTTCGTGGTTGTGTTTCTGGATGAGAAAAACGCTGAACGGCCGGATGAAATCCGTCGTGTAACCTTTGCCCTCCGCGAGGTTGCGCGCCACCTGCGCCGAGTCCATCGCCTCCGGCGCACTGAAACCGCGATACGCGCTCAAATCATAAATCACCGCCAGCGCGACCACCGCCACCGCCAGCGGCAGCAGCTGTAGCCAGCGGGAATACCGCCCGACCTCCACCGCATGGATGACGTGCTGGATCTGTTCGGATAGCTTCATGAATCAAAACCCTTCCAGATGATACTCATGCAGCTTGCGGTGGAACGTCCGCCGGCTCATGCCGATTTTTCCCGCCGCTCGCGTGCGGTTGCCGTCCGTTTCCTTTAAGGCGCGCATGATCAACTGCTTCTCTGCATCCTTGACCGTCAGGTCTTTTCCCTGCAAAAACCTCGCCTCGCTGGCCGAGCCTTCCCGGCGCACCGACGGCGGCAGATCGCGCAGCGCGATGCGCTCGCCCCGGCACAACACCACCGCGTGCTCCACCGCCGTGCGCAGCTCGCGCACATTGCCCGGCCAGGAAAAGTGCATCAAGGCTTCGAGCGCGTCCACCGTGAAATCGTTCACCGCCTTGCCGTTTTCCTTGGCGAACTCGCGCAGAAAACTCTGCGCCAGCAGCGGAATGTCGCCCACCCGCTCGCGCAACGGCGGCAATTCAATCTCCACGACGCGCAGCCGGAAAAACAAATCTTCGCGGAATTTTCCCGCCTTGACCAGTTCTTCCAGATTTTTATTCGTCGCCGCCACCAGCCGCAAATCCGCCGTCAAGGTCTTGTTCGAGCCGACGCGCTCGAAAGTTCTTTCGCCCAAGAAACGCAGCAGCTTCACCTGGATCGTCGCATCAATCTCGCCAATCTCGTCGAGAAAAAGCGTGCCGCCCTGCGCCTGCTCAAACCGCCCAATGCGCCGCTCATGCGCGCCCGTGAACGCGCCGCGCTCGTGGCCAAACAACTCGCTTTCGAGCAGTGTCGGCGCCAGCGCCGCGCAATGCACCGTCACGAACGGCTGCTGCGCGCGCGGACTCAACTGGTGCAGCGCCTTCGCGATGAGCTCTTTGCCGGTGCCGCTTTCGCCCAGCACCAGCACCGTCGCACGCGTCGGCGCGACCTGTTGCACCACGTCAAAAATCTCCTTCATCGCCGGCGATTCGCCGATGATGTTTTTCAAACCAAATTTGGAATCGAGCTGCTGGCGGAGCGCGACATTTTCCGTCTCCAGGTTTTGCTGCTTCAGGGAGCGCGCAATCCGCATCTCCAGTTCGTCAATCTGCAAACGGCCTTTGGCGATGTAATCGTCGGCGCCGCGCTTCATTGCATCCACCGCCAGTTCTTCCGAGCCGTAGGCCGTCATCAAAATACAGATCGGCGGCTTTGGCAGCGACTTGGCGCGGGCGATTAATTGCATGCCGTCCTCATTCGGCAGCCGGAAATCCGTGAGCATCACGTCGAAATTTTCCGACTCCAATAAATTCATCGCCGCCTTCGCATCTTCAGCGATGTAAATGTCGTAGCGTTCCTCAAGCGCCGCGCGCAGGCCTTCGCGCGTCGTCTTCTCGTCATCCACGATGAGCAAGGTGGGTTTCATGATTTTTTATTTTCCAGCAGGCGCGGCTTGCGTTCATGCAGCGGCAGCCACACGCGGAAAGTCGTGCCACGGCCGACATGGCTTTCCAGTTCGATGCGCCCATTGTGCGCGCGGACAATTCTTTGAACAATCATCAGGCCAAGGCCGCTGCCTTTTTTCTTCGTCGTGTAAAACGGCTCAAAAATGCGGTTGATCTGCTCCTGCGGAATGCCGCCGCCGGAGTCCGTCACGCTCACCCAGACCTCGTCGCCGGTTTCACCGGTCTGCAAGGTCAGCGTGCCGCCGGTGGACATCGCTTGCGCCGCGTTTTTTACGAGGTTCACCAATACCTGCTGCAACTGCGTCGCGTCCACCGGCGTCGCGGTCAGGTTGTGCGCCAGCTTGGTTTTCACCGTCACGCCGCGATTTTCAATTTCCGGCCGCAGCAGCTCCAAGGTTTTTTCGGCGATGCCGTTCAACGACGCGATTTTCAACTGCACAGGAGCCGGCCGGATGGCGCCGAGAAACTGCGTGACGATGTAATCCAGCCGGTGAATCTCGCCCTTCGCCACCTCAAGATACTGCGCCAGTTTTTTGCCGGCCTCGGCGACATCCGGCGTCACCTGACACGCGACGCGTGGGGAATTTTTCTTGTCGCTCGTCACCCGCCACTCGTCACTTTTTAGTTTTTTCACCTCGCGCTCCATCAGTTGCAGATGGATGTGGAGCGCGTTAAGCGGATTCCCGATTTCGTGCGCGACGCTCGCCGCGAGCAGTGTCAGCGCCTGGATGCGTTCGCTCTCGATGGCCGCAAACGTTTTCTGCCGCGCCTCGGTCGCGTCGTGCAAAATCAGCGCCACGCCGGAACTGCTTGGTGGCCGTGCGCCAGCACCGTCGCCGTCCAGCGGCGCGGCATAGAGCCGCAGAAAACGCGGACGCGGATAATGAATTTCAAACTCGTGACGCGTGACGTCCCCATCGCCGGCATGATCGGCGCGCAGAATTTTCTGCCAGTCCACCTCCGGCAAGATGTCCGCAATCTGCAAATCCTCGGCGTCCGGCTGGAGGCCGATGAGCCGCACGACGGCCTGATTGAAATAAATCACGCGGCCGGCCTCATCCGCCACCAGCACGCCGTCCTCAATGGTATTAAAGAGGGTTTCAAGAAAGCTGCGTTCGCGCGCGAGCCGCTGGACGACGGTTTGCAACCCTTCTGTATCCAGCCGCCCGATGCGACCAAGCACTTTGTCAAGAAAACTGGATTTGGTTGCGGCCATTGGTGAAAATCAATTTTGTGAGTAGCAAAATGGCACAGCCAAGGAATTCGTCAAATCTAAAATAAAAACATATTGGCACAGTCAAAATTGTTCCGTTTGGCAATTCGAATTGTTGCGCACAGGATGCGACATACTTCCGGATTTCATCAGGCACGGCAGCAGCATTTGCAAGCGGCTTGATTTATTCCGTATCTGCCCTACTTTGTTCAACTCGATTTATGGAACTGAACAACGAAGAGATACGTCGCTACTCCCGGCACTTGATTTTGCCGGAAGTCGGTCTGGCCGGGCAAAAGAAAATCAAAGGCACCAGCGTGCTGTGCATCGGCGCGGGCGGCCTCGGCTCGCCCATCGCGATGTATCTCGCCGCCGCCGGCATCGGCAAAATCGGCATCGTGGATTTCGACACCGTGGATTATTCCAATCTGCAACGCCAGATTCTCCACACCGACGCCGACGTGGGCCGCTCGAAAGCCGAGTCGGCGAAGGAAACCATTCACGGCATCAATCCGCACTGCGAAGTTGTCATCCACAACACGCGCATCTCGTCCGAAAACGCGCTCGATCTCATCCGGCCTTACGACATCGTGGTGGACGGCACGGATAATTTCCCGACACGCTACCTGACAAACGACGCCTGCGTGCTGCTCAAGAAGCCAAATGTTTACGGCTCGATTTTCCGTTTCGAGGGCCAAGCCAGCGTGTTCGCGCCGCATCTCGGCGGACCGTGCTACCGCTGTCTGTATCCCGAACCGCCGCCGCCCGGCATGGTGCCGAGTTGCGCGGAAGGCGGCGTGCTCGGCGTGTTGCCCGGCATCATCGGCTGCATCCAGGCGACGGAAATTTTGAAGCTCGCCATCGGCAAAGGCACTTCGCTCGTCGGACGACTGTTGTTGTTCAATGCGCTGGACTTGAAGTTCCGCGAATTGAAATTGCGCAAAGATCCGCAATGCCCGATCTGCGGCGAGCATCCGACGATCAAGGAATTGATTGATTACGAGACCTTCTGCGGCATCGTGCCGGAGCCGGAAAACACCGGCAACCCCGACGAAGTCACCGTGCAGGACATGAAAAAGGCTTTGGATAATCCGAGCCTCGGCATCAAGGTCGTGGACGTGCGCGAGCCGGACGAATACGAAATTGCCAAGATCGCCGGCGTGCCGCTGCTGCCGTTGAGCGAATTGCAGAGCCGTTTCACCGAACTGGACCCGAACACGCAGTATTACCTGCATTGCAAGGCCGGCGTGCGCTCAATGAAGGCGCTGGCGTTCTTGCGCCAGCAGGGCTTCAAATACGTCAAGAGCGTCAAGGGCGGCATCACCGCCTGGTCGGACGAGATTGACCGCAACGTGCCGCGCTATTAAACGCGGCGGCAGCAACATGGATTCCGTCATCGCCAACGGTCAACCGGTTGCGGCGGAACTGCCGTGTTCGCTGGAGAAATTTCTCGTCGCGCAAAATCTTCTGCCTCGCAGCGTCGTGGTGGAACACAACGGCGAGGCGGTCGCGCCGTCGGAATTTTCCCGGCGGCAGGTGCGCGCGGGCGACCGGCTGGAGATCGTCAAGATTGTCGCGGGCGGCTGAATCGCAGTTGGCAGCCGGCTCGCGATTTTTTATAGTTCGCCGATGAAATGGAGATTTGAATGGGTTTATCGGCTGGGGCTGGCGCTGCTGTTGGTCATCGCGTTCTGGTCGGTCTGGGCCACCGCGCAGGAAACGACCACCGCCGCCACCACCGCGACGGCCGCCAACCAACTGCTTAAAATCAAGCTGCCGGAACACGCGCTGACCTTCGGGCTGGACCGCATTGATTTTCTGCGCGACCAGACCGTGCTCGAACAGCCGTTGTGGAAATACCTCGCTTCGCTGATCTACATCGCGCTGGCGTTTTGCGTGGCGTGGCTGCTGGATTGGTTCGTCAGCGTCTGGCTCAAAAAACTGGCGGCGAAGAAAGAATCGAAATACGACGACCTGATCTTGGAGCTGCTGCGCGGGCCGGTGAAGGTGGTGGCCTTCGTCATTTTGCTAAACATCGGTCTGGGCATCTTTGAATGGCCGGATCGGGCGCAGGTTTATATTTCACGCGCGTTCATCCTGGTGGTTGCCGGCTCGGTGGCCTATGTGTCGCTGAAGGTCGTGGATTTGCTGCTGGGCATCTGGCACGAGAAAATCGTCTCGCCGCAGGACCGGGCGTTTGCCGCGCAATTGCTGCCGTTCATCAGCAAGGTCGCCAAGACCGCCATCATCATCGCGGCGGTGGTGCTCACGGCGGACAACCTCGAAATCAAGATCACCAGCCTGCTCGCCGGCCTGTCCGTCGGCGGCCTCGCGCTCGGCCTCGCGGCGCAGGACACGGTGGCCAATTTATTCGGCGCGGTGGCGATCTTTTTGGACAAGCCGTTTCACATCGGCGACCGCATCCGGGTCGAGGGCGTGGAAGGTTCGGTGGAAGCCATCGGCCTGCGCAGCACCGCCGTCCGCAG
>Ga0302200_10002619_pt1 | contig 15743 bp, 13 predicted proteins | sample II_Bog_N3_1_FD_194585 | JGI IMG/M metagenome (GOLD analysis project Ga0302200, IMG submission 194585) | Peat permafrost microbial communities from Stordalen Mire near Abisko, Sweden - II_Bog_N3_1 | ecosystem: Environmental > Terrestrial > Soil > Wetlands > Peat | place: Sweden: Abisko... | reverse complement strand
TGCTCCACCGCAGCGGCGTCCTTCCTCTCCTTCTATCTCCTGCTGAATGGGTCCGGCGTCGGGCGCTGCTACGACGACGACATGATGCTGGTGGACTGGGATCGCGCGCCAACCGTTCGTTGCGTTCTTGACTCCTCGCATCCCGATTTCGATTGGGCGAACCACGAGAGCAAGCGCGATGCGTTGCATAAGTTCGGCACCGGTCCCAACGTCGTATGGCACACGGTCGAGGATAGCCGTGAAGGCTGGTCGAAAGCTCTCGAAATATGGGAAGTGATGGCGTTCGAGAAGATTCATTCCGACCGCATGCTGGTCCTGGATTTCTCCCCGGTGCGCTGTAAGGGCTCTCCGATCGGTGGGATGCAAAACCGTCCCGCGTCTGGTCCGGTTCCGCTCATGGGTGCCTTCCTGAAGGCCGCGACGCTGAAGGGCGCTGGCCTCCCTCGGTGGCTGCAAGCCATGTATGTCGACCACTATTTCGCTGAGTGCGTCCTAGTCGGCGGCGCACGCCGCGCCGCGCGTATGGCGACCAAGCATTGGTCCGATCCGAACGCCTTGGACTTCGTCATCGTCAAGCGCCCGATCGAATACAATGGTCTGGACGTCGACGAGATCGTGGAGCTTCGCACGAAGGGGAACCCGGGGGCGTTCCTCTGGTCATCGAACAATTCAGTTACGGTCGATGCTGAGTTCTGGAAGCTTGTCAAAAGTGAGCCAACCGGGTTTCCACATCAGCAACACGCCATCAACGTGTTCAACACAGTCTGTGAAGCAGCCTACGCCAATGGGACTGGAGAGCCCGGCTTCATCAACTCGGACATGCTGGTCCAGAATGACGCCGGATGGTCCGACCTGAACCGAGGGGACTTCGTCGGGTCCGCCAAATTCCAGGTGGAAGACGACAGCCAGATTCTCCTCTCGAAGCTGGCGAAGCGTGCCAAGAAGAAGAAGCATCACACGATCGTCAATCCGTGCGGCGAGATACCGCTGAATGTCCTGGGTGGATTCTGCGTCATCGCCGACATCGTCCCGTTCCATTGTGACGACTTGGACGAGATCGACGATTGCTTGCGCACAGTGACTCGGGCGCTGATCCGTGTGAACCTTATGGACTCCATCTATAATAAGGAGGTCAACCGGACGAACCGGATCGGCGTCGGCTTCACCGGCATCCACGAATTCGCCTGGAAGTTCTTCGGACTAGGGTTCCTCGACCTGATCGATGAGGAGAAGGGTCAGCTTTTCTGGAACACCATGAGGATGTTCAACCTCATTGTTCGGGACGAAGCCGAACGCTACTGCAAAGAGATCGGTGTCAACGTTCCCCACACGATGACCACGGTCAAGCCGGCGGGGACTACCAGCAAGCTGTTTGGTCTTACCGAGGGTTGGCATCTTCCATCCATGCGTCAGTTCCTCCGCTTCGTCCAATTCCGGAACGACGACCCGCTGGTCGAAACCTACCGAAACCTTGGCTATCCGGTTCGTGAACTGGTATCCTACCAGGGAACCTCGATCGTCGGGTTCCCGACCAAGCCAGCCATCACGACCCTCGGCATGGGCGACAAGCTGGTGACCGCGCCGGAAGCCACGCCCGAGCAGCAGTTCGAATGGCTGCGCCTGGGTGAGAAGTATTGGATCGAGGGGACCGATGGTCCTCGCTACGGCGGTCAGATCAGCTTCACGCTGAAATACGACCCGAAGGTCGTGAGCTACGCCACGTTCCGGAACATGATCTTTACGCACCAGGACAGTGTCCGGTGCTGCTCCGTGATGCCACAAGAGGATTCGTCCGCTTACGAGTATCAGCCCGAACAGCCTGTGTCTCAGGCTGAATACGAGGCTGTCGTCCGCAACATCCAGAAGGTGGTGGCGGAGGATGTTAGCTTCGAACACATCGACTGCGCGTCCGGCGCCTGTCCGGTCGACTTCGGAGTGAAAGCCTGATGCTCACAGTATGGTCGATGCCTGGGTGCATCTGGTGCGTGAAGGTCTGCGAGCTACTCGCGGACCTCGGCATCCCGTTCGAGAAGCATGAACCTCCCCTCGTCGAGCTACGCGTGATGATGCGTGAGAAGGGCCTGACAACGCTGCCCCAGGTCTTCACCAGCGAGGGACGACTGATAGGCGGATACGAAGCCACCCGCGAATGGGTCCTCAAGGAAGGTGCCAACCAATGAAGCACACTCTCTCCGTCATGCGAACCAGCACAACCGGTCAGCTTCCCGTCCGGTCGTCCTCTGGCGCCATCGGCTACGACGTGTATGCCGACCTTCCGTTTCATACGGAAGGGCTGCTGCTCCCATCCGGCAAGCGCAAGCTGATCTCGCTCGGGTTCGCGATGGTCTGTCCACCTATGTGCTATGGACGGCTGGCGCCCCGCTCTGGGCTATCCGTCAAGGCTGGCATCCACGTGATGGCAGGTGTGATCGACCCAGACTACCGGGGCGAAGTAAAGGTGCTCTTACTCAACACCGGAAGTGAGCCTGTCACGATTCGCCACGGCGATCGTGTCGCTCAGCTTATCCTGGAAATGGCTGCTGTTCTGGATATCGAGGAGAAAGAAACCCTGACTGACACAGCAAGAGGTGCGGGAGGTTTCGGAAGCACTGGAATCTAGCGTGACGCAGGTATCTATATTGCGCTAGATTTCTATTCACGGTTGTGTTATGTAAGTCCTGCGAACGTTCGGATAGTTTTTCTGAATGTTCTTAGTCTGTTCGCTTGCATTTTATTCTACATAGGCTTACAACATGACTCCCACGACCGACATTTCTCGGAGAGTGTTAAAGGAGTCTGACAGTGAAAGCCCCACAGACAGTTGGTTCTCGAATTCGAGGCGCGCGTGAAGCGGCAGAGCTTACTCAGCAACAGCTTGCCACGAATCTTGGATTGAGCCGAGCAGCCGTCGCCCAGTGGGAGGCGGATGTTACATCTCCGTCGATCGCCAGGATTTACGAGGCTGCTCGTTTTTTCCAGAATGTGAGCGCCGAATTCCTTGCATTCGGAGTTACTGGCGATCCTGTTGTCGTGATCCGTGGTCCAGAAGGGACAACCAAAATTCGTGAGGTAACGTTTGGAGACGCGGCGACCGATCAATCAGTTGCTGCTGAGTGGTTGATGCCGGAGACCTACGTGCGAAGCGATCTTCGCATTCCTTCTCCAGAATCTGTCATCGTCTGGCGCGTGGAGGGCGATACCCTGGCTCCGTCATACGAGCACGGTGACCGCGTCGTCGTGGATACGAACAGCAAGCGCCCGTCACCTCCTGGTGTATTTCTCATCTGGGATGGTGTCGGTCCTTGCCTTGCGAACGTGAATGTCGTCCACGCTGCTGGCGGCAAACAGTCCGCCAAGGTGTCGACCGGCGCCGACAGCTATGAGGTTCCTATCGACAAACTGTCTATCATCGGACGCGCTCGTGGGCGTCTCCACTCTTCCTGATTTTTCCATTTTGGCATGAAAAGGCGCAGCTTCGGCTGCGCCTTTTTTATTACTAAATCTCATGCTGCGAGTTTCATCCATCTGCTGACGAGAGCGTCCAACACGTCGACTCGGACGTGGCGCTTTCTCGCGATGGTGACGCTTGGAAGTTTCCCTTGGTCCACCTGAGACCGAACCCACTGTGGTGTGATCGATGAGACGCCGGCAACGCCGTGGATATGGTCCGCTGCTTCCTCGAAGGTGAGAAGCTTGATTACCGCAGATTGCATGACTACCCCTTTTCCTTAACCACAAGATGTCACAATTTGTGACGCACGTCAATATGGATTGCGAAAGTTCTCCGTAACCTCCTCCGGGACCCCTGAATTTTGTGGGGCATTGTGTGTGATTGTGCGCGCACCACAAAGTTACTGCACGTTGAAACAAGCGCCAGGACGCTTATGTCACCCAGGGTGTCAGCCGTAAGGCGACCACAGGCTCGCTGCTAGCTCTGTAAGTTATTGATTTCTAAGGGTTTCATTGGTGGGCGCTGTAGGATTCGAACCTACGGCCCGCTGATTAAGAGGCTCGATGTCATTTTTACTAACCTTTTGGAAAGATTGAAGAAGCCTGAAGACCATTGACCGTTGTGTGCAAATTGTGTCATGTCTGGTTTCACGAACAATGACATTTAGGAAGACGGCTATATGGCGAGCATCTCGGTCAGGCGTTGGAAAAACAAAGATGGCACGCCTGGGAGCAGCCACCAAGTCACTTATCGAGGCTCAACAGGAAAGGTAGAACGACGATCTTTCGTTCGGAAAGTGGATGCAAAGCGGTTTGTTGAGACGATCTCACAGGTCCGTGCTGATCCGGCTCCAGAGACAAAAGAATCAGTAGCTCTGCCTGTGATGACAAGTGGACTCACCTTCGAAGATGCGGCGAGGGACTACCTGGAGGCGTGCCGAGTCGGTCGATCAGGCGGTGATCCGATCGAGCGAGCGACCTTGGAGTCCTACACGTGTGGATTGCAACTTCACGTCTTCCCTGTCCTGGGACATAAAATCTTGTCGAGTCTCAAGCCGAGAGACATACGTGAATTCAGAGATATCGTGTCCGCCATGGATCGATCGCGTCGGTCGAAGCGCCTCTATCTCTTCCTGGCTAAGTCAGTCTTGAGCCACGCGATCGAACAGGAATGGATCGAGACCAACCCGGGCTCTGACATCAAGCTCCAGCGGAGCAAGCGGTTGGACGTGGCTCCAGCGTCGACGAAGATTCGGATTCACAGCCGAGAGGAGGTAGGTCGAATGTTGTCGACCGCGCGCCTCTTAATAGAGGAGAGCGCCGACAAGAGGGAATGGAAGCGCTGGAGACTCTTCGAGCCCATGCTCCACACGATGATCTTCTCGGGTCTCCGTATGTCCGAACTGCGAGGGCTCCCCTGCGAGGCGGTCGACCTGCCTAACCAGACGATCCGGGTCTTCCAACGCGCTGATCGGTTCGAAGCTATTGGTCCGCCGAAGAGCGTCCACAGCTATAGGACGATCCACATCTCGGCGGACCTAGCCAAGCGGCTGGGAGACTGGATGAACGGTCGGACGACTGGGCTCGTGTTCCCTACCAGGAACGACAGCACGATCCAGCTAACCAACATCTACCGGCGTATGTGGATTCCGCTCCAGCATCGGGCCGGCGTGACGATCCTAAACCCACACTGTGCTCGCCACTTCTTCGCCTCCATGCTGATCCACCAAGGGGCTCGGATGAAGGCGTTGCAGGAAGCGATGGGCCACCATGATCCAATGTTCACGATGAGAGTCTACGGGCACCTCTTCACTGATTCGGAGGATGTCGCCTTGGCGAAGGATATGGCGACGCGCATGCACGCGTCTATAACACAGGATGACGATGAAGACTGATACGCGGGTGCGTATCAAACAACCTTATACGGATACGCGTATCAACCGGGAAACGTGGCGACGTCCGACCCAGGATTGATGGTCTAGGGCCGGACGTCTGTGGCACGAGAGAGTCACCCCGACTCGCGACTAACGAGGTCGCGAGCCTAGAACGGGGCGGCGTAAGAATGCCATCGACAGACAGCCGCGTCAATGAAGCTGGAGAAACACCGCCGCTATCATGATCCCGTAATAGACAGCAGTGGCGATCGATGTGGTGCTCATTTCGAATTAACCTCCTTGTTCTCTTGCGTCAGAAGCCCGCTCACCGCGCCGAGGTTCTTGGAACAATCGTCCCAGGCTCTCCACAGCGTGGCTACGAAGACCGACACGCTCTTCTGTGTCGCAGTCTTATCAGGAACCTCTGGAGCGTCCTGACAGGTCAGCAGTGACGCCGGGATCGGCGCCACCATCGTGACGTCATTTGTTACCGGTGGTTGGCTTCCGCAGCCCTGCAAGAGCGTCAAGAGTAGCGCGCAGGACAGGAGCAACGGGGCCGTCTTCGGAAGGATCGGCATTTTGCGCCTCCTGGGTTATATGGTCGATCGCGATCTGTTGGTTTGCGGCGTCGGTGATCCGGTTCGTCGCAACGACGCTCGCCTGTTTCTCCAGGTCCAGCATCCGCTTGGCGTCGGTGAGGTTTGCGTTCAGTGTCGCGACGGACTCTTCTAGGCTGTCGATCTGCTTTCCTCTGGAGTCCCAGGACCAGACGAACACACCTAGAGCGACCGCCCCTGCGATCCCGAGCATTAGCTTCCAATTGCTGAACAAGCTCGTCCCAGCCGCTAGGATTGGGCCGACACCAGGGATGAAACTGAGTAAGGTGCTAAGCATGCGGCTGTCCTCACTGTGTAGGCGAGGGAGGTTGATCAGCGTCAGATGCCTTGAATCGATCACCGATGGCGCCAAGCATCCCAGATCGATGCACGCAGTCGACTCCTAGATAGGTGCAGACGACCACCTCCATGATTCCACTCAGTGCGTCCACGACCTTTCCGGCTAACTCGCCCTGGCGAAGGAGCAGCGCAGCCATGATGCCAGCGTAGCAAGAGACAGTGAGTCCCCAGACGAAAAACGCGTGGCGCGTGTCTTGGCTTGTGTTCGCTAGGGCGGTGAAGAGTTTCATGATCCCCCCAAAGCTCTCAAGGCGATGGTTGACATATTCAGGCGTTGAGCGGCACCAAGGTATCCACCATTAACGACGTGCGTGATGCCGTCGATGTTCCAATTGTCTGCGTCATCGTTCAGGTGGTGCGCCGACCAGAACCAACAGGCAGAGGCGGCAGCGCCGTCCTTGGTCGTGTGGACCCACTCCGCTGCTTCTTCCGGCGTCTTTCCGAACGTTTTACCGAATGCGGCGTAGTTGGATTCGAAGGTGAGTTGGATAAGCCCACCGCCACGGTAGAGCCAGCCATCGCCGCTGGCTGCGTTGCCGTTTCCATACCGGCCAGCATAGACGCGGTCAGCCAGAGCTTGGGGATTGCCGACGCAGGGTGCGGCAGACGCGAGAGTCGGAAACAGCCCAGGCCAAACTTGGCATAGGCGAACGGCTGTGTAATTGAGGTTCTCGACGGTCGACGTGAATAGGGCGCTCTCAACATCGATCTGCCCCAAAAAAGCAGCTTTCTGCCTCGGTGAGACGATGCCTTCCTTCGTCATCCAAGGCTCTAGCGCACTCGCCCACTCAGCCGCATGCACTCCGAGACGTGGAGCAGTAGCATCGATCGCAGCAAGAAACAGATCAGGAGCAACCGCCTGTTGCGGGGGAACCACAACAGGCGGAGCTACATCAGGAGCTTTAGGAGTCGGCTCGAAAACCGACTCAACGGCATCCAGGATACTCATTTCCTGCCACCACTGCTTAGAACGCGTGGAACACGAAATGCCCAACCAGAGCCACAGCGGACGAGAGCGCCGAAGCCGCGAGCACACCCGCAACGATCTTGCCGGCGAGCGTCGTCGGGACATCAGCCTTCAGGCGGGAGAGTTCGGCCTTGATGTCAGCCACAGCCTTCGTGTAATCGCTCTCGACGTCAGCCTTGAGTTCGGTCACGACGGAGGTCAGGTCAGTGTCCATCGCCACGTTCAGCTTGGTGACATCGGATGTCACCTTGGCAAGGTGAGCAGCCGCCGCAGCGACGACAGCCGCCTTCAGTTCGCCGGACAGGGTCGTTGCGGTCGGAGCAGCGGCAGTCGCAACGGCGACCGTCGCGGTCTGAGTTTCGGACATGGGTATTCTCCTCAATCGGGGTGATAGGTTTGCTTAACATCGTCTTTTTGGCTGACGCGTCAAGTAATGTGAAAGTGGCTCAAAACATTTCCGCGCCCAGGAAACGCTGACTCATGTCACCTGATACTGGAGGGAAAGACAGGAATTGGCAAACGTAGCGTCTGCCGTCGCTTGGTTTATGATCTCGATCGAGTCACCAGCCGACAGGGCAACAGCGGAGAAGGTAGGCCACGTCACAACCCCTGCCGTGCTGATGCTGATCGTGCCTTGGTTCGTTATCGTTCCGGCAACGTCCGTGTAGAGGATCAACGTGTTCGTCGCGGTCGGGTTGACTTTGACCCGCGCCTTCGGAGCGCCACCGTTGGCTAACAGCGTGCCACCCTGCGTAACCACGATGATCATATCTTGACCACCAGCGGGGACGCCGACGATCGGAAACGGTATCGTTCTGATCTTCGCTGACGTTTCGATGTCAATTGTTCCCGAAGAGAACGTAACTCCGGCTCCGAGAGTGACGGCAGATAGGATCGTTCCGTTCGAATAAACCAATCCAGACGCCGGCACCGTTTGAGTGGAGATGCCATTCAGCCCAGTCAGACTCAACGTCCCAGACGCGTAGGAGAGATTCGATCCGAGGGTGAGGGTCGCTAAGAGACTGCCATTCGAATACACCATCCCAGCGGAAGGGATTGATTGCGAGGCAATACCGTTCAGTCCGCCGATGTCAGAATAGGTGAGCGTAACCGGCCCGGTTCTACCGGCGACTGATAGCACTTCACTGCCTAAGCCGTCGATCTTGCGCCACACTCCGTCAGTCCCGTCGAATGAAGCCTTATCACCCACATCCCAGGAAGAGATCGTGTCGAGAGTCGTCGTGCCGGCGACCGACACGGTGTAGGTCGCTCCGTTCGATCCTGCGCCGCTCACCAACGTGGGCGAGTTTGTCGAGGCATTCCAGACTCCGGCCCATACCATCGCCTCACCAAGTGACGATGGAAGCTGAGCGAGCGGGACGCGTCCGCTCGAATCCAGACCAGCGTAACCGTTGTTTGCACCTTTGTTAGTTGACAGTTCGACGCCAGAAAGAGTTAACGTCCCTGTGGAGAACCCGAGGTTCGACCCGAGGGTGAGATCAGCCAGGGCGGTGCCGGTAGAATAGACGATGCCAGAGCCCGGGACGGTGATTCCTGTTGGCGTGCCCCAGAATGGTAACGTAGTTCCTTGCATAAGAACTTCACCAGAAGTTCCCGCTCCGAGCGCTGTCCAGCCTGTGCTGCCTCGATACAGAACGCCTCCGACCGAAGTCCCGAATGCAAAATCCAAGATCGACGAAGCAGACTGAGGAGTTGGAATAGCACCGACAGTGCCTAGGTTGGCAAGAATTCCTCCAACAGTAGCAGTCCCGAGAGACAGGATGCCTGTGGCGAGGCCAAGACCTGATCCGATCGCCACCGTCCCAGCCACGCCGACAGTGCCAGAGGCGCCGAGCAGGACGGAGGTGCTTGCACCAGGGATTGCCGTTACCCAGGCTGGAGTCCCTGTCTGAGCTTCGAGAACCTGCCCAACGGTGCCAAGAGTGATCTCCGCCCAGGCGGTCGCGGAGCGATACAGGATAGCGCCCTGGTTCGCTCCGAAGGCGCTGTCTAGGAGTGCGGAAGGAGAGACGCCGGTTGGGACGCTAGAGACAGTTCCCAAGTTCGCCAACAGGTCTCCAGCAGCGACAGGAGCAAGAGCAACCGTGCCGGTGGTGGTGATTGGTCCTCCGGTCAACCCAGCGCCTGTGTAAACCTCAGTGATCGTTCCGTTTCCCGGAGCGGAGATCGTCGCCACTCCAGAGGTGATCCCCACCGTGATCCCAGGCCCAGCATTCAGTGTAGTCGTCGATCCAATGCCGACGCCACCGCTCTCCATCGCCAGAGATTGCATGCCGGTGGCGTTGAACGTTCCACCAGAGATGGAGAAGCCTGCCCCGATCACGAGGGCGCCGGGCGCTGCGCTCGCCGTCCCCGTGTTTGCCAAGAAGGACCCGGCAGGGATCGGCGCCAAGCTGATCGTGCTACCGCTGACGACGAGTCCCGTGCCTGCCGCTGCGCCTGTCGAGCTATTGAGTTGGGTCCAACCGATCGCGGTCGTCCCTATGGTGACGGTGCCGGTAGCAGTGCAGAGCCACAGAGAGTTTGCGAGTGATGCTCCATATTGTTCGACGGCGACGAAAGCGCCTTCAAACTCGGCGGACGACTGCATGGACGTATCGCGTGTCAGCACCCAGGGGGTCGAGACGGACCCAGCCTGCGTGACAATGTAGAGTCCGTTGTTTGCACCTGTAGCTTCGTTCTTGACGATGACCCGGACACCAACGGGAGGTGCGTAGCTGTCAACTAAAAGGGTGCCAGCAGCCGATGCCGTCAGCGTGGCACCGACTCCTGACGACCCATTGTTATACACGTTCGTCGGCAACGCGGCGGTTGTCGCTACGGCAGCAGACGGCTTGATCGTCAGGCCTTGGATGGCGCCGTCGACGTATCCTTTGGTTGCTGCATCGGATGCGCCGACAGGCGTCGAAAGCCCAGTGATTGATCCGCCGACGATCGTCCCCGAGTTGGTAAGGACGCCGGTCAGGGTCGCGCCGGCTAGGGTCTCCCCCGTCAGGATAGCATCAAGGGCGAGCGTGCCAGCAGCCAGGGTGAGATTGGCTCCGATGGTTATGCCCGAGGCCATGCCGATGGTCCCTGACCCGCCTAGCAGTTCCCCAGACGCAGCCGGCACCGATGTCTTCCAAACAACACTGCCCGCGCCGTCAGATTCCATAATCTGACCAACCGTCGCGGTCCCGACACCATGAATGGAGACAGTCCCAACGTTCGTGATCGAGCCGCCATCAAGCCCTCCGCCAGCGACCAAGTCAGTCACCGTTCCGAGGCCAGGACCGCCCGCAATCGCCAGGGTGTTTCCCCCGGTGATCGTGAAGCTGGGTCCAATGATCATTCCGGAAGGAGCGGCTGATCCGGTCCCTGTATTTGCCATGATCGAGTTCGGCGCGATCGGCGCCAGACTGATCGATCCAGTGGTTGTGATAGTTCCGCCGTTCAGCCCTGTGCCAATGACTAGCTGGGTCACAGCCTGCGTCGACGAGATCGGGACAAACCCAAGCGCGGTCGCCACATCACTCTCAGTAAGCGTGATGGGTCCAGTGCGTGTATTGAAGGCTGTAACACCGCCTGACCCACCACCGCTCCCTGGAGCAGAGATGGCCTTCGTATTGGTGCCGTCGCAGTAGAGCAGGATGATGGTGCCGGCGCCGACGAAGACAGCGGCTCCAGTAGTTCCGCCAACCGTTACGGGGTATGTCCCGTTCGCTGTGTTGTCGATGATGAACAGTCGTGTCACCAACGGGATCGTTAGTGTCCCGGCGCCTGAGAGCGCACCCATCAGGAAGGTGACCGCCTCACCGAACTGAAGCAGCGTTAGCGTCGCGGCATTCGCTGTGAAAGCTACCGAAAGTTCAGCGTTGCCGGCATTCTCCAGCGCCAAGAAGGCGTCGTTGATCGTCACCTCTTTCTGGTTCTGATTCGAGGCGACCTGGGGGAGACTGAGGATTGGCGTTACTGGCATTGAAATCCGATCCGATCAGACGAGAGATTTCGTCACAGGTAGGTATGGCTTACGGTGGTGTCAATGATAATGACGCCGTGGTGCGCTAAAAAGCGGCGAGGTCCGCAGCCCCAGGCCAGCCATGTCCGATTGCCGCCGAATTCTGGAAGACGACAATGTGCAACGTGGATACGCTGGGTGAGAAGGAGTCCGTTCCCATCTCCGCTGCTGTGTAGGTCAACATCGGCGAGGTCAGGCCGAGGAACGAGCGAACGATCGCAGCAGACGCTGGAGTCGCGTAGTTTGCCGTCGCCGGGTTGTATGGCGCGGCGAGGATGTAGGCATCATAGGACTCAGACTGCTCGGCAAGTGGGACGGTGCCGGTCCCATCTTCGAGGTCAGAATCAAACCGAGACCGACGAGACCATGAGATAGCGACGTCGCTTCCGCTTGGCTCGCGGGAGAAGTTCACCGGAGCGTATGGCTTCAGATCATACCCAAGGTAGGTCACCGACGTCATCGGAGCGGCGTCTAGGAAGGTCCCATTCGGGACGAGCTTGTCATATTGGACGTCGCCGATCTGGCTGAGTGGGATCGTATTGAGATGTAGGTTCGTATCCAAGAAGATCAAAGTCTCCCCAGGCACATGTGTGCAACAAGCCCATTCGGTCCCCTGCCTGCCCCGGAGCAATGTGCTCAGTGTGAGGGTCCCATCACTGTTAGTCGTGACGTTCTGGAACTGAATTATTTCCGAACCCACCAGCGCAGCGTTGGCGCCATTCATGAAGTCTAAAAAGGCAGCAGAGGATAGCGTCGTGTTCTGGACGACCATGGCAACCTTGAGGGTATTCACGTTGTCAGTGCTGAACGGAAGTTTTGTATTTCCCAGAGTGCCGATAACTGTTCCCCACGTAACGGATGTCGAAATATAGTCGAACGGAGAGAAAGTCTCTCCGTCAGTAGAATCGTTTAGCTCTCCTCCGGCCCAGTTAACCGTGAACGCCCCAGCGCCATAGTATATACGAGAAGCCGTCCCTCCTGTATCGTCAAATGTTCTTAGCAATGGAACATTTAGCAAGAACGGACGGGCGTAGGAGTTCTGAGGAACCACCTTAACGTAAGGAGAAGGCACATTAGTTAGTGTGGTGTTCTGCGTGTATGTCTGAGAGTCTTCTCCAACTGCTTCGAGTTTGAGAGAATAATCAGCACCTGTATTTATCTGAGAGATGCGAACATTATAGGAGTCCCCACTGTCTAGATTGACAGAGATCGTGTCGGACGGGTCGAGATACAGATATTGCCATCCGAGGGAAGTGTCATAGTGATCCACCTCCGTCCAAAGGGTCCACAACCATGTCGACGCTACGGTGTTTGCATCCGTCAGATGCATGGCGACCGGGATGTCAACGATCAGCCTCTGCTTGCTGTAGACGGTGGCGACAGGTGCGTTGTGTCGCTTTGCAAATCCAGCGTTCGGGAGGTAGTCGTTGTCCAGGTCGATAAAGTTGACCTGAATGTAGGTTGGCAGATCGATCGCCTGCGATCGGGTCTTCTTCCAGAAATTGCCGTCCTCCGGCTTGACAGCCGAGCCAAGGTCAGCCTGCGGGATCGTTGCGATCGATGTTGTCCCCTTCGGGACGAACTTCAGCGTGAAATCGGATTCGATGACGTCAAAGAAATACGCCTGAGCGAGCGACGCCAGCACGTCTTTCCCGGTCGTGACCCGCGTGATGGCGAAGCCAGCAGTTGTGTTCTCTAGGAGGCTCGTGTCGATTTGTGAGGGGGTGAGTCCACACCGGGTTCCCACAATATCCGAGACGATATCAGACAGCGGGTAGGTGACCCCTGTCGTAAGCCCGAGGTAAATACGAGAAAAGCTGACGTCTTGATTAGCGCATATAATAGAATTTGAGGCGCCATCATATATCATCGCAGCATTCGCGTCGGGAGTCGCTCCAGTGGTTAAGTTCTGCTGTAGAGTTACAGCACCGGTTCGCGTGTTAAGAGTGGTAAACTGCTCTTGAGCCACGTTAGTCCGAAACCCGACTTGTCCGGAAGTCAAGTTTGTTTGCGGGCCGATCCCAACGCCACCCGCTACTCTCCAAATAATCGCACCTGTTGTTGAATTGACCTTAACGGTGCCGCTGAAAGCTGTTACGATAAGATTTCCATCGGTTGTGTCGTAGGCTATCGAGCATGACCCACCGACCTCTGTTGTCCCAGGCGTGAAGGCCGATCGATCCAACTGGACTACCGTGTTGACGTCCAGAGCGAAAGTGTAAAATCCAGAAGTCTCAAGTATCTGAGAAATAATATCAGTTTTATCTATAATGGCGGCAATAGACATCTTCAAGACTATAACGTTAGTCCCGCCAGAGCCATCCATATTTGCAACAAATACATCGGAATAGGAAGTATTAACTGATCCCGCCACTGCCGCAGTATTTCCGTATGGGTAACCATAAGGAAGTGGAGGGGCGTTGGCTAGGTTCGATTCGGGTCCGATCAGCCCCTCAAGTTGGTCAGTCATGATCACGTAACCGCCAGCCCATGGAGTTGACGATTCGATGCAAAACAGGATGTCTTTGCTCCCGTTATTCGTCGTAACCTGTTGAACACAGATTTGAGAAGCGGGGAAATAAACTTGGTTGCCTGTGTTATGCAGAATATCGTAAGTCGTGGGGGTAGCAACAGAAATGATCGATTCCAGAGTGTTGGTATCGATTTTAGCGTATGAGTTTCCTGCGCTTCCTCCAGAGGTGTAGAGATACCCTCCTTGTCCGACTGCTAAAGTTCCCCCTACGTCAAGATTGATCGCTTGCTGATATTCAGCATTGTTCACCAACGAATAAGCTCGTATCCCTGGCTGTCCTGCGTCATAGCCTACACGGAACATCCGCTGAGTGACCCAGTCGACTGCCACAATGTCAATATCGTTGGAACCGAGTTGTGTAAACGGACCACTCGTAATCGGCGTAAGTTGAATGTTCGGACAATCTGACACAGCAGCATTCGTGAGTTCTGCTGTTATGTTGGGGATGCGATTGCCGAAGTTGGTGATCGTGAAGCCAGGGAATAGGGCGTAGCACAGTCCACGATACGCTGGGCAGGCAAGAGGCGACGCCGGCACGTTGGTTCCAACCCACTCAGCGATCATCGGATCAGGCATCTGATCTTCGCTGCCATTATAGAAGAAGAAGTTGGTTTTGACGGTCTCCGCAACCAACGACGGGTTCGTCACATCGTATATCAAGATGCCATCTGCCCACATGCGGGTGATGTTTGTGACAGGCCCTTCACAGAAGGCGACAGCGAAATCAACGCGGGAAATGGGAGTCGAAGACGACCCGCCCATCATACTGCCTTTGCCGGTTGACCCTTTCTTCGTATAAATGTTGTCACAGAAGATCATGTTCCCCTGGAGGCGCATGGTTCCATAAAGCACGTTGATAGGGACGCCGTAAGTCGACGCTGTTATCTTGGGATACGTCGCGGAAGCCGGAGGGTTCGATGGAAAAAGAAGTCCACCAACTAACGACCCAGCCATGAAGCCAAGCTGGGGCATTCCGAAATACGTTCCGATTACGCCGCCAATGACTCCGCATGCTAATTGAGCCATTATTCCTCCAAGCCTGGGAAGGCCAACACTTCGAGCAGGTTCATCCCTAGCTCCCCGTCTTTGAAACGCTCTTCGACTACCTTCTTACGATCAGCCCGAGAATGGATGATGTGAGGAACGCCGTTGATGGTGGAGAAAATCCCCACATGGCATCCGTAGACGCTTTGGCGGAATATTCCGACCGTTCCGTCTGGCGTTAACACGCCAGACACAGGTGTCAAGAAACGTCTAAGGTGGTTCAGCATGGCGTTGCCGATCGGAACCCTGGCATAGTCCACGCGATCTTCGTGAGGCACCTCGAAGGTTCTCCCCACGACCACAACGAGACCAATGCAATCCACGCCACTCCGTGTGCGCCCTTGATGGACCCAAGGGACAGCGAGCCAGCTTCTAGCCTCGGCGACAACATCAGCGCGCTTCATGACGAGGCGTCCGGATAAGTCAGCATGACGTCCTGACCAGGGACGTCTGGTTCTCCTCGAAAGTTGAGGATGTTATTATATTGGAAGTAACAAGTCTTTCGGGTCTTGTCACACCCGGGTTGCCAATAAAACTTGTCGCCTACGCTAATAGCGAAAGGCATATTCAGATACAGATCAAGGACTCCAGTCTCTGGCGTGTAGTCTTTCATCTCCATCGACAATCCGGTGTTCAGTCCAGTTACCCACGTTACAAGTCCGCCAGCCATATACGGGGAACCTACAACGTTCGATCCTGAGAAATTAGTGATCTGCACTTGGTTGATATTGTCGTTGTCCACAACGACGTTTCCGCTGTCGGCGTTGTTGACCTTCTGGATCACCACTGAATGAAGGTTCGTAGCGCTGAACGCCATGATCGCGGTGGCGGCAATCTGCCCGGCGTTGTTTGCTGCGTTGATGGCATTCGCCAACCATTTGACCTGATCGCTCGTATTGTA